>Ga0315534_1000610_pt1 | contig 25033 bp, 24 predicted proteins | sample SalMarSW160240MG_FD_203094 | JGI IMG/M metagenome (GOLD analysis project Ga0315534, IMG submission 203094) | Salt marsh sediment microbial communities from the Plum Island Ecosystem LTER, Massachusetts, United States - Salt Marsh Sediment SW1602-40 ...
GGCGATCGCCGCGTCGGGCGCCGGCCGCTGGTCGCTGGTCCCGACGGCGCTCGCGGAGGCGAGCGCCGACCTCGACCGCGACGAGCTCGCGGAGGCCGTCGCCGAGCTGCTCCTCCAGCGCTGGGGCATCGTGTTCCGCGACCTGGCCGTGCACGACTCGCTGCGCTTCCCCTGGCGCGACGTGCAGTGGGCCCTCCGACGGCTCGAAGACCGCGGCCTGGTCCGAGGCGGCCGGTTCGTCGCCGGCTTCAGCGGCGAGCAGTACGCACTGCCGAGCGCGGTCGAGCAGCTCGAGCGGATGCGCAAGACCGATGGCAACGGCGAGCGAGTCACGCTCAACGCCACCGATCCGCTCAACCTCGTGGGTGTGCTGCTCCCCGGTGACAAGGTCCCGGCGATCCGCACGAACCAGGTGAGCTACGTCGACGGAGTCCCCACTCAGGCGTAGGTGACCGCGACGCCAACGCCGTGCGTGCATCGCCTCCGGGCGGTGACGGTCGTCAGCCGGTGAACGCCGGCGCGGCCTCGACGGGCGCGGGCGGTGGCGGCGGCGGTTCCTCGAACGTGTTCGCGAAGGTCACCTCGGCGTCACGCCGTCGCGTGAGTACGCTCGCCGCCGACTAGCGCTCAGCGAGTCGCGGAGCTCGCCTTCGCGGCTGCGCCGGTCATCCGCTTCCAGGCGGCGACGTCGGTCTCGTCGGCGGGACGCCCCACGCGGGTGACGGTGTCGACGTCGGTCGCCTCGGCCCGCAGCGCCGCGGCGGTGCATCGCCCCCGCGGACGAATCGAGAACGGGTCGAACTGGTAGTGGCGCATCGCGTTCTCGTGCGTCAGCTTGTTCACCGTCGACTCGTCGAGGTCGGCGAACAGCACCTCGCAGCGCTCGGGCGCGTTCGGCCACGAGCTGTCGGAGTGCGGGTAGTCGGACTCCCAGCACACGTTGTCGACGTTGAACTCGTCCAGGAGCTTCACACCGATCCGGTCGTTGATGAAGCAGCACAGGATCCGCTCGCGGAAGACGTCGCTGGGGCGCATGCCCTGCGGGAGCTCGTGCCCCATCCAGGCGTTGTGGCGGTCGAGCGTGTGCTCGGCGCGCCACAGGAAGTACGGGATCCAGCCGATGTCGCCCTCGGTCAGCGCGAACCGGAGATCGGGGAACCGCTGCCAGAGCTCGGCCCAGAGCAGATCGCCGAGCGTGTAGATCGACATCGCCGACGACAGGGTCATCGGCACGGGCGGCGGCGCGTCGGGTGTGGTCGACGCGCTCTTCGACGACGACCCGACGTGGCAGCACAGGATCGTCCCGACGTCGCTCGCTGCCGCGAAGAGCGGGTCCCATGCATCGGTGTGGATGCTCGGCATGCCCAGGCCGACGGGGTTCTCCGAGAACGTGACGGCGTGGCAGCCCTTGTCCGCGAGACGGCGGATCTCGGTGGCGCACTCGTCGGCGTCGTAGAGCGGGAGGATCCCGCACGGGATGAACCGCTCCGGGTACGCCCCGCACCACTCGTCGATGTGCCAGTCGTTGTACGCGCGGATCATCGCGAGGTTGACGTCGCGGTCGGGTCCGAGCTGGAGCACCTGACCGGCGAAGCCGGTCCAGTTCGGGAAGTTGAGGCCCGCCAGCTGCCCACCGGCCGACATGTCGCGCACGCGCTCGTCGACGTCGTAGCAGCCGGGGCGCATCTGCTCGTAGCGCGTCGGGTTGACGTTGAACATCTCCGGAGGCTTCCCCGCGACCGCGTTCAGCCCGAGGTTCCGGCCCGCGATGTCGCCGTAGTACCACTGCTGGGACCCGTCGGGGAGGTCGAAGACACGTGGGGCCAGGTCGCGGTACTTCGCCGGCACGTGGCCGTCGAACATGTCGGCCGGCTCCGCGATGTGGTCGTCGACCGAGACGAGGATCATGTCGTCGCCACGCACGGCCGCATTGTGCCTCATCACCACCGAGCGCGTCGCCCTCGTCGAGGTGCTGACGAGCCACCTCGAGCGCTACTCGCCCCGATAGCTCCCGAACGTCCAGAGGTTGCCCCCGGGGTCCTCGACCGTGAAGCCGCGTCCGCCGTAGTCCTCGTCCTGGATGTCGCGGGTGATCGGCGCGCCGGCCGCCTTCACTCGATCGCACACCGCATCCGGATCGTCGGTGACGACATAGATCGACGCCTTGCCCGTGTTGAACTGCGCGCCTTCACCGGTGGCGCGCGACCCGCACATGAAGCCGCCGCCTTCGGGCCAGGCGAGCTGCGCGTGCTCGATCTCGCGATCACCATCGCCCCTCACGACGAGGCGCTCCTCGAAGCCACAGACGTCGACCAGGAATCGGATCGCGCCCGGGGCATCGTCGTAGCGGACGGACGGCCAGATCTGCTTCGAAGGTGTCATGCGCACATCATGCGACAGCATCGAGGTCGGTGTCTCGGACGGAGGACTCGCGCTTCGTACCGCTTCGTTATCCTCTGACGGGGCGTCAGATTCGACGCCATCAAGGGCACTCGTACCGACCGCCGGCATGATCCGCCACACCGACTTGGGGGACGTGTGGACTTCGACTTCTCACCCGAGCAACGCGACTTCCAGGCGGAGGTCGAGGCGTTCCTCGACGCCCACGACGATCCCGAGGTGTTCGACCTGACTCGGGAGAACATGGCCCAGATCGTCGACACGCCCGAGCGCCGTGGGTTCATGCGCGAGCTCGGCCAGAAGGGCTGGCTCGGACTCACCTGGCCGAAGGAGTACAGCGGCTCGGAGGGGGAGGGCGTCTACGAGTACCTCCTCAACGAGGCGCTCGCCGGCCGGGGCGGCCCACAGATCGGCAAGGGCGTCGGAATCATCGGCAAGACCCTGATCGCGCACGGGAACGACTTCCTCAAGGAGAAGTTCCTGCCAATGATCCTGAACAACGACGTCGAGTTCGCCGTCGGCTACAGCGAGCCCAACGCCGGCTCCGACGCCGCGTCCATGCGACTGAAGGCCGAGCGCACCGAGCAGGACGGGAAGTCGGGCTGGCTCCTCAACGGCCAGAAGACGTGGACGACGTCGGCGCACTTCGCCGAGTGGTACTGGCTCGGCACGCGCACCGATCCCGACAACAAGCACCGCGGCATCACCCTGATGCTCGTGCCGCTCGACCAACCAGGCGTGACGATCCGGCCGATCTGGACGATGGGCGACGAGCGCACCAACGAGGTGTTCATCGAGGACGTCTTCGTCCCCGACGAGTACGTCGTCGGCGACGTGAACAGCGGCTTCCAGTACATCTCGCAGGCGCTGGACCTCGAGCGGTTCACGATGTTCACGTTCTCGCCGATCAAGCAGCGCCTCGACCTGCTCTGCGACTACGTGCGCAACGAGGAGGTCGACGGTCGGCCGCTGCGCGACGACCCGGTCGTCCGCGGCCGCATCGCCCGGCTCGTCACCGATGCCGAGGTCGCGCGCGTGCTCGGGCTGCGCGTCGTCGCCGAGTCGATGAAGGCCGAGAAGGAAGAGGGTGCCGCCCCGCCGACGATCGAGTCGTCGCAGTACAAGCTGTTCGCGACCGAGTTCTCACGGCGCCTGGCCGACGCGTCGATGGACCTGGCGGGACCGGGCAGCCAGCTGCGCGTCCACACCGAGTCGGCGCCGATGCAGGGCCGGGCGGAGTCGACCTATCGCTACACCGTGATCGACACCATCGGCGGCGGCACGTCGGAGGTCCAGAAGAACATCATCGCCCGCCGCGGGCTCGGGCTCCCCAAGAACTTCTGACCCGGAACGCTGCTCGGTGCCCGAACCACTCCTCGCCGGCTACACCGTGCTGGACCTCGCGAGCGTCGGCCCGGCCGCGCGCACGTCGCGCTGGCTCGCCGACTACGGCGCGACCGTGATCAAGGTCGGGCCCACCCCCAGGCACGGTGCCGCACAGGTGAAGCCGTGGTTCTACGCGTACAGCGGGCACCGCGGGATGCAGCGCGTCCTCCTCGACCTCAAGGAGCCGGCGGGCCGCGACGCGTTCCTCCGCCTCGCAACGCGCGCCGACGTCGTCATCGAGAGCTTCCGCCCGGGCGTGGTCGGGCGGCTCGGCATCGGCTACGACGATGTGCGTGACGTCAACCCGGGGATCGTCTACTGCTCGACGACGGGGTACGGGCAGGACGGCCCGTACGCGCAGCGCGCCGGCCACGACCTCGGGTACCTGGCGATGGGCGGCTTCCTCGACTGCACCGGCCGCGACGGCAACGGCGGTCCTGCGATCCCGGGCGCGACGGTCGCCGACAGCGCCGCCGGCGGGATGCATGCGGTCATGTCGATCCTCGCCGCGCTGCTCCGGCGGGCGTCGACGGGCGGGGGCACCTACCTCGATGTCGCGGTCGCCGACGGCGTGGTCGCGCTGATGTCGTTGGCGGTCGACGAGTACCTCGCGACCGGCGAGGTCCCGGGCCCGCGCCACGGCGTCCTCACCGGTCGCTATGCGTGGTACGACGTGTACGCCTGCGCGGATGGCCGGTGGCTCGCGGTCGCGGTGATCGAGCCGCACTTCTTCGCCAACCTGTGCCGCGAGCTCGGGTGCGAGCAGTGGCTCGGCCACCAGTACGACGACGCTGCGCAAGGCGCCATGCGCGCCGACTTCGCCGCCGCGCTCGCGTCACGCGATCGCGACAAATGGGTCGCACAGCTCGCACCGGCCGACACCTGCGTCGCACCTGTCAACACCGTGGCCGAGCTCGTCGACGACCCGCACTACCGGGCCCGCAACGTGTTCGTCGACGCGCACAGCGCCGAGCACGGCACGATCCGGCAGGTGGGCTGGGTGCTCGCGGGCCAGGAGCGCGACCAACCGCCCCCCGAGATCCGCGACGTCGCTCGCACCGACACGTCCGAGCTGCTCGCCGCGGCCGGCTACACCACCACCGAGATCGACCAGCTGCGCGACCAGGGAGTGGTCGCGTGACCCCGGGCTCGACGTTGCCCGCCGACGTGGAGGCGCTGCTGGGCGTCGTCCAGTACGAGGAGGTGGGCGAGTTCCCGGTCGAGCAGGGCTACGTGTGGACGACGTGCTCGTCCGTCGAGAACGGCAATCCTCTCTATTGGGACGACGCGGTCGCCGACGAGCTCACGCACGGCCACATCGCCCCTCCGACGATGCTCTCGGTCTGGTTCCGGCGCCACCGCTGGGCGCCGGGCCGCACCGGGGAGACGCTGGCGCTCCAGGCGCACTTCGACCTCAAGGCCCGGTTCGACCTCCCGGAGGCCGTGATCACCGACAACACGATGGTGTTCTACGAGCCCGTCCGCATCGGCGACCGGCTGCGGACGCACCAGATCCTGCGGTCGGTGAGCGAGGAGAAGCGCACCAGGCTCGGGCTCGGGCGGTTCTGGGTCATCGACGTCGAAGCCTTCAACCAGCACGACGAGCGGGTCGGCACCGACAGCTACACCGGCTTCGGGTACCGCCGCGACGAGGTGCAGGCATGACCGACACCCGCGCGGCCTACCACCGCTTGCTGCACGGTGAGGTGCGGGAGGGCGACGCACTGCCGACGCTGACGTACGACGTGACCGCGACGACCGTCGTGCTCGGCGCGCTCGCATCACGCGACTGGCGCCCGATGCACCACGACTACGACTTCGCGGTGCATCGCAACGGATTGCAAGACATCTTCCTCAACACGCCGAACCAGGCCGCGTGGTTCGAGCGGTACGTCACCGACTGGACCGGTCCGACCGGGCGGCTCGGTCGCATGCAGTTCCGCATGAGGAGCTCGGTGTTCCCGGGCGACGAGATGCATTTCGACGGCACCATCGAGCAGGTCCAAGTGGACGACGCGGGATGCGGATGGGCGCGCGTGCTCGTGCAGCTCACCGTCGGCGGCGAGACGAGGAGCGACTGCACCGTGCGCGTCGCCCTGCCCGTCTCCCCCGACGACAACCCCTGGGACCGCACGGGCGACCAGTGGCAGCCGTGACACAGGCGCTTGCGTCGCAGAGCCACAACTGCTCCGGGTCTGCGACGCAAGAGCGCGAGGAGAGGTAGCGAGATGGATCTCGAGTTCACCGAAGAGCAGGACATGCTGCGCGAGATGGTGCGCGGCGTGTGCACGGCGTACGCGCCGACCGACGTCGTGCGCGATCTCGAGGACGACGCCACCGGGTATCCCGCCGACCTGTGGAAGCAGCTCGCCGAGCTCGACGTCATCGGGCTGCTGATCCCCGCGGAGCACGGTGGTTCAGGGATGACCGCGCTCGAAGGGGCGATCCTCTACGAGGAGCTCGGGCGCACGCTGGCGCCGTCACCGCACTTCGTGAGCGCGGTCATGAGCGCGGGCGTGCTGTTGCGCGCCGGTTCCGACGAGCAGCGGGCATCGCTCCTGCCGCGCATCGCGACCGGTGAGATCGTGATGACCACGGCCTGGCTCGAGCCGCACCACGGCTTCGGGCCCGATGGGATCGGGCTCACCGCCCGGGCCGACGGTGACGGGTTCGTGCTCGACGGCACGAAGTGGCATGTCCCGTACGCGGGGGCGGCCGACGGCTACGTCGTGCTGGCACGCACCGACGCAGGCGTCGACCTGTTCACCGTCGATGCCGACGCCGACGGGATCACCCCGGACCAGCAGATGACGATCGCCGCCGACACCCAGTACCAGGTCGTGTTCGACGGCGTGCGTGTGTCGGCCGGCAGCCGCGTCGGCGCGGCCGGGACCGGTTGGGACACCTGGCACGACACGATGCTCGACGGCATCGTGCTCCTCGCGGCGCAGGCCGTCGGCGGCGCGCGCGTCGCGCTCGAGATGACGGTGCAGTACGCGAAGGATCGGCAGCAGTTCGACAAGCCGCTCGGTGCGTTCCAAGCGATCGCGCACTACCTGGCCGACGCGTCGACGGCGGTCGAGGGCGCGACGATCCTCGTCCACGAGGCCGCGTGGGCCCGCGCCAACGACCGGCCGGTCGAACTGCTCGCACCGATGGCGAAGCTGTTCGCGTGCCAGACGTTCCGCGACGTGACCGCCATGGGCCATCAGGTGCACGGCGGCATGGGCTTCACGGTCGAGTGCGACATGCAGATGTACTTCCGACGCGCCAAGCAGCTGCAGCTGTCGTGGTGGAGCGACCGCTACCTCGAGGAGCTGATCGCGGCCCAGACCCTCTGATCCGAGGAGTCGGCCCTCACTCGATGGCGCCGGCGGCGCGGAGCTTCTCGAGCTCGCCTCCGGTGACTCCCAGCTCGTCGCGAAGCACCTCGTCGGTGTGCTCCCCCACCCAGGGGAAGCGCGTGTCGGGCCGATCGTCCACCTTCGACAGCTTGACGGGGTTGCCGACCGCGAGGATCGGCTCACCGTCACCTCGGGGCCGGGGCGTCGAGACGATCATGTCGTGGGCTCGCACGTGCTCGTCCTCGAGCACGTCCTCGGCGCGGTTGACCATCCCGGACGCGACACCGGCCTCGGCGAGCGCTCGCGCCGCCTCGAAGCGCGTCTTGTCTGCGGCCCACCGCTCGATGGCGGGTCGGAGGACGTCGTCGATGTGCTCGTACCACGACGGCGGATCGGGCAGGCGCGGGTCGTCGAGCCACTCGGGGTGACCGACGGTGCGACAGAGGAACTCCCACTGATGCATGCGACCGCATTGGATGATGAACCAGCCGTCGCTGGCGCGGAACGAATGGTTGATGAGCGGCGCCTTGGCACCCTGCTTGAGCCCGAGCGACCAGTAGTTCACGCCCGCGTCGGCCATCGCGACCATGGCGTCGAGCATCGCCACGTCGACGTGCTGCCCCTCGCCGGTGTGATCGCGGTGACGCAGTGCGGCGAGCACGCCGACGACCGAGAACAGCGCGCTCCCGGTGTCGCCCAGTGTGCCCATCGGTGAGACGGCTGGCGGCGTGTCGGGCTCACCGAGATACGTGTAGAGGCCGGCCATCGCCTCGGCGACTGGCGCGTAGGCGGGCCACGAGCTGTAGCGCGTCGGGTTCGTCGTCCCGAAGCCCGACACCGAGAGGTACACGACGGTCGGATGGACCTGCTTGACGTCGTCGTAGCCGAGACCGAGCCGGTCGATCGTCCCGGCCTTGAAGTTCTGCGCGACGACGTCGAAGCGGGGCGCGAGGCGCAGCACGAGCTCACGGCCGTCGGGGTTCTTCAGGTCGACGGCGATGCTGCGCTTGTTGAAGTTGTTGCGCAGGAACGTCGCTCCGATGAGGCGCCCCTCGGGGTCCTCGACCGCCGGGAGGGCCTGGCGACCCGACTCGCCCCGTCCGGGCGGCTCCACCTTCACGACGGTCGCGCCCAGGCGCGCCAGCATCTGCGTTGCATACGGCAGCGCCTGCATCTGCTCGATCGCCAGCACGCGCACGTCGTCGAGCGGCCGATGCGACATCGTCGGCGATGCTAGGCGCACACCGACCAGCGTCCCTCGCCGCTACATGCGCGGGTGAGGGACGCAACCAGAGAGCGCGTCAGACCACGCGGCGGTCGAGGACGTTGCGCACGAGGTCAGCGAGGGTGCGGCCGGTGAGCACGGCCGACCGCGCCATCGGTAGCGACCGCCCGCGCACCCGCCGTTCTACGAGACGGTGGTCCGGTCCGACTCAGCAAGAGAGCCGGTCGCCGGCTGGCTCTACTCGGCCATCAGGTCGCGTCGACACGCAGGAGCCCGTAGTCGGACGCGAACAGGAGAGCAGTCGTGTCGCTCGCTCCGACGGTGCCGTAGATCCAGGGGATGTCGACGGCGGTGGAGCCGGTCAGGTCCACCGCTTGCAGCCCGGCGAAGGCTCCGACCCACATGCGGTCGCCGATCGCGGCCGATGACAAGCCGTTCGTGTCGGCCTCGGTGACCGTCGTCAGCGTCGTCGCGTCCAGCGCGACGACATCGACGACCGTCTCGATCCAGACGGTGTCCGCGCCGGCGAACACCTCACGGAGGGTGCCCACCTCGTCGGTCCACGCGAGCATCTCGCCCGTCGCCGGATCGATCCGGGCGTACACGTCGTCCACCGAGTCGACGATCGGCTCGTCGAGCGACAGGCCGGCGTAGAGCCCTCCTGGCCCGGCCGCGAGCCCTTCGTCGAACGAGCCCTCGAGGTCGACCTCGGCGAGCTCGTCGCCGGTCTCGGGGTCGATCCGGCGGATCGACCCCTCGAAGCGCGTCGCCACCCAGACCTCACCGTCGGGGCCGACGGCGACCTCCGACCCGGGGACGGTGGCCACCTCGTCGCCGTCGTCGATCGAGTACCCGACGACGACATCATCCTCGGCGTTCGGTCCGTACACCACGACCCAGACGGTCTCGTCGGCGAGCGCGAGCCCGTCGCCCGGGCCATCGAGGTCCGCCGACCACTGCTCGTCGCCGTCCTTGATCGTGACCCGCCGGAGGACGGGGTCGTCCCCGCCGTAGACGGCGAAGAACGACCGCTCGTCGGCCACGACGGGGACGAGGGTGTCGGGATCGCGAAGCTCGCCGTCGAGGTCGACGACCCCTCGCACACGGGCGAGCGACGGGTTGTCGACGCCCGGCCCGACCGACCACTTCTCGTCGTCGACGTCGCAGCGCGCGTACACGTCGTTCTCGTCCTGCTCGTTGTGCTGGACGAGCTCGACGCTCACGGTCCCCTTCGCACCTCCGCCGGCGGTCATCTCGCCTTCGAGGCTGACGGTGCCACTCGTCTCGGGACCGTCCTCGGGCTTGCTGCTGCTCACGTCGCCCTCGGCGCTGATCTCGCCGTCCTCGTCGACCTCGGCGCGCATGTCACCGGCCGCGAAGAGCTTCTTGCCCTTCACGCAGCGGACGTGGACCTCCATCGCGAGCACCGCGCTGCCGTCGCGCTCGGACTCGACGACCCAGAAGCCGACGCGCTGGCTGTCGTCGCGCGAGCTCTCGTAGAGCAGGGCCTGCTCCGGCGGGGTGGCGTCGCCGTCGCCGCCTCGCGCCTCGGTTGCGCCGGCCGGCACCGCAACCAGGGCCGCGGCCGTGATGACGGCCGTGAGGACGAGGAGTGCTGCTGTCGATCGGGTCGAATGCATGGGCGCATCGTAGAGAGTGGCGCGGCGTGACTTCGGTCACGGCCGCGGCGGTGGGGCAATCCCCACCGTGGATCCACCGGTGCGCCCGGTTCCCCGACGCGGGCGACGTCCGTACCCTGCGATGCGAGGGCTCTCCCCCCGGCCCTCACGTTCTCGTTGACCCTCTTCCCCGGGAGGCCCCACGATGCTCGACCGACTCTCCCGCACGATGTACCGCCGGCGGCGCCTCGTCGTCGCCGGCTGGATCGTCTTCCTCGTCGCGATCGTCGCGATCGGGAGCAACGCGGGCGGTGCGTTCCGCACCGACTTCGACCTCCCCGGCTCCGAGAGCCAGGCGGCGTTCGACCGACTCGAGCAGAGCGGCTTTCGCGACCGCGCCGGCTTCTCGGCCCAGATCGTCTTCGAGGCCGACGAGGGCGTCGACACGCCGCCGGTGCGCGACGCGATGACGGAGATCTTCGACCAGGTCGCGTCGCAGGTCGACGAAGCCGTCGTCGTGAGCCCGTACACCCCCGACGGGGCCCGCCAGATCTCCGAGGACGGGACGGTCGCGTACGGCGAGCTCAACCTGACCGACCGCACCGAGGAAGAGGTGCTGACCGCGGGCGACCAGGTCGCGACGATCGTCGCGGACGCCGAGGTGCCGGCGGGCCTCGACGTCGCGCTCGGCGGCGACATGTTCGCCGACGAGAACCCGGGCGGCTCCAGCGAAGCCGTCGGCGTGCTCGCGGCGATGGTCATCCTGCTCCTCGCGTTCGGCTCTGTGCTGGCGATGGGGCTGCCGATCTTCACCGCGCTGTGCGGGATCGGCTCGGGCATCGCGCTCGTGCTGCTGACGCGCACGATCGTCGACATGCCCGACTTCACGACTGCTGCCGTAGCCATGGTCGGCATCGGCGTCGGTATCGACTATGCGCTGTTCATCGTCACCCGCTACCGCGAGAGCCTGCACGCCGGGCGCGACGCTGAAGACGCGATCGCGCACTCGATCGACACCGCGGGTCGAGCGGTGCTCTTCGCCGGGCTCACGGTGATGATCTCGGTCCTCGGGCTCCTCCTGATGCGCCTGTCGACGACGCTCGGTGTCTCGATCGCGATCGCGATCGGCGTGTTCATGACGATGCTGGCGTCGCTGACGCTGCTGCCGGCGTTGCTCGGATTCGTCGGCCGCAACATCGACAGGCTGGGGCTGCCCCACCGCGTGCGCCGCGAGCGGACCGGGCGCGAGTCGTTCTGGTGGCGGTGGAGCCGCGTGCTCCAGCGGCGTCCGTGGACGGCGTTCCTCGCGGGGCTCGGGATCCTGCTCGTGCTGTCGGTGCCGGTGCTCTCGATGCGCCTGGGGTTCGGCGACGCGGGCAACCGCCCGACCACCGACACGACGCGCCAGGCCTACGACACGCTCTCGGACGGCTTCGGCCCGGGCTTCAACGGGGCGCTGCTGCTCGTCGCGTCGACGCCCGGGCAGGCGCTCGACTCGCAGACGGTCGCCGAGGTCGGCGTGTCGGTCGGCTCGACTCGAGGGGTCGCGTTCGCGTCGCCACCCATCGTCAACGACGCGGGCGACACGGCGGTCTTCCAGGTGTTCCCGACGAGCGCGCCCCAGGACGCGGCGACCGAGGAGCTCGTCGACCGCCTTCGCGACGACGTCCTCCCGTCCGCCACGGCCGGCACCGACGTCGCGGTGTGGGTCGGTGGCATCACCGCCGCATCGGTCGACTTCGCGGAGTACACCGCGAGCCGGCTGCCGATCTTCATCGGCGCGGTGCTGATCCTGTCGTTCCTGTTGCTGATGGTCGTGTTCCGGAGCCTGCTCGTGCCGCTCAAGGCCGTGGTGATGAACCTGCTGTCGATCGGCGCCGCGTACGGAGTCGTCGTCGCCGTGTACCAGTGGGGCTGGGCGAGCGACCTGTTCGGCGTCGGCAAGCCGGGGCCGATCGAGGCGTGGGCACCCATGTTCCTGTTCGCCGTGGTCTTCGGCCTCTCGATGGACTACGAGGTGTTCCTGCTGTCGCGGATCCGTGAGGAGTACGACCGCACCGGCGACAACGCGACCGCCGTCGCCGACGGCGTAGCGCTCACGGCCCGCGTCATCACCGCCGCCGCGGCCATCATGGTCTGCGTGTTCGGCAGCTTCGTGTTCGGCCCCGAGCGCTCCCTGCAGCTCTTCGGCCTCGGGCTCGCCGTCGCCGTGCTCGTGGACGCCACGATCGTGCGCCTGCTCCTCGTGCCCGCGACCATGGAGCTGCTCGGCGATCGCAACTGGTGGCTGCCGCGCTGGCTCGACCGTGTCCTCCCCCGCGTTCGCATCGAGTCGAGCGACGACCTCGACCGTGAGCTCGCCGCCCTGACTCGCGACGAGGAAGTGGGGGTCTCTCGATGACGGAGCGATCGAGCTGGCTCGACCGCCTCCTCGGGCGCCACGAGCAGTCGCACGCGAAGTGGGACGCGCGGCGGGCCGAGCGGCAGGCGCGGCGCGAGACACGCCGCGCCCGACGCGACGAGCGTCACGCTCGCCGCCACGAGCAGCGTCGTCGGCACCGGCAGCGGCACCTGCTCCCGCACCCGGCGCGTCCGTCGCTCACGGAGACGCTGAAGGAGACCCTGCACCTGCTGCTCGATCTCCCGTTGGGCATCGCGACGTTCACGATCGTGGTCACGTTGGTCTCCACCGGGCTGTCGACGCTGGTCGTCCTCGTCGGCGCGCCGATCCTCGTCGGAACGGGGATCGTCGTCCGTTGGATCGCGAACCTCGAAAGAGCCCGCTTCCGGTGGCTGCTCGAGGCCCAGAACCTGCAGTCCGCCACGTGGCCCGGCGAGGGCGAGCCCTTCCTCCAGCGCCTGTGGACCTGTACCAAGGATCCGACGGTGTGGAAGGAGGGGCTCTACGAGCTGGCGCTCCTGCCCTGGGGCATCGCGACCTTCACGATCACCGTCGTCCTGTGGTCGATCGCGATCGGAGCCACGCTCTTCGCCACCTACTCCTGGGCACTCTCCCGGTCCTACCCGTGGTACGAGGTGCTCGGGATCACGGTCGGCGGGCTCGTCCTCCTCGTCGTCGTGCAGAGGATCATCCACGGCATCGCGATGCTCACTCGCGCGCTCGCTCGCGGGGTGCTGGGCGTGAGCGCGCGCGAGCTCACCGCAAGGGTCGAGCACCTCAGCGTCAGCCGGGCGCAGACGGTCGACGCGGCGACGGCCGAGCGCCAGCGCATCGAGCGGGCCCTCCACGACGGTGCGCAGGTGCGGCTGACCGCGCTCGCGATGGAGCTCGGCCGGGCCAGGGAGCGACTCGACAACGATCCCGAGGGCGCGCGCGAGCTTCTCGACTCGGCCCACGACGAGGCCAAGCGAGCGCTCGTAGAGCTCCGTGACCTGGCCCGCGGCATCCACCCGGCGATCCTCACCGACCGCGGCCTCGACGCCGCGCTCACCGCGCTCGCGGCCCGCTCGCCGATCCCCGTGGAGGTCGTCGTCGACCTCCCCGAGCGCCCGGCGCCCGCCCTCGAGGCCACCGCCTACTACGTGGCTGCCGAGGGCATCACGAACGTGATGCGACACGCCGGCGCGACCAGGGCTCGGGTCGCGGTGACCCGCGACGACGGCCAGCTGTCGGTGGAGGTGCAGGACGACGGGCGCGGCGGCGCACGCATCGCCGAGGCGCACGGACTGGTGCCGACCGGGCTGCGCGGCCTCGCGGACCGCGTCGCCGGCGTCGACGGCGAGCTCGCGCTGTCGAGCCCACCCGGTGGTCCGACCATCCTGCGCGCCGAGCTGCCGTGCGGGTCGTGATTGCCGAGGACTCGGTCCTCCTCCGTGCCGGACTGGAGCGACTCCTCGCCGACGAAGGCATCGAGGTGGTCGGCGCTGCCGGTGACGGCGACGAGCTTCTAGCCGTCATCGGCACGACCGAACCCGACCTCGCGATCGTCGACGTGCGGATGCCACCGACGTTCACCGACGAGGGGCTGCGAGCGGCGATCGAGGCGCGGGGCCGTCACGCGGGGTTGCGTGTGCTGGTGCTCTCCCAGTACGTGGAAGACGAGTACGCGCGCGAGCTGCTCGCGACCGATGCCGAGGGCGTGGGCTATCTGCTCAAGGATCGCGTCGCCGACGTCGCCGACTTCGTCGAGGCGGTCAGGCGCGTCGGCGATGGCGGAACGGCTCTCGACCCGGAGGTCGTCGCGCAGCTCTTCGGCCGCCACCAGCGGGACCGCGCGATGGAGGACCTGACGCCGCGCGAGCGTGAGGTGCTCGGGTTGATGGCCGAAGGGCACTCGAACGGAGCCATCGCCGAGCACCTGGTGATCAGTGCCGGCGCGGTCGAGAAGCACATCACCAACGTGTTCGCCAAGCTCGGCCTGGAGCCCGACGGCACCGCGCACCGCCGCGTCCTGGCGGTTCTCAGATACCTCGGCGCTTGAAGCGCATCGACGGAGCTGGGGCTACTGGCGGCGGCGGCGGCGGTAGCGCACCGTGGCGAGCGCGGCGACGATCGCCGCGCCGGTGACGCCGCCGATGATCAGCCCGTTGCGGAGCTTGACGCGCGAGCCCGCGCCCTCGTCGTCTTCCTCGATGCTCTCGATGTCCTCGAGATAGAGGTCCTGGTCGTGCAGGCGCATGTGCGCGCCGTGCTCGGAGCCGTGGCGGGTGGCGTCGGCGAGTCGCTCGCGGAACACCTCCGGCCCGACGCCCTCGGGCACGTCACCCGAGACGTGCTCTCCCTCCCGCTCGTCGCGATCGTCCTGCTGCTCCATCGGAGGACGACCGTAGTGGAGCGCGACGGTCGGACGTCACGGCCGACAGCCGCCCGACAGCGCCTGCATGATGATCACCTCGTCGGCCGGGGTGATCGCCAGCGCGAGATCGCGCTCGGACTCGCCGTTGACGAAGATCTTCATGTGCCTGCGGAGGTGGCCCTGCTCGTCGACCATCCGGAAGCGGATGCCGGGGTGACGCCGGTCGAGGTCGAGCAGCAGGTCCGCGAGCGTGGCACCCTCCGCGTCGACCTCGGCGCGCTGGTCGGTGTACGAGCGCAACGGTGTCGGTATGCGCACCTTCACGTGCGACGCGTCGATCAGTCAGCCGTCTCGGCGCACTCCACCGAGTAGATCTCCGGCAGGTGCTGGAGGATCGGCGACCAGTGCGCGGCTTCGTCGGCGCTCGCCCACACCTCGCCGCTGGTGGTGCCGAAGTACACGCCGACAGGGTCGCCCGCGTCGGTCGTCATGGCCTGGCGCTTCACGGTGAGCCACCCGCGCTCGGGGAGCCCGACGTCGCAGCGCGTCCACGACGCGCCCGCGTCGCGAGTCACGTACGCCGCGGGCCGGCCGTCGGGGCTCGTACGCGGCCACACGTCGGTGCCATCCATCGGGAAGACCCAGGCCGTCTCGGGGTCGCGCGGGTGCAGCTCGATCGGGAAGCCGATGTCGCCCACCTCGCGGGGCATGTTGTCGCCGATGCGCACCCACCGACCGTCGGCGCGCTCCATCCGGTAGATGCCGCAGTGATTCTGCTGGTAGAGCCGGTCGGGTCGCCGGGGATGCAGACGCACACAGTGCGGGTCTTGGCCGAACTCGGGCTCGAGGTCGGGGCCGAACGCGACGAGCGAGCCCGCGTTGAGCGGCTGCCAGTCGGTGCCGGCGTCGGTGCTCTCGAAGACGCCGCCCGCGGACAGACCGAGATAGAGGTGCGCGCGGTCACGTGGATCGACGTTGATCGAGTGCAGCATCGAGCCGTCGGGGGTGTTCTCCTCGGGCCACTCGCACCAGGTCTCCCACATCGGATGGTCGTTCCACCCCGAGACCGGCTCCCACGTGTCGCCGCCGTCGTCGGTGCGGAACAGGCCCTGCGGCGAGCCACCCGCGTACCAGACGTCCGGCTCGTCGGCATGGCCGGGGGTGAGCCAGAACACCGAGCGAAGACTCCGCTGGAGCCGCTCGCCCGTGGTGAACGCCGGCGGGCGCGTGGCCTCCTTCCACGACCCACCGAGGTCCTCGGAGCGGAACACCGTCGGTCCGAGGTGACCCGTGCCCGCGGCGAGCAGCAAGGTCCGCTGATCGCGCGGATCGAGCACTGCGTGCCAGATGATGTGCCCGAGGAAGCTCGGGCCCTCCGAGGTCCACGACGTCCGGTCGTCCGACGACAGGATCCAGGCACCCTTGCGGGTCCCGACGAAGACCCTCGTGGTCATGCGCCGACCCTACCGGTCCGCATGCGCGTCGGCATCCGTGCAAGCATCTGGCGTGGATCAGCCCAACATCCTCCTGATCATGACGGATCAGGAGCGCTATCCCCCGCCGTACGAGACGGCCGACACGGCCGCGTTCCGGCGCGACCGGCTGCCCGGGCGCCAGCGGCTGCGCGACGCGGGTGTCGAGCTGCACCGCCACTACGTCGCGTCGACCGCGTGCGTCCCCAGCCGCGCGTCGCTGTTCACGGGTCAGTACCCCACCCTGCATGGCGTCAGCCAGACCGACGGCCTGGCGAAGAGCGCGTTCGACCCCGCGATGATGTGGCTCGACCCCGACACCGTGCCCACCATGGGCGACTGGTTCCGCGCCGCGGGGTACCGCACCGAGTACCGGGGCAAGTGGCACATCGCGCACTCCGACCTGCCGGTCGCGGGCAGCCACGTCGGCCTCGCCACCAACGACCGCGACGGCAACCTGCGCCAGGAGCTGATCGCCGCCTACCGGGGCGCGGACCGCCTGTCACCCTTCGGCTTCTCGGGGTGGATCGGGCGCGAGCCGCACGGTGCCGACCCGAGCGACACCGGCTACGTGCGCGACGACCTGTTCGCCGAGCAGGTGCGTGAGCTGTTCGGGAACCTCGCCGACGACCGCACGCAGCCGTGGCTCGCGGTCGCGTCACTGGTGAACCCGCACGACATCGCCTTCTCCGGTGCCGGCTGGCAGGTGCTCGGGTTCCCCGCGCCCGAAGACTCCGTTCCCGACCCGGGCGTCGCGCCGTCGCAGACCGACTCGTTCACTGGTCGGCCGCGCTGCCAGGAGCAGTACCTCTCGACGTGGGCGGCGATGCTCTACGAGCAGGCTGCCGACGACGCGTACCGCCGCTTCTACCTGTGGCTGCACGAGATCGTCGACCGCGCGATCGATCGGATCGTCCACGGGCTCCACGCGACGGGCATGGCCGATGACACGATCGTGGTGTTCACGTCGGACCACGGGGAGCTGCTCGGGGCGCACGGCGGCCTCCAACAGAAGTGGTACAACGCGTTCGACGAGACCGTGCGCGTGCCCCTCACCGTGTGTGGCCCGGGCATCCCGTCGGGTGGTGACGGGATCAACGCGCCGACGAGCCACATCGACCTGTTGCCGACGTTGCTCGGTCTGGCCGGCATCGACGCCGAAGCCGTCGCGGCGGCCGTTGGCGAGCGCCACACCGAGGCGCAGGCGCTCCCGGGACGTGACCTCGGCGCCGCGATCCGCGCGGGCAGCGGCGACGTGCTCGACGATTCGCCCGTCTACTTCATGACCGAGGACCAGATCAGCCGCGGGCAGCGGACCGTCAACCCGATCACCAAGAAGCCGTACGAGCCGGTGCGCGAGCCCGCGAACGTCGAGTCGGTCGTGGTGCCGCTGGCGAACGGCAACGGCGTGGAGCTCTGGAAGCTCAACCACTACTACCAGCGGCTCGAGGAGTGGGAGGCCTCCGTCGGCCAGGTCACCACGCCCGACGGCGCCGACGCGACACCGTCGGAGTGGGAGGTGCACAACCTCTCGACCGATCCCGAGGAGCGCCACAACCTGGTGGACGACTCGGATGCGCCGGTGGACGAGCTGCGCGCCGTCCTCGCGGCGACACGGGACGCATCCCGGCGGGTGCCCAGCGTCACGAACGGCTGACGGGTCCCCCCCTCAGCGCAGCCCGATGCTCACGGCCGACAGGATCGCGATGTCGGTGGCCCAGGTCGGCGGACATCCTTGGCAGCGTGTGGACATGCGGACTGGACGCATCCGTGACCGAGGGGGGATCCTGGTCACCGAGGACCACGACTCGTCGCACCGGCCGGATCATGGGCACTCCCGGAAGTAGAGCGGAGGAAGGGGCAACCGATGAGTGTCGCGGCTTCGAACACTCGGGTGATGGAACCCGACGTGTCGACCGACCGAGAGCTCGCCGACGACGAGCTCACCGACGACGAGCTGGGAGCGCTGGCGCTGGCGGCCGATCCCGACGCCGAGGTGCCCGAGGGAGCCCCACCACTCGACGAGGTGCTCGGGACCACGCCCACGAGCCTGCTGCCGGGCTGGTACATGGCGGCACCGATGCCGCGCGCGACGTTGCTCGGCGGCTGGCGCCGGCGGGTGGTCTGGCTCGTGATCGCGGCGTTCCTCACGATCACGGCCTACGGGCTCTGCAACACCTACGGCGACCTGGTGCTGCGCTGAGCGGCGCCGAGTCGCGCGTCAGTCCCCGTCGAGCTGCTCGAGCAGCGTCCTCGGGGCCTTGAGCCGGTAGCTGTCCTCGAGGTAGTCGGCGAGGTCGTCGGGCTGCACGTCCGCGAGCCGGATGAGCATCGCCCCGTAGCCCTGGTAGTGCGGGGTGTTGAACAGCACGCCGCCCGCCGACGCGATGAGCGCGTCCTTCTCGTCGGCGTCGCAGTACACGACGAGCACCTCGGTGTCGTCGACCCTGTCGCGGCGATGCTCTCGCTCGCCCCACATGCGGCAGAAGCTCTTGCCCCGCACCTTGAGCGACGCGGTGCCGTACGACGTCGACTCGGCGACCTCGGGCAGCTCGGCCGCCGCGCGCTTCACGTCTTGGAACGTCGCCATCGCCGACACGCTACGCGCATCGGCTGAGGCCAAGTCCTCGCCGCCGAAGCCTTCTACCCCTGGTAGCCGACGGCGCTCGCCCAGCCCGGGTCGATCTTGAACGTGCCGGCCGCCGTCGTCTGGAGCAGCACGACCGTGGCCGGCTCGCGGTTGCCCGTGCCGGCCTGAAGCGTGATCGAACCGGTCCAGCCGCGCGTGTCGCCGACGGTGTCGAGGTTCGCGGTCAGCTCGGCGGCGTCGAAGCCACCGGTCGCGGTGGCCGCCTCGGCGAGCACGTTCACCGAGTCGAACGTGTACGGGCTCCACGTGCCGGGCGACGCGTGGCCGAACGCCTTGCGGTAGGCGGCAACGTACTTGTGCGACCCGACGAACTCGTTGGGAGCCGGGACACCGACGACGGGGCAATTCCGCGCCGCCTTGACTCCGGCGGTGTCGATGAAGCCGAGGTCGTACGACCCGTAGTCGGCGATGCACTGCGCCTTCGAGCCTGCCTTCAACAGCTCCTTGGCGATGAGCCCGCCCTCGGGGTAGTAGGTCGCGAGGTAGATGACATCGGGGTTCGTGGCGTCGAGCGTGTCGACGAGCGTCGAGTAGTCGTCGGCTCCAGGCTCCACCGGTTCGAACGCCGCGATCGTCACACCGTCGGCCTCGAGGATCGAGCGCAGCGCGTCCGACACCGACTCGGTGTACAGCGTCGTCGGGTCGTAGGCGATCGCCACCGACGTCGCCCCCTGCCAGTCCGTCAGCGCCGTGGCCGCGACCGGTGCGATCTGCGACGTCATGGGCTGGAGCGTGAAGCCGAGTCCGGCCGTCTCGTCGGCCGACGTGAGGCGGATCGGCACGAGCCCCGCGTCGATGTACAGCGGCAACGTCTGCTCGCCGACTCCCGAGTTGTAGGGGCCGACCACCCCGTCGAGCCCCGAGTCGATCGCCTCGGTCGCCGCCTTCACGCCGGCGTCAGGATCGGCCTCGTCGTCGATCGGCACGATGACGACCTTCTTGCCGTCGATGCCGTCGTTGGCGTTGAGCCGCTGGGCCGCCAGCTGGGCGCCCTTGAGCATGCCCTTGCCGATCGTCGCCTGCTCACCCGAGAGCGGTGCCTCGAGGCCGATGCGGACCGTGCCCCCGCTGCCGGCGCCGGCACCGGTGCCGGACAGCACCGGCACCAACGCCGCCGCGACCACGAGCGCGAGCACGAGCACGAGCACGAAGGGACGGGGACGGCAGGGCATGCGAGACCTCATGGCTTTCGATCGGGCGACTCGAGTCGCCCGATGTTATTGGGTCGCATCCGGTCGCGACCGCCGCGGCCTCTCACCGATGCCAGCCGAGCACCGTTCGCGGTGGACGCGCCACGCCTTGATCGTCATGGTGCCGGGGCGTCGACCTCGCCGAGCGGCACGACGCGCGTCGTCGCGGGCGGGTGTGCTTCCGCTCGGACCCAGCGCAGCCCCATGATCCCGTGGCGATGGCCACAGGTGTCGAGCCAGTTCGCCGCGCCCGGATCCCGGTGCGCGACGACCAAGCGGAACGACCCGTCCGGCTCGTACGTCGTCGACGCGATGTTGCGCGAGATCGGGCGGCGCTTGTCGAGGCACTCGGCCCAGATGTTCCCGAGCTGGAAGTTCCAGTACTCGCAGCGCGGCGGTGTCGCCTCGACGACCAGCGCCTCGTCCGCGCCGAGCGACCAGTATCCGAGCTGGAAGACGATGTTCGGATCGCCCCCGACGAGCCGGTGCTGCTCGGGGTCCGGGAAGTGCAGGCGGTTCGGCTCGGCGCGCCAGGGCGCGACCCAGTCCGCGAACCATGACGAAGCACCGATCGCGTACATCGCTGCCCCGAGGAGCTGATCGGGAACGGATGCCGGGTCGAGTGGTGCCGGAGCCTCGCTGACGCCGATGCACTCGATCCGCAACCGGGCGGCGACCTCGCGCGCGCGGTCGGCGAACGTCTGGCGCACGAGGATCATGCCCGAGTCGGGCGCGAGCCGTAGCCAGTTCCCGGGACACTCACGTTGGCTGGCGATCACCTCGAAGGTGCCGTCGGCGCCGATCTCGAGCTCGGTGTGGTCGAGGTGACCGGCGCCGCCGCTGATCCGTTCGCGACGCGCGTAGTTCTGATTCTGCGCGGCGAACGACAGGTACGCGATGGAGCCGCGGGTTCCGGTGATGCGGTAGTCGAACGCAGGGTTGATCCCGGCGCTCTGGTACACGTTGTCGGGGTTGTCCAGGCCGAAGCCGCAGTGCTCCGGGAGGGCGCGCAGCTGGGGGAAGCGGGCGCCGGGATTCTCGAGGAACGACGACAGACCGTTCTGGGTGAGCCGCGCGAGGTATCGAAGGCCTTCGGCGCGATCGAACGTGTCGAGGCCGAGGTCCTCGCGCTGGAGCACCGCTCCCGCATCGGCCAGCAGCGCGCAGAACTCGGACCAGGCCGCTCCGGTCGTGACGCGTTCGATCGACTCCGAGGCTTCCACGTCACCTCCTGCCGAGGGTCTTCCTGATGAAGGCGACGAAGCCTTCGGTGTCGAACGAGATCTCGAGCCGGCCGTCGGTCCGTGCGATGTCGAGCGTGGGACAGAAGAAGTCGGCATCGCCGACGAAGAAGTGCGGCGATCCCACCACACCGCGAGCGTGGCCGGTCTCGAGGTCGGCAAGCACCGCGCCGCGGTCGTGGTCGTCTGGTAGACCGACTCCGACCGATTCGCCGATCGACGCCAGCTCGTCGGGGTCACGCAGGTCACGGCCGTGCTCGAAGATCGCATCGCGCACGGCACGACTTACCAGCTCCCCGGCACGTACGTCCTCTCGGTAGGCGCGCGCGGCGAGTGCGAGCGCGGGCAACGACGACATCGGAAAGGCGTCGGCGTCGAAGCCCGCGAAGAGCGCGGGCGCGATCTTGGTGCGCAGCGCCTCGATCTCCTCTGCGAGCATCTCGCGAGCGACCAGCTCACCGTTGACGATCTCGAGCGGCCATGCGTGCACGTCGATGGCGACGTCGGGTCGGATCTCGTCGCGCAGCGCGAACAGCCGATAGAGCCCGACATGGGTGAACGGGCAGACGACGTCGGCGTACACCTCGATCGCGGGTGTCGGCGTCGGCGGCTCGGTCATCTGCGGCAGGGCCGAACGATACGCCGCACATCGATGCACGGTCCGAAACCGACGTATCGTCGAGCCCATGGCACAAACGACGAGACCATTCGCATGACCGACGCAGTGCTCCTGGCGCGAGGGTTGCTCGGCGCCGCCGACGTCGGTGGCGGACCGACGATCGAGCAGGTCAACGTCGTGCAGAGCCTGCTGCACGGCTACCTCGGCAATGACGTCGACGTCGCCTCGCTCGATCCGGCCGACCCCATCGAGCTGGCTGCAGGCGTCGAACCCGACCAGTGCAAGCGAGTCGTCGACCTGCTCGTCGTGGTCGAGTACTGCCGACACCCCGGTACGAACGCGCAGGCCGATCGTATCGAGGCGTACGCGACGGCCCTCGGCGTCGACGAGCCGTTCCTCGTCGTCGCCCGCGATGCGCTCGTCGCCACGCAAGAGCAAGTGATGGCGGATTGGAACCGCTTCCGGGAGCCGGTGAGCTTCGAACCCGGGACCCGTCACGCCGACGACGACGAGCTCGCGACGCGGCTTCGGGCGCTCGGCGATTGCCCGGCGGGCAGCCTCGGCCGCGCGTTCTTCGACTTCTACGCGCGCTGGAACCTTCCATTCCCGGTCTCCTCCGACGGCGGAGGTGGCCTCGTCGCGCACGACTTCAGCCATGTGCTCGCCGGCTACGACCCGGACGCCCCCGGCGAGATCGCGCTCCAGGCGATGCTCACGAGCGCGACCGGCTTCGAACATCACTTCTCCGGGCTCGTCGCGTCGCTCTCGCTCTACGAGTCGGGCAAGTACGACGCGCTCGGCATCACGCCGAAGACCGGTGCGCTCGACCGGCCCGGAGCCGGCGACGAGCTGGCCCGAGGGTTGCGCCGGGGCGCGCAGTGCACGTGCGACTTCTCCGCGATCGACCACCTCGCCCGAGCCGACGAGCAGCTCGACGCGGTCCGCGCCGACTGCGGGATCCTGGCGCGGAGCGCCTGACCTCGTTCACCGAAGGGAGCCGACATGCGGATCGTCGACGCAACGCGCGAGGGCTGGCCGTGCCGCTGAGCCGATTCGACGACTACCTCGCGCACCAGACGCCCGACACGTTCGACCACGTCTTCACGTCGGACAAGAACTTCTACGACCGGCACTACTTCAACATGCACGCGAGCAGCGACGAGCTCTTCGTGATCATCGGGCTCGGGCAGTACCCGAACCTCGGTGTGACCGACGCGTTCATCACGGTGTCGATCGACGAGAAGCAGCACACGGTCCGGGCGTCGCGCGAGCTCGGCAGTGACCGCATGGACACGGCGGTCGGGCCGGTGCGCGTCGAGGTCGTGGAGGGGCTGAAGCAGCTCCGAGTCGCATGCGACGAGAACGAGTGGGGCGTGGCTGCGGACCTGACGTTCACCGGCGTCGTCGAGGCGCTCGAGGAGCCGCACACGCTCAGCCGCAGGTACGAGCGCGTGATCCAGGACGTGAGTCGGTACGCGCAGGTCGGCGTGTGGGAGGGGACGCTCACCGCCGCCGGCCGCACGTTCGACGTCACGCCCGACCGCTGGAAGGGCGTGCGCGACCGGTCGTGGGGCGTCCGCCCGGTCGGGGAGCCGGAGGCACCGGGCATCAGGGCCCGGGAGAGCCAGGACGGCTACGGGTTTCGCCACGACTGGCTCCCGATGCAGTTCGACGACCACATGCTGAAGGTGCAGATCGACCAGGACTCAGACGGGCATCGCCACCTCGAAGAGTCGATGCGAGTGTGGGCGCTCGACGTGGGCAAGCCGGTCGAGCATCTCGAGAGGCCCGAGGTCGACATCGAGTACCTGTCGGGCACCCGAGAGGTGCGGCGGGCAACGGTCACGACGACCGATCCCGACGGCCGGCCGATCGTCGTGACGACCACTCCCCTGCGCACGCTGTATCTGGCCGCGGGCTCTGGCTACGTCCCCGACGGCGAGTGGGGTCATGGCTTCTACCAGGGCCCGCTGACCGTGCAGGGGGTCATCCACGACATGAGCGAGCCCGAGGTCAGGCGCCGGTACGCGTTCTTGAACGAGACGCTGTGCCGATTCGAGTCGAGCACCGGCCAGGTCGGGTACGGGATGCACGAGAACATGCTCATCGGCATCCACCGGCCGAGCGGATTCCTGACTCCCGACGCGCTGGCGCCTTGACCGAGTCGCGCGACGGCGTCTCCCTCACCAACCTCGACGAGTCACTGTTCGACGGCGCTGGCGCCACGAAGCGCGATCTCGTCGACTATCTCGACGCGGTCCACGACCGCATCCTCCCGGTCCTCGCGCGCCGGCCGCTGTCGGTCATCCGGGTGCATCGCGGCCAGGAGGCGTTCATGCAGAAGAACGTGCCGAGGTACACGCCGGAGTGGGTGCGCACGATGACGCTCTGGGCAGAGAGCTCCAAGCGCGACGTGACCTACGCGCTGTGCGACGACCGGCGCACGTTGCTGTGGTTCGCGAACCAGCGCGCCGTCGAGTACCACCCCGCGCTGGTGCTCGCCGAAGACCCCACGCACATGACGCACCTCGTCCTCGACCTCGATCCACCCGAGGGCGAGACGTTCTCCAAGGCCGTGCAGACCGCGCTCCTCGTGCACGAGGTGCTGACGGCGGTCGGCCTCGACGGCGCGGTGAAGACCAGCGGCGCGAAGGGCGTGCACATCTTCGTCCCGATCGATCGGGAGACCGCGACGGACGACGCCGCGGCCGCGATTCGCGCGATCGCCGCGCGCGCGGAGCGCCTCGACCCGGCGCTCGCGACCACCGCCTTCCTGAAGGAGGACCGAGGCGACAAGGTGTTCGTGGACCCGACGCGCGTCGGCGGCGCCACGGTCGTGGCGACCTACAGCCCAAGGGTCCGTTCGGGCGTCCCGGTGTCGTTCCCGGTGACGTGGGACGACCTCCCCGATGTCACGCCCGCCGACTTCACGATCCACACTGCGGCGCGACGGCTCGACGGCAGCGATCCGTGGGCGACGGCGATGCCCGGTCCTCAGCCGCTGGACGCAGATCTCGTCGAGGAGGGCCACGCCATACCGATCCCCCGAGTGGCGGCGATGCACGAGGGCAAGCGCCGCAAGCGAGCCCGGGAACGAAGGTCGTCGGACCACGGCTGATCGTGGTCGCGC
>Ga0315534_1000611_pt1 | contig 25030 bp, 24 predicted proteins | sample SalMarSW160240MG_FD_203094 | JGI IMG/M metagenome (GOLD analysis project Ga0315534, IMG submission 203094) | Salt marsh sediment microbial communities from the Plum Island Ecosystem LTER, Massachusetts, United States - Salt Marsh Sediment SW1602-40 ...
AGAAAGCCATTATGCCACAAATCGATTATGGAAAATGCGTCTTTTGTGGACTATGCGTTGATGCCTGCCCATTTTATGCTTTGTACATGACAGATGATTACGAATTATCCGCCTTCACAAAAGAGCACTTGATATATACACCTGCCCAATTAGCTGTAAAACCAAAGTACGATGGGCAAGTACAAATTAAGATAGATAGGATGGGTGCTAGCCATGGCAATGGATGACCCTGTGTTTTTAGCGGTCTCTGCCTTAACTGTTGGCTCAGCTATAGTGGCACTTGAAACAAGAGAGCTTATCTATGGGGGAATTGCCCTTGCCGTCTCTATGTTAGGTATCGCAGGGTTCTTCCTTCTTCTTGATTCTCCTTTTGTTGCCATGTTTCAGATACTCGTTTACGTTGGTGCTGTTGCGGTGCTGGTTATCTTTACCGTGATGCTTGTTAGAACTGAGGCATTATTTTCAACCAAGGAAGATAAAGGAAGAAAGGCTTCTGGAGTTGTTCTTGTGCTTATATTTATGATCGGACTTGGTGCTTTGTTGCTAGTGTCGGGACTAAGTAATCCGCAGCTAATGAATCTGCAGATGCCCCCAGTCGATTTTAAGACCATAGGGGAGGAGATGTTAACCTATTACTCCCCAGCGCTTATTGCATTGGGATTGGTCCTTGGTGGGTCCATTATCGGCGCACTTGCGCTGGCTCGAAGGGAGGATATAGAAACAAAAGATGGTTGAGATAATTGATTACGTAATAATTTCGACAATCCTATTTGGAATAGGAATTTACGGACTTGTCGCCAAACGTAACGCAATAAGAATGATCTTTGCGATCGAAATAGTCGCAAATGCAGCTAATCTAAACTTGGTAGCCTTCTCACGAGGTCTATCTAATGTACAGGGACAAACATTTGCGCTATTCTCAATCGCAATAGCGGCAGCAGAAGTCGCTGTGGGGCTGGGAATAATTATCATAGCATACAGACTTTACAAAGAAATTGATGTTCAAGAATTTAAGTCATTGAAAGGGTAGTAGAATAGATGGCCGAATCTTTTTATTTAATGGCTGCAATATTTCTGCCTCTTCTTCTTTCTCCTGTAGCATATATACTGGGCAGAAAGAAAGGAATCCAGTTAGTTACTTGGTTCTCTTTTGGAGTATTGGCAATTTCTACGGTTTTTCTCCTTGCTCCCATTCTATCAATTAATAAAGATAATCCTATTCACGAAGAATCTTTCTCATGGAGCCAATTCGGTAACTTCGGCCTTAGATTAGACGGACTTAGTATACCATTTGCTGTAATAATCTACATTCTATGTACTGTGCTTGCTTTGTATTCCAAACCCTACATGATACACAAGATCCAGGAAGACGCCGACGCACAATTTGGCGGCGGGCATTCCGATCATGGTAAACGACCGTCCAATTCAGACAGTGGATCGGAGCAGATGCCATCTTCTTCTTCCTCTTCTTATCCTTCTGGTACACTAACGAATATCGAAAGCACCTCTCAGGTGACGACCCTTGTTGAAAAGGAAAACTACGTAAGGACACAGACGGGGCTGTACTTTGCACTCTACCTTACATTTTCAATGGGGATGCTCGGCACGATCCTTGCTACTAACCTCATCGAATTTTACGTCTTCTTTGAGTTAATGCTAGTTCCCGCGTTTTTCATGGTTGCTTTTTACGGATACGGAGCAAGACGAAGAATAGCCCTAATGTTCTTCTTCTGGACGCATGTTGGTGCCGTGATTCTCCTTTTAGGGCTTCTGGCTATGGGCTTTTTTGCGGGCGGGTTTGATTACGTTACTGTAAAAGAGAATGCAAGCAAGATCCCTGTAGAATGGATGTCATTAATAATCTTCTCATTGGTGATTGGTTTAGGAGTAAAGCTTGCTGCGTTTGGTCTACATATTTGGCTTCCCTATGCGCATGCTGAAGCTCCTACCCCTATTTCGGCTCTGTTATCGCCGGCGATGATCGGAATAGGTGCATATGGCCTTCTGAGGTTATGGATGGATCTTTTGACCGGCGACTATACACAGTACAGCATATACATCAATCTTTGGGGGTTGGTTACAATGATCTATGGAGGTGCAATGGCATTGATGCAAGATGATATCAAAAGGGTCCTTGCATACTCTAGCATTAGTCAGATGGGTTACATTTTGTTTGGTCTAGGATCTGAAAGCGTTCTGGGTATTAGTGGCGCGACTTTAATGTATGTTTCTCACGGCCTTGGAAAGGCATTGCTTTTCATGATGGCCGGCTCAATCATTCTGCAAACAGGGACAAGAAGCATGAGTCAATTGGGAGGGCTAGCCGGGAAGATGCCATATACTGCAGTTTTGGCAATGATTGGTGGTCTTACCATTATTGGGATACCTCCTACTAGTGGCTTTATGGCTGAATGGATAACCTTTAACGGTGCCCTACAATCAGGAGTAGAGAATGCTGAAACTCTTCGAGTTGTTGTATTTGCTCTAGGACTGGTTGCAACGTTGCTTACGGCCGGATATATATTATGGATGTACAAAAGAGTTTTCTTTGGCAAGATTCCTGAGAGACTTGTCCACGTCAAGGATTCAAACAGATATATCACGGCAACAATGGCATTTTTAGCGGCGATGACCTTAATCGTAGGAGTCTATCCTGACGTGTTTCTGGTTCCGATAACCGGTTATATCACCAATATGTTCTCAAGTACTCCAGAGGTCCTTCCTTTACCAACCGCAGAGGACGGTGGGGTCGCCGGCCGAGCGACGAACGCAACTTCTTCTGCAGAGCCAAGCCAGGATGTTAATGTTAATGCTAACAATGGTGCACAGCTACAGAACGTGCTCTTAGATGAGACCCCCGGTCACATAAATGTGCAAGACAAATCACTATTGTACTACTATCATTTCATTGCGAGTAAAGGAGCATCAGAACTAGGAGCCTCAGAAGGAGGAGGATCGGCCTAACTATGACAACAGCAGCTGGACCCATGGGATTTGAGGGAATTGCGATAAACGTCTGGCTAATATGGATGCTTCCTTTCATAGGCGCAGCCCTAATTCCAGCCTTGCGTAGAAACAAACCTAACCTCTTAAACTATACTGCGGTAGCATTCTCGCTCGTTAGTGCGATACTAGCAGCCACACTGATACCACTTGCACTAAATAATTCAGAAGTTCACAGTCAAGTAAATTGGATTAGTGCATTAAATCTTAATGCAGGAATTCTAGCAGACCCTCTTGCAATTATTGTGACCAATGTTGTAGCCTGGATATCTTTTCTGATTATTGTATACTCTGTGGGCTATTTGCATGGCGAGCGGGATCTTACAAGATATTGGTTCTTTATGTTATTCTTTATAGGATCGATGCAGCTAATCGTTCTCTCAGATAATCTGCTAATGCTTTTCTTCGGGTGGGAGGGTGTCGGCTTAGCCTCTTATGCCTTGATAGGCTTTTGGTACTACGATAAAAAGAAGGATTATGTTGGCAGGGAGCGTCATATGGCACTAGGGATCCCGATGTGGGCTTCTCCAACCCATGCGGGAATGAAGGCATTCCTGATGACCAAAGCTGGGGACATAATGATGCTTGCGGGAATGTTTCTGATCTTTATTTACGCAGGTACATTTGGTTTCAAGGAGCTCGTTGCAGATCAGAGTTGGGCTGCAGAAATGAGCAGCCAGAATTTGCTTGTTCCAGCTGCGATCCTCTTATTTGGAGGGGCGGTAGGGAAGTCAGCACAATTCCCACTAAATGAATGGCTTTTAGAGGCTATGACCGGTCCAACATCAGTTTCTGCGCTAATTCATGCCGCAACTATGGTCAAGGCTGGTGTCTTTTTGGTGGGAAGGATTGGTCCACTTTTCTTTGCTCTTGCCGCATTTAATACGGCTCAATTCTTTGAAGTCGTTGCATGGGTTGGAGCCATAACTGCGTTCTTGTTGGCAACTCAAGCCTTGGTGAACCCCGAAATCAAGAAGGTTTTGGCCTACTCTACAGGGTCTCAGATCGGATATATGATGATGGCCCTAGGGATCGCTGGTCTCTCTACTCAATTCGTTGATGGTTATACGGCTGGCTTCTTCCATCTAATAAGCCATGCCTTGTTTAAGGCATCGCTGTTCATGGGGGCAGGAGCATTGCTTCATGCTGTTGGCTCAAGATATCTTACTGATATGGGTGGGGTAAGAAAACACATGAAAAAGACTTATATTTTTATGCTGCTTGCTGGCCTATCGCTGGCCGGTGCTCCACTTGTTACCTCGGGATTCTGGAGCAAAGACGCAATATTTGCTGCTACCTTAGAATCTGGATATACTTATGCCATTCCTCTTTTTGCAATAGCAGTCATAGTCGCAATCATGACAGCCTTCTATACATTTAGAATGCTAGGGATGGCCTTTTTTGGTGCTCCAAGCAACCATCTTAAAGAGATGGAGGCTAAGGGCCACCATGTGCATGAAGTAAGTAAGGTGATGTGGGTGCCATTTGGAATACTGGCTGGAGCCACAATAGTGATCGGTCTTGTGGGCATCTCATTTGAAGACGAGCTGCATCAAATCTTCGCCCAATATCTAAATACATACTTTGGGATTTCGGAGGAAGGACCAATGGTTGGCGTCATAGAAGAGGAAGGCCAGGCGGAGGAACCGGAAGCCGTAGAGATAAATTATGAAGCGGTAGCTGCTTCAGTGATCGCATTTGGAGTTGGTGGAGGTCTTGGATATCTCTTCTATATGACTAATAAAGTCAGCCCACAAATCATCTCGAAAACTATCGGGACTCGCGCAATATGGAGATTCTTGTACAATAGGTGGTATCTTAACTCAATCCTATATTGGGGAACGGTTGTTATTCCTATGGCAGTTTATAGAATAGTTTGGAGATACTTTGAAAGTACAATTATTGATGGTATCAATCCTGCTTTTCAATTCTCAACAGCATCGTTTTCCAAAATAGTAAAGGCTGGACAGACAGGAATTACACAAACTTACCTCTTTGTATTTGGAGTAGGCATCATGATCTTGGTGATGTTGCTGCTAATATAAAGGGAGGTAGGGAGAGAAAGAAGAGAAGGCCAGCAAAAAGAAAATGGTTGAAATACTATCTACACCAATCCTCGTGACAATTATACTTGCTGCCGTTGGACTTGGCATTCCAGTCCTGGACGCTTTAAGAAAGGAGCGAGGGGCCAACAACAACAAGATTTACAGCATGATTGCTTTTGGAGCGCTTATCCTTTCGATTTGTATCGTCATCTTTAGAGTCCTATCCGGCGAAGTCCTTCCGGCTGTGGCATTTGGTAATGAGGTCCTCTCAGACGATATGTTTGGGTCATTTTTCGCCGTCGCATTCCTCATTGTCTCTATTGTGGTAGCTGCTTCATCTTGGACATATATGAAGGGAAGAGCAAATCCGGCGGCATACTATTCACTATTATTGTTATCAAGTATCGGAATGGTCCTAATTGGATATTCAACAGATCTTGTGATGCTTTTGGTTGCTTGGGAACTCATGTCTATTCCCACTTATGCCTTGGCAGCATTTGCGAAGCGGGATCCGATCTCAAATGAGGCAGCTATCAAATATTTCATGTTTGGAGCGTTATCATCAGCTATTCTTGTATTTGCGATAGGATTAGTGTATGGCATAACGGGTTCAACGAATATCGGGGTAGCCGTTACGACATTTGCTACACTTGGTCCCGAACTAATTCCAGTTGGTTTATTAGCTATAGGCTTATTTATCGCAGGTTTTGGTTTTAAGATGGGTCTGGTACCATTTCATATGTGGCTCCCAGACACCTATGAAGGATCCCCTACAACTATCAGTGCTCTGCTAGCCGCTGGAACAAAGAAGGCAGGATTTGCTGCTGCAATTCGTGTTGTCATCCTTGGAATGTTTGCCCTAAATACCGACTGGACCTTGACATTGGCGATATTGGCGGTATTCACGATGACACTTGGCAATCTTGCTGCGATTATGCAAAAAAGTGTTACTAGGATGCTTGCATACTCAAGTATTGCTCAGGCGGGCTATATACTCATAGGCATGGCCTTGGCACCTTACTCTCAAGAAGCCCTCACAGGATCGCTCTTTCACATTTTTAACCACGCCGTCATGAAATCTACTGCGTTCATTGCCGCTGCCTGCGTGGCAGTTGTTGTGGCCGGTTATAGCTTGGAAAAATATAGGGGCCTTGGCAGGAGAATGCCGATCACTGCTATTTGCCTGTCGATCTCGCTGTTGGCACTGGCTGGCATTCCTCCTCTAAATGGATTCTGGAGCAAACTGGTACTTTTTGGAGCCGCAATAAATAGTGGTCCTTTGGTCGAATGGGGGCCGTATCTGGCTATAGCTGGTGTATTAAATAGCGCGTTGTCCCTTGCCTATTATGCATGGATCATGCGCAAGATGTACATGGAGGAATCTCCGGATATGAGTCGCGTAAAAGAGCCAAAGGCAATGGTATCAGTTTTGATTTTCGGAGTCGTTTTCATGGTAGGGTTCGGAATTTGGCATGCTCCAATCCTTGAATTCGCCTCAGAAGCTCTGCCTAACCTTGCGGAAACAATGACACTGATATCTACTAATTCGACTGGCGTTGATGCGCCGACGGCGTCATCATTATTTATTATGCACATGCAACAGGGATTAGCGCTAACTGGATAAAATAACACGTATTCGCATTGCATTTTGACCTCCCAAAATACACCTATTCTTTGTGAATTAATCTCATATCCCTAACGGAATTATGTTATTGCATTGTAGAATCAAATAGCGCAAAGATATATTTACACACTAAAAGACGACACTCATGTTGGATAGCCTTTCTAAGTAGCTTTTAGGAAGACTATTTTGCAATTTTCTAAGCTCATCTTTTGCCCTAGTAGAATAATCTAGATAGAGATCTTCCATCTCAGTAACGGTCTCAGAAGAGGTATTGTTATTTCTTATTAGCGCATTAAAAAGCCTATCTTCATTGTTCCAATCGACCAGATCATCATGAATTTGATACGCGATTCCAAGCAAATGTCCGAACGCTGCCATAGAATGAATCTCATCATCTGTACCTCCACCGAGTATTGCTCCTATTTTGGAAGATGCTTCAAACAATGAGGCAGTTTTATTCTCCAATACCTGTATGTAGTCACGTATACCGATATCTGGATTCTTTCCCATTCGGATCTCCATCACTTCACCCTCTGACATCTTTATCGCAGCCTTAGACAATTCGCCTGAAACTGTTGGATTGTTAATTTTCGACCCGATGTTAAGTATGATTCCCAGTACAAAATCCGCGGTAAGGATACTGCTATTATACCCGTACTTGACATGAAATGATGGTTTTCCTCTACGCAGATTCTCCTGATCTATTATATCGTCATGAATGACTGACTCTGTGTGTAAGAGCTCTATTGCTGACGCCGCCAAAAAAATATTATTAGTTAGATTTGAATTATCACGGTTCGAAATCTTGATGCTTTCAGCAGCCAATAAAAGGATTAGGGGCCTAATTCTTTTTCCTCCTTCGCATGCATATATTAGTGGCCCATAGAATTCTGACCATGAGTATCTGCCCAGCTCGCTCATTAGCGAGTCGTCAATCTTTGACAGGTAGTCTCCGACCAATGCTAGAACCGGATCTGCGCCTTGGTTTCTCTTACTCAATCCTAAATCAGTGCCTTAGGTATCCAATTCACCGGTTCGGTTATTAATGCTTTTTTTAGATAACTCCTGAAGAGTCATGACTTGGAGGGTGTGCTCCGGCCGGGATTTGAACCCGGGATCTGCGACTCGAAAGGCCACAATGCTTGACCGGATTGTGCACTGGCTTTTATTTGCCAATAGCCAAAGCTCTACACCACCGGAGCACGTATGACTTGATTGTGGCTTCCAATAAAATCCTTTCCTGGACGATAGTGTAACTAGAACTAGAAAAGAAGGGCTATGATTTCAGCAAAATAATGGTGTCTAAAGATAAGTTTTTCTATAGGTTCCTGAGTATTCATTTAACGTGTCACTACTAATACGATCTCTAGATGATAGTATTGAGCAGAAAAGTCTGTTGAAACACAGATTCTACCAGTTATGGTCGGCTGGATCGCTTTCTATGGACGACTTGCGGGGGTATTCTAAGGAGTATTTCCAATTGGTAAAGTCTGTCCCTAATCTCGTTAGCAACGTTCTTGAGCAAGTAACGCCCGACCTTGAGCACGCCTACAAACATGTTAATAATGCAATTAAGCATAACCTGGAGGAAGAGAAACAGCATGTAGCTCCATGGATTTCATTTGCAGAATCAATAGGAGTGCCTATAAACGACCTCTACGGTTATGAATGCTCCCAAAAAACCAAAGATGCAGTTCTGAATATGAGTGAGCTGACACGCCGATCTTTTGCATGCGGGATTTCTACGTTGTACACCTTTGAGAAACAGCTGCCTGAAATAAGTGCAAAAAAGATTGAAGGGCTAGTGAATTTCTATGGTGTTCAAAAAGACAATGATAGGGCGTTGGAATACTTTAGGATTCATCAGAAAGTCGATATTGAGCACACAAAACTTTGGCAGAACCTTTTAGAGTCTACACCTGCACCTCTACACGAAACGATATTAGATGCTGCCTCAAAGTCACTTAACTGCCAGAACATGATATTAGATGGTGTATGTGAAACTTACCTGGCGGAAAAAGAACAGTTGCTGCCAAATTAACTCCAAATAGAGTCTGATAGTACGACAGATTCTTGTACTATTCAATGAAACTATAGAATGAAATGTCAAGCCAGGCTCACAGGGATGATTAATTAGTTTGTTAGATCTGCCATTGATACGATTTGCAGTTTCAGCTAGCTATTCGATTTGCAGGCCTTACGTTTTCGAAACTAAGGAAGTGATGCGGGACCCTACTCCCAAACCATTATTTGTCCCGTCAACTTTCGGTCAGATTATGGTCGACTTAACGTCAACCTCTCGCCATATCTTCGTCATTTGTCGGTCAAATAGTCGTCATTTACTGGTTTACGCTCGTATAGAGCGCTCCTAGCGCCACTTCTTTTTTATCTCTCGCTCTGTAATTCTTTGATAGAGCTGAATGGGAGGAAAAGTTCCTCAGCCGGTAAGGCTAGAGGTCATTAGAAAGTGGCTACTGGGATATCCAAGAGACGAAATTGCCAAGGACGTCGGGATTGGTACAGGAACCGTCACTGGTATAATACAACAATGCGGACAGGATGATGATGCAGATATTGACCTCTTACGGGGAGTAGCCGTAGAACTCCGGGCCCGGGATCTACGAGTAGAGGATTTTGCACCCTTGCTCAGGTTGAAGAGCCTACTTGAAGAAAAGGAAGTAGCGCTGGGAATATCCAAGAACAGCATTCTATTCACCGAATATAAGAAATTTGAAGCGATCATAATTACTCTAGAAGTGCTGTGTTTCAAAAGTGAAATGCCAATGGAACAATTTTTTGAATGTGTTTTCACTCTCTACTCACAAGTTAATAATCTTGGTATTTCCGTGGGAAGAATACCTGAATATATCGAGACTCAGAAAAAAGAGATCCTTCGGGTGCAATCTGAAACCAGAGACGAATTGGAAAAAAAGGGAGTAACGATGAAGCTCTTGAAAGAGTATCAGGCTGACAAACCAGTTTATGTATCTGCATTTAAAGAGCTTCCAAAGGTGGAGAAAGAAAGGGATGATTGCCGAAGAGAATTTGAGCGTGTAAGAAAACAGTATACCGACAAAGTTTGGGAACAGAAAGAGGACGAATTCGGATGGTATGCCGATCCGGAAGAGATGGACAAAACCATAAGGGAGCTTGGTTCTATTCAAGGTGGCGAACACTATGTGTCTAGATCATCCCGAAATCCCGGACTGAAGAAGATTCTTAGTGATCTTTATCGTTATCCTAGTAAGTACGTCGACCCAATTAGAAAGATTATTGATTCCTATGACTCATCACACGGGCATGGCACATAATTGTCTCACTCTGTTCTGCTGGTAGACAGTATCTACTCGGACTTTCAATTCATTAATCTAGATAGGAAGCGTAATCCCTGAAGCGCGGGAGAGTCAAACCTTTTAATACCGAACCACTTAAGGGAATTTTTGTGGGCCCATAGCTCAGCCTGGTAGAGCGACCGGCTCATAACCGGTCGGCCAGGGGTTCAAACCCCCTTGGGCCCACTGTAATATTAGTTCTCAAATGGGATTCTCGACCTAAAAAAAGAAAGAAAACAAATTGAATATGTCATATTTAGACGTAGGGAGTAAGGGATCAGAACCCTACGATCTATTCCTGTTTGCGATTAACGCTGAACAGACTAGAGAAAAATGTATCACAAGACTTAAGAAATTTCTGGAAATCATTGGGATTGACCAAGAAAAGAAATTAACCATACAAGAGAAGTGTAAGATATTCACATTTAAGGCAAAGTCTGAAGACGGGTGGCTGGTGAATGTGGTGATCCAGTTTTTCCAATATCAGAAGAATAGAGTTAATCGCAAAGAGATTACAGGGTCGACCTTGCGCAACTATGTGAAGGTCATTAAACTATTCTGCGAGATGAATGACCTTCTAGTCCCGTGGAAAAAACTTACTAGAGGCCTTCCGAAGGCTAGAAACTACGCCGACGATAGAGTCCCTAGGTTGGATGAACTCCAAAAGATAATGGCTTATCCAGATTGGAGAATGAAAGCAATTGTGTGTACTATGGCTTCTTCAGGTATACGTCTTGGCGCATGGGACTATTTACTATGGGAACATATCACACCAATATCCAGAGATGGCAAGTTAGTCGCTGCAAAGATCTTGGTTTATGCAGGAGAACAAGAGCAGTACGTCTCCTTTGTTACTCCAGAAGCCTTCAGTCAATTGCAGAATTGGATGGATTTCAGGAAGGATTCGGGTGAAAAGATTGCATAGAAGAGCTGGGTTATGCGAGATCTCTGGAATACAAGAATGTGCTTCAGGAGACGCGGTTTCACCGGTTTGGCCGATAGCCCAGTCCGACTGAAATCATCTGGCATAAAGAGATTGATGGAAGATGCACTCTGGTCACAGGGAATAAGAAAGCGACTTGAGCCAGGTAAGAGGAGACATGAATTCCAGGCCGATCATGGATACAGAAAGTGGTTTAAAACGCAATGTGAGTTAGCAGGAATGAAATCTATTAATATTGAACTTCTAATGGGGCACTCGATAGGAATCTCCGATAGTTATTATCGAATAACCGAAAGTGAACTATTGGAAGACTATCTAAAGGCAGTAGACCTACTTACTATTGGCGAGAATAACATCCTACGAGAACGGCTAACAGAGCTGTCAGAGGACACCAGCAAAGTAGTTGAAGAGGAGCTTCAAAAGAGAGACAGTGAGATTCAAGTGCAGGATCAGCTCAAAACTGATGCGATTGCGAATCTTGCTGACCAGATACTCGAGCTCCAGAAGGAAATCGAGACCCTGAAGAAAAAGGATATATCAAGAGCTAAAGGCTGATCTACTCCGAAGAGATTAGTTCCTATGTATTCTCTATAGATAATATACACTTTGATATTAATGACAGTAACAGAGAAACAGTATAGGAAAATACAAGGAATTTTGGGAGACCAATCTTTTTCTGTGGTCCTTCCAAAGCATTATGCACAAAGTCTTGGCATTGCAAAAGGGGACTATGTGAAGGTCAGTTTAGAGAACCGTCAGGAATAAGAGAATACACATCAAAGACTCGCTCTTAGAGGTAAAATGTGAGCGACAAGCATTATTTGTATCGCCTAGTATTCACAAAGAGGGGAATCCCTACACTGCATTAGGTACTACAGAGATAGTAATCATCAATGAAAATCAGTTATTGCAATTAGAATCAAAAATAGATTCTCTATCATCTGCCTCAGATGATTACATGTCTGATGAGAATAAACAGGCGTACATTCGGTGGTTGGAAGATCCACAAAACTATACTAAACTGGGAGTAGGACAGGGCAGACATAACGGCCTAGTGACCCTAGGAACATCATATTATTATCGATATAATGGCGAATGGAAAGATTACACAGACGAGCAACGCAAAGACAAATTATGGGAATGGAATATGAAACTCGCAGTACCAAAATCTAAAAAAGAATTTAATGATATCTGGAAATGGATAGTTGATAAACACAGAAGAACTAGAGATGAGCAGCACGAAAAACTAAGAGAAGAGGGAAGATCCAAACAGGAGTTTGATAAATCATACACATTTTCTATGTATAGTGATCAGGTAAAAGCGTCACTTGAGGGAAATGTATGGACTGAGACAGGGAGGAATCCTCTTAGGTGGATAATAGCAGATTCAAGAATGAGGCAGATTTATAGAGCACATCAATATGACTACGAAGTTACTGTAAAACATGACAAAGATGAACAGAGAGAAAAGATCTATAAACTATCCATAGACAATACCATAATCCGCTGCATTCCTACCAGTATTACAAAACATGAAAGCCCATTGGATTTTCTTCAGAATCAGAACCAAACTAACTATACTATGACTTTTATAGATACTACTGGCAAGACATTCACTCAAGCTAGAAAAACAATAGAGCAGATTATGGATTATCTAAAGAATGAGGGTTATATCATGCCTGGGTATGGTGCTACTGAAGCGTTATCCGCTATAATAACAGCGTTTAGAGAGGATGGAAAATTAGCTATAGACAGAACAATAAACGCAAGAGGCGTCTACTGGATAGATAATAAACTGGTTCCAGTCAGACTGGATGAAGAATATATTTCAGCTTATGATAAGTTCATGTCACTTCCAGTTGAAGAGCGACAACGAATAGCCAAAGAAGCTATCGACTTTATAGAATATTTAATCAATAATTTCAGGCTAGGTATCATCCCAACAGCACTCAAGATTGGTGTCATATCACCGGCAGATTTTGCATTGAAACAATACACCAACGACATTGCATGGATTCCATCACTCTTTACATATGGCTGGCCTAGAACCGGAAAAACTACAGTGTCGCAGATACCCGCTGCATTATATTTTCCATTCATGTCCACTTCACGAAAGAGGCCATATACATCAATCAATACTGAAGCTAGATTTGGATATTTCATGTGCCAGGACACGTTTCCAGTATGCGTTAACGAAATGAAAGCGTTGAATGGACAGGATCCAAAAGCCATTATCATGATTGAGATGCTAAAATCGGCCATCGAAACACAAGAGGCTAGAAGTGTTATGAACAATACAATAACACATGGCACCATTTACCCGGCGTTTAGACAGCTGAATTTCTCCAGTAATGCTCCAGCTCCAAGAGATGTAGCACTCAGGGCTAGACTTATCATCAAGAATTTTACCCAGAAAGACTCACACAATGAAGAACAAAAGAAGACTTTTCATGAAACTATTGGACTGAATGCTCACAAGCTAAGAGTGTTAGGAAATTTTGCGTTTGGCTATCTCGGATATTGTGGAGACTACAGAGGCTGCAAGAGTCACAAGAGCTCCAGCAGATACACCTTCAAATCTTTCTTCATCTTCATCTTCATCTTCTTCATTGATCACTCATGCGACACGGGTTACCAAAGATGATGAATCGAATATGACTTTCTTAGGATTTCTAGTCTTTCATGATCCTCTGAAGCCGGATTTATTGAATAGATTAAATGATCTTCGGCGAATGTGGGTTTCACTGAAAGTAATTAGTGGAGATAATAGATATGTAGCTCAACATGTGGGCAACCAGATAGGCCTAACCAATCCAGTAGTTTTGACTGGGGAAGAATTACACCACATGACAGCTGATAGCATTACTCATAAAGCAGCCAACACCGAAATTTTCGCAGAAATAGAACCAAATCAAAAAGAGCAGATCATTTTGTCGTTAAAGAAGTTAGGACAAGTTGTTGGTTACATGGGAGATGGGATAAATGATGCACCTGCCCTTCATGCAGCCGATGCCGGCATTTCAGTTGATACTGCAGCCGATGTCGTAAAAGAGGCAGCTGATTTCGTACTACTTGAAAAAGACCTGACGGTGTTGATAAAAGGAATAAAAGAAGGACGGAGAACCTTTGCTAATACACTAAAATATGTGTTTATGGCTACTAGCGCAAACTTTGGCAACATGTTCAGTATGGCTGGTGCATCCTTATTTTTGTCCTTTCTTCCGTTGTTACCAAAGCAGGTTTTGTTGGTGAATCTAATTACAGATATGCCTGAGATGACCATATCCACCGATAATGTAGATCGGGAATTGGTTGAAAAACCAAGGAAATGGGATATAAAGTTCATACGCAAGTTTATGCTATATTTTGGATTACTAAGTACTTTATTTGACTACATCACCTTTGCTATCTTGTTACTAGTACTAAATTCATCTGTAGAACAGTTTAGAACAGCATGGTTTATAGAATCGGTGATTTCTGCATCTGCGATTGTTCTTGTGATAAGAACAAGAAAGTTGGCTTACAAAAGCAAACCAAGTAGATATCTTGTTTTATTTACAATAGTCTCTATTATGCTAGTGATAATTATACCTTATACACCTATAGGGGATATTTTTGGATTTGTGGAGATTCCATTAGTTTACTTGCCAATTATTGCTGTGGTCGTAGTAGCATACATATCTATGGCTGAAATAGTCAAAAAGGTGTTTTATAAGAGAACCATACAATAGACTAGTCTGTGCCTTTGTTGGCAGAAATAGATCTTCGCACATGACAACTGACGATAGCATTTCAGCTCCATTGGACGTATTATTCTCTATCAAAGAAAAAGTTAAACGCATGCCACTCACTAGTGGGTATATGAAACGAGTAGCAAAACAACTTAATAGAAATACAGGATTTATACTGATTGCCTTGGCAATTCTGGGACTTGCTCTAGGTGCATCTTCAGAAAAAATATTTACAACATCTTCTGGGAATGTGTTCGCTCAACAGAATATGACAAATATGACAAATATGACAAATATGACAAGCTCAACACCGCAAACGACGGGTGGAAGTACTGGCATGGATGGAATGACTGGAGGAGGAGGATCAGGAGCAGGAGGAATGATGATGCAGCATGGTGGTGGTGGACAAGGACAGGGAATGTCAGGCATGGGTGGAATGATGGAACATGGTGGACAAGGACAGGGAATGTCAGGCATGGGTGGAATGATGGAACATGGTGGACAAGGACAGGGAATGTCAGGCATGGGTGGAATGATGACGATGGGGGGATCCGGAATGGAGCACAAACCAGGCATGATATCAGAAATGTGTAGTATTAGTGAGGGAATGCCTCCACATTATTGTGAACCATCGTACCATGTCATGAGCTCAGTAAAAGGAATAAGGATAAATGACGTATTTCCCATTAACGACGAGCAATTAGGATTAGAAATTCAGAATATCAATCGTGATACAAATACAACAAATCAGAATATTGTGGTTGTTGGTGGTGGAGGGGGAATGTTAGCTGGTGCTTCTGTAATACAAGGTGGATGGAATAATACCACAGAGGGATATCTAAATCTAGATGGAAACGGCTCAATATACGACCTTAATTCAGTTCACATCCATCTTTTCCCTCTTACAGAATAGACACTTCCCCTAGGTTCTTTTCGACCTCCATTTCCCCAGGGTGTAGGCGTATAGCCTAATACTATTCACTGGAGGTCTAAAGTGCTCATAATTGGTTTAGCCCAGCTTGGTCTTCATGTAGTTAAGGAACAATGGGTGCAGATCTATTAGTTCCCCAGATCGTTGAATTATAACAAGAATTCAGATTCTCATTTTCAGATTAACTAACCTAATTTTGTAATGGAGTGGTTGCTCATTCCACACACTAGGCTGTGAGAGTAATAATACTTGTCATATAAGGATGGATCCGACAATAATACGGAATTTGGTCACCTTCGGTGGCACCTACCAATTCCAGCGGCACCGACGTTCCACCGCTTTTTATTATACCAGTGTCAAACACAAGACCAGAGTTAGGATCCCGAAGACCAGTACCAGACGTTGCAGTGTGAACCACAGAATCAGCATTAATCCATACAATCTTTGTGTTCTGTGGGACTTGAGCGTTATCAGGCTCGTAATCGGGATTCCCTCTGAGCCACGAATCTTTGAGTATTGTTATGGTCAGAACATCAGCACCAGGAGATGCAGCAGCAGAACTCGCATTAATGTCAGTACCCCCTGAAGTTGCTCGGTTACAGCCTCCAGGAGACTCTCTAAGATGACCTCGAGGACATTTCACAAGAGCATCAATTCCCGTTGCCTTTTCACAATTACCACCACGGCTCATCTGATAACCATGTGTGCAGCTTGCTTCGACTGATGAGTGTGGAATAACATGAACACTGAACAAGAGAGCAATAAAAAAGCATATTATCACTATCACTGAAGACAAGATCGCAACTAGTTGTTCTATATTGGGATTCATTTAGTTAAGTCTATCGATTGTCAGAGAGCAATTGTCAGAGAGCAATCTCTCAACCATGGATATGCTCCCATATTCGTAGCCGCCTAACATGTTTATACTGGATTAAGATTATAGTAGATGATTAGAGTCTGGGAATCTATTGATATCCCCAATTTCGCTTACTATCAGTACTGGCAGTACGCTCAGTTATTCTGCAGAGCGTAATACCTAAAGCTGGGTTCAGAGAACTAACTGTCATCATCTTGTTCTTATTCTTATAGTGTCCAGACATCATTTAGCAAACCTTGAAAGTTCTCTTAGATGAAGTTCCATTAGATGAGCATAAATCCATATTCATACTCCCTTTGTATTTCATTTTACAGACATACACCCAGAAATTAGCTGGTACAATATGGATATTCAGGCAAATATTCCCAACTGTTTTACAAAAGTTATAATCTTTATTCTGATTCAACTAGAGTAACTTATAATTTTTATTCTGATGCCATAATGTAATACCTGAAATGAAGGCTGCTGCAGAAATAGTAATACTAATCATATCAAGAATAAACGAATACCAAATTCTTATCCACAGCTGCAAGGAAAGATAGAAGCATACAACAAGATAGTGAAGAATGAATTTCTAGCATTAGAAGAGATACCAAACATAGATGATGGCAAATTAAGGTATGATATGTTTGTCAAGGCATATAACGAAGCCAGAGAACATGGAGGAATCAATGGTCTTACTCCTTCGGAGATGTTTCTAAAAAGGTTAATTACATCCATCATATATACAAAGACTAAGCAGAAAGGTGTAACCCATGTGGGTAATTAAAAATGTAACCTATCTGGGTAATCCATGTGAATCCTTCTTAAGTATTGCTATTGTTATTTTGCTTATCTAAACATGGTTCACCTCATTGTAGGTGTACGTAACTGATAATGACGGATAGTAATCCATTCGAGGCTTTTCCTCACTACTGTCTCTATCCATTTGTTAAGGAGGTACCACAGTTAGTACACCGAGGCTTATCCTCATACACAGAGTCGTGGTTAACACCTTAACTATAATGATAATGATAATGCGGAGAAAAGTAACATCTGGTGGGGACAGGTGGACAAACAAATGCTGAAATGCGAAAGAACAAGATTTCGGATTTAGAATCAATTGCGGTTACTGATATGGTTTTTAGAAAGGGAGTAGAGATTGCTTGTATTTGGAAACCTGATCCAAAAGACATTAGTTTTGACGGTGTGCCAGCAAGTGTCTAGATACAAAAATACACAAAATGACAAAGCAATAGCCTATTATGACAATAATTGCAACAAGTACACCAAGAATAGGTGATTCAGGTGTTCTCGCTGATTGGTAACAAACCTGATTTGTTTAAACTGATTAAACAAATGGATGATGATATCATTGTAGACGAATATCGATTCGGTAATTCTATGTCCAGAAAGCTTACATCCTTTCAGCTTTGTATGTAATGGTATATTTACTATCCTCTTCCGAACTAGTGTAAACATGATCTTCATAATAATAAGCGTTGGTTCCACCAGGCTGAATCTTCTTTGAAGCGCGTGGAATAATTTCAAGACCTAACTCTCCACTAGAAAATGAAATGGATTGTTCAGCAGGAAGAGGTTTGGTTGGATCTGTTTTGTCATAGAGATCTACTGCATTTATTGCGATAAAATCAAACCCAATCGGATCAGCAGGTGCCCAGAGGGCAAATAAGACTCCCATGAGGGCTATTGCAAAAAGAGCTGCAAGTCCTATTGCAAAAGTTTTTGGTGTTAATGCGCCCTTGACTAGCAGATCACCTAGTATCCCGAGATCGGTCGAAACTCCAAGCTGTGAGTAAAACTGATTCCAGTACTGTAAATATGCATCTCCAAATGTTTTAACTTGTTTTTCAGCCGCATCCTCGCTATCTACCTCCAAACCAATAACACCTATTGCACAGATCTCGCCCTTCTCAAAAGAGCCGTTGAATAAGTCTGGCGCGGTAAATGATATAGATTCACCAGAGTCTACGTCTTCTGCCTTCATGATTTGAACAGGGGAACCAGAAATGCTGATCTTAGATCCAGCTAGTAATACTTTTGCAGTAAACGCTTGGAACCAGGGTTCATCGGAGCCAGGCCCGTCAGTCTCCTCGTTACAGAATGCAGAGTCAGCTGTGAAGCGGAACAATTCATTGTGATGAGGTACCATGTTCACCCACACAGTATTGCTCATAAAGAATTGCGGTGCCAATCCTGGTTTTGGAGCAAAGGCAATATCGTTAGGTACTTTAACTTCCACCGAATACCGCCCAGGGGGTATGGGAATGAAATTCAACGGATTAGTCTTATCCTTGACGCTTTCTGGTATGGTAAATTCTATGAGATCACGTACTTCACAGGTAGCAACTGTTTTTCCTTCACGTTCAAGGGGCGTTTCTTCGTCTGCCATAACAGTGCATTCCAATGGGTCAATTTCTTGGAACGGGCCGTCTATCTTTTTCAGTATAACCTTGCAGTCATTTGAAAAGAAATTAAGGCCCTTAAGCGTGACAGTGTCTCCTGGGGACACTTCCGGAATAGCTAGACAAACTGGACCAAAATTAGGATCTTGGTATGTATACCTCATATCTCCATGACATGGACCTCCACCTAAGCTGCCTACATCTGCTGAGCCAGGAGGCTTTTCAAACGGACAATCAAATATAATTTGACTAGGGTTGTTGGGATCTTTCACAGGCGTGCAAGTGCGAGAAAACTCCCATCTTTCAAACCTGAATTTATTAATTGGAACGTTCCCTGGTTCAGCCACCTCAGTATTTTTGAACTCTGTGTTAATATCTCTAGGACATATTTCACAGATCCATGGCCAAGGAGCCACTAGAGAACTAGAACCATGCTGATCTGGGCCTACGAAGGAAAATTTTTCCCATTTTCGTACCTTACCAGGACCAGGTACCCTATCAAATAATATCTTCCTTCCTAGAACAATAGCTTCATGAATCCAGACTTTCAGGATGAAATTTGGATCTAGCACATCTTCGCTGTCGCAGCCATCAAAACGTGATTCAAAAGCACATTCTCGAACAGAATCGGGAATCTTCTCATAGGACTTGAGTCCTGTAACTAATGTCTCGACTTGATCTGATGGTAGACTTGAAAAATATTTCTGCAATTGTTTCTCAAACTGGTTTACTGGTTGTTTACCTTGTAAGAATCTACGCAGGAATAGCATCATTACTGGTAATACTGCAGATTTTATTGGTAAGTTGCAACACAGATTAGCTGTTTTCACCTTAGTAGATTGCTTAGGTTTGTGAATTTCAATGTCTTCAAAACCCCTCGTCTTTTTCAGAATCTCTATTAAATATTCACAGCACTCGTATCTCTTACCTCGTGAACAAGGTCTTTTGTCTCTTTTTGGTGGTTCAGATGGAATTTTAGGACATTCACATGGTTGAACTTCAGCAGGGGGGTCTATCTCGTCCACTCTCCAGGGACGACAATCCTCGTCTTCTTGGTCCTTGTACGCTCCTCCATTGTTATTGTGCAGATGATCCTGTTGGGTTGCTCTCAATATTGGCTAATATTGGAATGAATGTATTAAGCGTTCTTCAGCATTTGTATAGTTGTTACCATAATAGAAAAACTTAAGAAGTTACAGTCTTCATTTTGAACCGCTAGCATTCGGTATATCAGGGCACCACAGATCCATTGCCTGAAGCACTATTCGTCGTAATGAACAACTCAAAAAAAGAGCTGACAGCATACCTCTTCGATGGGGAATGAAATCAGTTTGACGGATCTGTTAAAGTACATTTCCTATGAGTTATGAGGAAACGATCAAGGATATGGAAAAAACATAGACCAGTGTCACCACCTAAAGTTGGATGTCCACGTGACTACGTATGGGATCTTACGTTGAACGATCCTCTTGGGGATTTGCCCGCGGGCACAGTACTATGTTCGTTTAATGGACTTGGATCACAAACCGTTCAGGTATAGGGCACAGAAGAAGAACTCGTAGTAAATATAGGTGAGGGAGATTCATGCGTCATCAGTGACCGCTCGGGGGAAGGTCGTGTGTCATCTTGAACACCGCCTGATCCACTAGAAATTGGGGACTCTGCGTGATCGAACTATAGCAACACTTTCGCTGCTGAACAGCTACAGTAGCAGCACCTTCCGTGATAACCGAAAATGCATTCGCAAAAAGTGGCAGGTATACCGGTGATACTACTAGTCAAGCAGCGTCAGTTAATAATGAGTGTCTAAACCCCATATTGGATTCTAATACTATTGATAACATAGTCGATGTTGGTAACTATGGCGGCACAGTTTCACAGCAGGATGAGTCAGGTCAGGCTTCGGCAACGACAACTTCCCAGACTTCAAACCCGGATATCGAATTGCAAAGGGCAACAACTCAACCACCACTGGGGAACCCTCCCACAGAGGAAACCTCGCCTTTTGGAACTGTCGAATTGAGATATGATTGTGTAGGTGTTGGTTGCGATTTCTTAAAAGCTGAGGTGTTTACAAATAATGCACTTCCCCCTGGTCCGGTTTCCGACCCAACCTTCGATGGCCAATTCACTTTTGCGAGCCCGTCCACGTTTAAGATCCTCTTTTACCTTTTTCCTCCACCTGGAGAGGGAAACATGGGCGTCACTAGTAGCAGCCCAGCTTGCCCAACTGTAAACGGCGAACCTGCGGTTACCGCTAATCTCCCGCCGGCTGGTGCAACTGTCGAATGCGATGTTACTGTTTTCTTGGAACCACCTCCCTAATACTTTTCCCTCCCTAATACTTTTCTTTGTCCCTTAACTAAAAAAATCACATTAGTAGCACCCAATGTAACAATTTCAACTACATTTTCAGAACATTCAGTCTGATCTTGCAGTTGCAACATAGTCCTGCAATGCCGCTGTGTCATTGTCACAGTTTGTCACAGTTTGTCACAGTTTGTCACTGCCCTATTGTCTTCTTCTTATACACTCAAGAGCATTCGAACTTTCTACAGAAGGTAAGACTCAATTACAAGTAGCTATTGCATTACACCTCGAAGCTGATGAAGCATTAAAGTATTACCATCAGTACCTCATGCTTCTAGGATGTACGGAATTTACTAGGGTTTATCTTCAGATCAAAGATAATCCTTGGCCATATGTGAACCTTACCAGACTAGTTCATAATTCACGAATGGGCGATGATGAAGTAGTAGAGTTGCTCAAGATTGCAAACGGATTTCTTCCCAGAGTTAGGTTGGAGTATGATGGACTCAATTGGGAAGATTACGATTGAAATTAGTTTTAAAATAGATATCTCGTAGCAGCAACATTTCACTCTAAAGGTATTAACTTCATGTGAGGATCCGAATATTTCTGAGAGATATCAGACTTTCTCCACTATCGCGGCTTTTTTATATTACTGAAATTCATTAATTGCCTCTAAAATATAATTTTGAATCTCCTCCTCTTTCACTGAGGGTTCTATTCCGGTTTCTATCTCCATTTCTTTAGTTAGGTTTCTAGTAATAATGGTGACCTTCTTCGAGATTTGCTCCTGTACCTCAGACATCCCTATCCTGTACCCTTTGGAGTACTTAAGGTATTTTGTATAACACAGATATGTCTTCTCATATCATCCTATTATGTTGGTGCCTGAGTTCCATGATAGACTGTGAAAAGCAATTCAAAAGGTTACATGATGCTATTGGTATTAAGAATATAGAAGGAAAAAAGTCTAATCGCCCTGCTTCACTATTGTCCTCTAAAAGAGATGAAACATCCTCGTCAGCATGATGAAGAACTGATGATATGCCCCGATATAAGTCAAACAGCCTAGCAGCAGCATGGAATGCGATTTCATGCATGGTTTCTTGGTATTCTTTGACACCTCCGAGGATAACGCTAACTGACCCCAGGTTTTTGGCTCGAGCAAACTCGTCAGTTACGTTTTGATATAATACAGGCGAAAACCATTCGTAGGCATATCGCCATTTATCTGTAAGAAGAGCCCACTTTCCGAACACTAGGGGTAACTTGTCAGCATAATTTTGGGACACGGTATTATAGAATACTATTAAATCTTCCGGATCTTTCTCGATTCTGTTCTTTCCGTAGAACATCATTTGACGAGGATGTGTAACAATAGCAAGAATTAAGGTAATTCCAAAAAGAGATAATTCATACCTAGGTCCATCAACACTTTCTTTACTAACCACTACAAGATGGGACAGAAATTCAAGATACCGTTTCATGATTTTGCTATAATCAAATTCATTGGGTATACGAAGCTCTTGTAAAATACTCTCAGTGAGAGTATGACGATTGATGACTGTCTTAATATTCCCCTCAGTTATCTCAAAATCATCTTTTATCTTATCCCATATGAAATCTGGATATCTCGAAGTTTTTCCAGCCAACTCATTATTAATATTTTCTTGTTTGAACTTTAGATATTCAAATAATTGTCTTTCTGTAATTGATCTATTAATGGCAAGACATTCTAACACTTTTTGAACTATTGTAATGACATTTTGATCGTATCTTTTAAGTGATTCATTATAGCATTCTTCAAACAACGGGGAATAAATTAGGTTAGTTATGTGTCTCAAATGACCTTGCTCAAAAAGTCTAGGCCGATATTCTGCCAGCCATTGTTCATATAGTTTATTAAAGAATGGTGACTGTTCCAGATACGCATGATTTGAAGTTGTGCCAAGATATTTTTGCTCAAACAACTTATAGTGATATTCAAAATCGTCATCGCTCATAGGGCTAAGCCAGCCTGACTGTTGCCGCACCTTATAAGACTTCAATACTCCGTCGAAAAATTCTTCTGGAGTTGGATTTCCATTAATAAACTCATCAAAACCAATCTTGGTCAGCGCATAATATCTTTCTGGCGTACCATATTGATGCTCTACCGTTTCAATGTGAGATTTCTCTACCATTCCACGATCCAATAGCACTGTAACTGCATTGGATATGACTGAATGGCTAACTTCTAATCTCTCTGCTAATTTGACATTTGATAACTGCCCGGCTAGCGCAATTTCTTTAATTATCTGAAATTGTCCTCGAGGAATCCGCTTAGGATACCGCTTGGGTTTCGTAGCCATTTAGAAAGATACCTGCCCAACTCTAATTTATTAATTAAGCGAATATTATTAATATTATGAAATGAGCGCAAGAAACGTATCATTGTCGATCCCCGATAATTGGTTACTGGAGATCGACCGTATGCGAGGCGACATATCAAGAAGTCGATTCGTTTTGCGTATGATTGAAAAGTCATATGACGACTATCTTGACAATGACTTACAAGCAGTGAACAAAAAGAATGTTAGAGATACAGTCGATGAAAGAACTGGGATCCTGAAATCGACTGCATCTCGCACGCCATAGGTGGTTATGCCAATGGTTACAAGCAATATATCGTCAAATGGAAATAAAAGCATTTGTGATGGATTAGGTTGTTCTAGTGAGGCTACACATACTATAGAGGAAGAAATTGCTGATATGGGTGTGATCAAGCTGGAATTATGTGATGACTGCGTTATCAAATTTCGGGAACAGTAACATAGTAAGAGGTATCTGAATTTGAATACAGGCTACAATACAACAGAGGATTCTCATCTAATCCCACTACGATTAAGCGATGAGCTAAGAAAAGAAGAGATCGTAAAGAGCTTTGTAAAAGACTCTAGAATTAATTCTGTTGTACTCCATTTAAATCACAAATACGAACAGAAGAATTTTATATTTTCAATACCTGCCGCTAAAAAAATCGATTGGGGTGCTATTATAGAGAAAGTTGCCAAGAGTCTTAGGACTAATGGAATATCCTCAGACCATATTTTGATGATAGAAGACGTTCTGAATACGAACTATGAAATAGTCATAGGATTTGCTGCTGAATCTAGCCAGATTAGACAAGATGAATATGCAAATGGTAAAAAGAAAGAGGTTTGTTATGTACATAAATATACAGCCAATGGTGATAAACCACTACACGAATCAGTATTATTTACAGATACTGAACAATCGGCGTTCGTTTATCTTGATGTAAATGATGGAGGCAAGCCAAAATTTGTTAACTACATAGAAAGACCAGACAAGATTCTATATCCTGCCGACAGTTTGGATTCACAAAAACCACTCCCCTACAGATTTGCATCAGCTCAAGAGCTAGAAATGTACCTAGAATTAGCCAGGAAAGAGACATTAGATTCATTGTATCAGGCTGTCATGTCTAATCTGCGGCTATACGTAAATGTGGATGAACATTATCTGGTGGTAATTGCAAGCGATATCATTCTCAGTTATTTCCAAGAAAAGTTTCCAACCATGCATTATGATATATTTGTAGGAGATAACGGATCTGGTAAAAATTCAGCGCAACAGGCAATCTCCAGATTAGGATATCGGGTGTATTGTCTTGTATCTGCTAGTGCACCTAACTATTTTACGGCCTACGGTAACGTTGAAGAGTGCCAGGTAACTAGACTGCCTAACATAATTTGATACAACTGTCTAAGGATATTGGTCAATACAAATTTAGCTTCTGTTATGAATAGACTCTGTATTCGCTTTGATG
>Ga0315534_1000612_pt1 | contig 25009 bp, 24 predicted proteins | sample SalMarSW160240MG_FD_203094 | JGI IMG/M metagenome (GOLD analysis project Ga0315534, IMG submission 203094) | Salt marsh sediment microbial communities from the Plum Island Ecosystem LTER, Massachusetts, United States - Salt Marsh Sediment SW1602-40 ...
ACAAGCCCGCCCGCTCTGGACCCCGGACGTGGGGCTCGATTCGGTTTTCATACGAAAGGCTGTTTCTCGGTTCGGATTCAAAACTGTGGTAGGAGTCCCATTAACGGCACCGGGGAAAGTCACCGGAGTGCTTACGCTCGCCTTTCAAACTGAGCGGGCCATAGATGATCATGAGTCAGGTCTGCTCGGGTCGGTGGGCGCAGGTGTGGGGATTGCAGTTGAGAACGCCCGTCTTTACCGTCAGGCCCGCAGGGTGGCAGTCCTGGAAGAGCGTGACCGGATCGGAATGGATCTGCATGACGGGGTAATCCAGTCGATCTTTGCCGTGGGTTTAACACTCGAATATGCACGCCTGGATGTCCAGGAGCGTGCGCCGGATGCTGCTGACCGGATTGATACGGCCATCGCGGGCTTGAACAAATCCATCCGGGACATACGTTCCTACATCCTTGATCTACAGCCCAGCAGAATTTCAACAGCAGACCTGATGGAAGCGCTTGAACGCCTGGTGCGTGAGTTTAAAGCCAACACCCTGGTTGAGGTTGATCTGCTGGTTGAACCGAACGCGATGGAATCCCTGCAAGGACCCATCGCAAATGACCTCTTTCATATCTCTCAAGAGGCGCTCGCGAACGTCGCCAAACACGCGCAGGCAACCCATGCCTGGATCAGCGTTCGTGAGACCTCCGACGGTGCTATCACCCTTCAGGTGCTTGATAATGGGCGTGGCTTCGATCTTGACCAGGCACCGCATTTGCTCGGCCATGGTCTATCCAATATGTCAGAGCGGGCGCGTTTGTTCGGGGGTGAATTAACCGTCGACTCGAGCCCGGGCGAAGGTACCAACATCACGATCCGCCTCCCCCCTACACCGAATTCCTGACATCCCCATTTCGAGTACGAATAGCTCGTTCCTCCCTTTTCCTTGCATTCCTGCCGGGGTCTCAGCTACTGCGTGACAGGTGACAAATCACTTCGGGATGTTGGTCACTTGGGTACGATGATGGTGACTTCTATACTGATCGAGAAGTAGGAGTCGACTCGTTTGGGAGCGGTTAGCGTTTACATAATCGACGAACATGCCTCCGTACGCTCAGCCCTGGCTGAGCGCCTTGGGCGTTCTGTTAACTTGAAAGTCATCGGGCACGGGGGTGAGGTGGAGCAGATCCTGGGCGATATCAAGGCAGGAAAGCCAGACCTGGTCCTGATGGAAGTCAAGAGGAAGGATGGTATGGGGCTCGAACTATTGCGACAGCTCTCCAAGTATCGTAGTGCGCCCAGGCTTGCAGTCCTTACCAGCTATCCCAGCGAATGGGAAAAAGAGGCCGCGCTGCGGGCGGGGGCAGAGCGCTATCTTCTCAAGGATATCGACTCCGAGGATTTAATCGCCACGATCGCCGGTATGATCGAAGCCTGAGCCAGTAATGCGTATTACACGAAAAACGCCCTGAAGACAGGGCGTTTTTATTTTGCTGCGGTCAGCTGCGAAGGTACTGTGTACGCAAGATGTAATCAAGCCAGATAAATGCAATCGAACCCGTTGAGAGGAAAACCAGAACCGTGTTTACCAACGAGAATTTATCAAAAGTCGTTCCGAAAAGCAGGATAACCCCTACCGTGCTCAACAGACCGACACCGATCGAGATAACCCACAGAAGCGTACGGCGAAAATTCATCTACGATCCCTCTCATCCTTCGGCGTTGTCACCAACCGCTGCGGATTTTATCGTAAGCCGGTCCCGGGCGTCAAGCTGGACTGTCAACCGGCCCGTGGTATGTGTATTCGGTTTCATGTACTATCGGGCAACGATTTTCAACTACCGCACTTCGGAGGACAGGTTCTATGCAACGGCTGCGTGAAACGGGTGCATCGAAAGCCGGCAGAGGCTGCCTAGTCCTTTTTGCCCTGCTGTGGACGGCCTTCTCTGTGTTCTGGACGTGGGCAGCATGGCGGGGAGGGGGAGGACTTTCAGCGTTGTTTGGCGTGCCGTTTATTGCAATTGGCGTTGCGCTCCTGGTAGGTGCGTTTTGGCGCACTATCGCCGGGGTACGAATCGGCCGACCCAAGCTCTCCGTTTCGAAGGACGTCCTCCGCCTAGGCGAGATTTTTTTCGCTCGTTATCACCAATCCTTCCGTTTACCCGTGGACATCCTGGAGAGCAAGGTGGAATTGGTGTTCAGGGAAACGGCTGTGTACCGGCGGGGGTCAGACACGTACACCGAAGTTCATGAGGAAGCCCTGGATTTCTTCGAGTCGCCGACCGGACATTTCGATGTTGGGCAAACAACCCAGAGTGATGGCAATTTGATGATCCCGGCCAATGCAATGCATACCTTTGCCGGAACCAATAACAAACTTCAATGGTTCCTACGGGTTACGGTCAATGCGCAAGGGTGGCCTGACATCAAAGACGAATTCGAACTCACGGTGCTGGCGGAGGGAAACTAGCGATGGCCGATGTCGAGTTTGCGCTGAACTTTTTGCCGCCCGGGACTTCATCCCAGGTTCCCGTGTACCTCCCAGGCGAGTCGATCTCTGGAAGCATCCAGATCACCCCGCAGGACGCCCTGAAATGCCGCCATTTGTACACCCGGTTGTGCTGGCATACCGAAGGTCGTGGGGATACGGATAAGCAGGTTATCGCCGAGCAGGATCTTCATCAGGGCGAATTGCGCGCGGGGGTTCCCTTCTACTCGCGTTTCCAGTTCAGACTTCCCTCACAACCCTGGAGTTACTCTGGTCACTATGTCAATATCATCTGGGAAGTTGAAGTCGTCATCGACCTGGCTATGACGCGTGACCCTCGGGAAGGACTGCGATTTATCCTGGCTCCGTCGGCTCGCCAATGACGCTGAACATATGCTTGATGCGGCTGCGGTCCACGGCTCCCACCTCATCCAGGACTTGAAACAAATCGTATAGTACCCGCTCCACAGAACGCAAGTCGCCCAGGTAACGCTTTAGAAGTTCTTCCGCAGCGCTGTGCGTTACCCATACCGGCAGGGTCTCGCTGCGTGAGACGGCCCGGATTCGATCATTAAGCAGCGTTTCAAGTTGGGTTGATGTGATCGATGGGAGGGGGAGAGTCGGCAGCTGATCAGGAGCAAGACCGGGCAGCTCCAGCTGTAGATTAAGATGGCTGCTGAAGGCAAGCCTGAGGCCGGTGGCATTGTCTGATAGGGCGCTCCGGATGAGAGCCTGCCGCTTTCGGGTTGGTAGACGCTCGATCTCATCCACGAGTAAAACGGTGTTCTCCTCGATGGAGAACCTTGGCGGCCTTTGATCGGGGGGCAGGTAAATGTAGCTGACCTTTCGGCCGCGCTGCTCCAGTTCTCGCTTGAGGGCGAGCAGGGCGCTCGTTTTTCCCGTACCCGCATCCCCAAGAATCTGGATGATGGATTTAAGGTTTTTGAGGTACTTCTCGAGCTGCGGGTGGAGCCAGGCCTGGTATGACCATTCGGCTTCGTCCAATGCGCAGAACGGGTTGCGCTCTAAACCCAGTCGTTGAAAAGGGAAGTAGTCTATCGTCACAGGCCGGTTTATCCCGTTCAATCCAGATCGATGCGGTAATCCGTACAGGTTCCCCAACCCACGATACGCTGATGCATTGTTTGACGGGTATGAAAGTGAACTTTGATCGAAGCCCGATCGAGATCCGGGTAAGTCGAAAAATGTTCCCAGTCGCCATGGCGGAAGGCTTGCAGCACCTGCGGCATGTGGTGTTCGAAGATGGAGGCACGCCAATCAGCGCCTCCCAGGATAAGTCCACCGTTGACGATCACCCGCCTCACAGTTAGGCCTGCTCTCAGGCCGGTTAGCGCCTGCGTGTACGTACGCGTAGCGCCACGACCGCCAGTGCATACATCGCGGTCCCCAGGAGAGCACATGCGAGCAGAGCACGACCGAGGGTTGCGACGTCCCAGCCCTGATTCAGGATCGCCCGCATCGCTTCCAGAACGTACGTGATCGGGTTGATGCGTGCCGCAACCTCAAGCCACCCACTCAATAAATTGAGCGGGACAAAGGTAGGCGCAAGAAAGGTGAGCGGGAAGAAGATAAAGCTTGCACCCTGTGTGGCGGCGGCGCTTCCGCTGCCCAGTGCGGCCGAGATGGTGAAACCGGCGAAGCCTGTCCCCAGCAACACCGCCAATCCAATGGCAGCATAAAGGCCCGCAATCCCGGTGGCGGATTTCAAGCCCATTAGCAGGGCAACCAGAATCACGATGTGGGCTTGCAGCCCCAAGATCAATGCACCGGCCAGGATCGGGCCCATCAAAAGCGCCGCCCGGCTGATGGGGGTGAGGAGCAGCTTGTCGAAGTAACCGGTTTCGATGTCACGCACCATGTTCTGAGCGGCCACGCCGGCGCCGGACAAGGACGAACTTACGATCGAGAGCGGCAAGATGAAACCAAGGTAGTTGTTCGTACCAAGGTCGGGGATAAAGCTGGAAGCTTTCCCTAGCGTGGAGTTGTAGATGACGAGAAAGAAGACGCTGATCGCAATCGGTGGAATCAGCGCAGCCGGGGTGCGGAAGATCGTCACCAGGGTGCGGCGTGTGATCAGGTAGAGCTGGAGCGGGAATGAAGCATGTGGTAGCGAAGCGTTGGACATGGTTGCCTGTGTAGTTGTCTGGGTCATGTTTCGCCTTCCTCTAGGCGGGTTCGTTCTGGAGTTGGGGTTCACGCTCGTTCTCGATCAAGCTCTGGCCGGTTACTTTCAAGAAGACATCGTCCAGAGTCGGTTGCGTGAGTGTGAGCGAAATCGGGTTCAGTGAAGCACCCTGGAGCTGCTTTAGAACCTGCGGGATGACCTGTGCCGCCCCGTTCATGTACATGCGCAGCGTATCGCGGTCGAGGCGTGAACCGGGGAAGCTGGTTCCAACGGCCTGCAAGGCGCGCTCGGCCTGGACATGATCTTCAAAGGCGACGTTGATCGATTCTGTCCCGACCGAGGCCTTGAGCCTGGCCGGCGATCCCTGGATCTGGATCTTGCCGCGATCGATGATGGCAATCTGGTCAGCCAACTCGTCTGCTTCTTCCAGGTACTGGGTTGTCAGGAAAATGGTCATGCCGAGAGATTGGTTCAACCGTCGTACTTCGGTCCAGACATCCCGCCGCGCAGCAGGATCGAGCCCGGTGGTAGGCTCATCCAGGAAGAGAATTTCAGGTTGATGTACCAAAGCCAAAGCCAGATCAAGCTTGCGGCGCATACCACCGCTGTAGGTCGATACGCGCCGGCCGATGGCATCAGTCAGGCCGACGAGCTCCAATAATTCGTCTGCCCGTTTGCGGGCTACAGCGGATTTCATCCCGAACAATCGCCCCTGTATCGTCAAGAGTTCGACCGAAGTCAAGAGTGGATCGAGACCAATATCCTGCAGGGCAACACCTGAGATACAGCGGACATCGCCCGCCTGCTCGACGACGTCGTACCCGCCCACGGTGGCGAAACCAGCGCTTGGCAGAGCGAGCGTGGTCAGGATTTTGATCGTCGTGCTTTTCCCGGCACCATTTGGGCCAAGAAACCCGAAGACCTGTCCTGCAGATACCTGGAAATCAACACCATCCACGGCGGTTACGCCGCCTGGATATTGTTTCGCCAGGGCTTCGACATAGATCTCACGGTTTGATTGACAGCGTGACTGTAGTTCCATACTACTTGTTGCTCCTCTCGAGCATAGATTTGGTTTTCCAACCACGGAATGTAAATAAGAGCGGCAAGCCAAGCGCCATGATCAGCCCGACTGGAAACCAGAGCAGATGGTGGCGTAGGCGCATTTGAACTTTGTCCTCAACCTGGCATAAACCAGCCGAGGGGACGCTGAAGGAATGGGTGTGAACCCAGCTCTCGAAGGGGTCGGAGAGCTGCACATCATCAAACCCGGATGCGGTCACGTTTTCAATGCGAGCCTTCCATTCAACTGGCAGTGGTCCCAGCCACAGCCGGAAAGACATCTGGCTACCCTCAATAAGCTGGTCAGGCGCCTCGAGCCCACTCATAAAAAAGAAGGGTGGGGTGATCGCTTCCAGGCTACTGGCTGAGCGGTGGAAGGCCACGACATTTTCCAGCGGAGCCTGGACGAGAAAGGTGTGAAAGTACTGCATGCTGCGATCGACTTGGCCGCTGGCTCAGCGTCCGAAGAACTGCCTCAGGGTCTGGCGAATGGTGATCTTGCGCATATATTCAGCGGCCGCTTCCGAGGTGAATGGACGTGGTTCGCTCACGAAATACCCGAGCGCATTCTGGGTGGTCACATTGCTGACCGCCAGCAGTTCGAGCAGGCTGCTGGTCACCGGTGGGTTGGGGATGACCCGCTCCATCAAGCCCACTGCCAGCTTCAACAGCGGCATCGGGAAACGGATCATCAAACGTCCTGCCCCTAAGGCTTTCAGCGTACGTCGTTCGATCTCCTCCATCGTGAGGACCTCAGGTCCACCCAGCTCAAATTCCTTCTGAAACGTGCCTGGATCATTGAGCGATTTCACGACGCTGGCGGCGACGTCACCAACCCAGACCGGTTGGAAACGAGCCTCCGGTCCGCCAACGATGGGAAAGATGATCGGCGTAATTGGGATCAATCGTGCGAAGGTATTGGCGAACTCATCTTCCGGTCCCCAGATCACCGAAGGCCTGAAAGCCGTCCAATCCAGGTCGGACTGAGCGACGGAGCGCTGTGCACTCCCTTTCGAAGCCAGGAAGCGGTAAGGCAGGTCCGGGTCAGCGCCGAGTTGGGAAATGTTGATGAAGCGTTTGATGCCTGCGCGACTTGCAGCCTCGAGCACGTTGATCGTGCCCTGTGTATTGATCTCCTCGTAGGTCGCCGCGTCGCGCTCGATGGCAACTGCGACGGTATGGATAACGGCCTGAACATCCTGCATTGCAGGTTGGAGAGTTTCCGGGTGGGTGACATCCCCCGACACCCAGTCCATGATCAGGCCTGCCAGTCGTCCCTCGCGCTCCGCTCGCGCGGGATCACGAACCAAAACCCGAACCAGCTCACCGGCTTGCACGAGCCGGCGGGTGATATGGCTGCCAAGGTATCCAGCGCCACCAGTGACCAGAATCATCGAGCAACACTCCTATCAGGCATCCCTGGACTATTCCGGGTTGATCTCGCCGAGGATGGATTTGAAATAATCGATAACCGGTGAAGCCGGTTTGCCGACTTCGGCATCAAGCGTGGCCATGTAGGCTGTGATATAGCTATCAAGCACAGCAGATGGGATCGAGTAGTTACCGAGCAGGCCGCCAACCCAGTCCAGGTCAACCTTGAGCAGGTTCAGATCACCCAGGCGAAGCGCGGCCAGGATATCCTGGGTGATATGCATATTGGCAGTTGTAAGATGGCTGGGTTCAATCTGCAAACTGTCAAGTTCATTAACCAGCCGGGCAGCAATTCCCGCTTGAGCTTTATCGACTGCGGTATAAGCACGGCTCAGTTCATCCTGGATAGGAGCGATCTCGGGTGAAGCTGGACGAATCCTTATCATCCGCTCCACAGCCTGGGGTGCTTCGTGCAGTTTTTCGCTCAGCCAATACCCGGGGACGCGCTCGGCCAGCCCTGGGCGCTGGTTGAAGACATGGCCACCAAATGCGAATGTAATGTTCCGTTCGGCGAGCAGTCTACCAAAATCGAGCAGGGCAGCCGCTGTACTGAGCTCCTGGGCCGACATGATGACCAGGTCTGGTCGGGTGGCATTGAGCGCGGTTTCGAAATCTGCCAGCGGCACGTTTGCTCCCAGGAAGTAGGCGCGGTATCCCTGCCGGCGGAGCAGGAAGGTCAGAACGAGCAGGCTGAAGACGTGCTGGTCGTTGGGCGGGCAGGCGCTCACAACCACACCTGCCTGGGTTGGTTGGGGGGCCGAGGCGATCAGGGCCTCGACCCGTCGCATGGCGAGGGCAGAGGTGAAATGCTCCTGTTGAACCGTGAGCTCACCCTGATACCAATCCTCCCCGATTTCCGACAGCCCCGTAATGAGCAGGTCCAGGCATACATTCTCTGGTGAGAAGCGGCCGAAAGCCTCGTTGAGGATAGCTTCAGCACGATCTTCATTAAATTCGCGGCAGGCCTGGACCCAGGCCGAGCGCATTGTGCTGATCGCTTCTCCAGTAGAAAACTGTGCCTCAACCGCGGTCCCCCCTACACCGTAGGGCATCGCAAGCAGAGGGTCCTTCTGGCGTTCTTCAAGTGTCCGCCACAGGTCGACTGCCCGGCTGATGCTCAAACCCTCGTCTTGGCGCGCGCTGAGCCACTTCAGGGTCTCGATGTCACGCTGGCTGAAAAGGCGGTGACCGCCTTCAGTACGCTGGGGCTCGGGCAAGCCATAGCGCCGTTCCCATGCTCGCAGCGTATCCGGCTTAATTCCAGTCTCGCGCACCACTGCCTTTAAATTAAAGGTGGCTTGATGTTCCTCTGGCGCCATTTCTTTCGGTCCTCCTGATGGAGTGAATTATTGCCTTGTGAGCAATGTATCACATCGCAAAGATATTGTCAAGATATCGTCTAGTATTGAGGAAATAAGGCAAGCGACAGGGGAAGGGGTCTGTCAAAAAAAAGACTGCTCCTGATGGGGTCAAGAGCAATGCCTGGATGGTGCCCCCAGGGGGATTCGAACCCCCGTCTTAGCCTTGAAAGGGCTACGTCCTGGTCCCCTAGACGATGGGGGCAACGGGCCGATTGTACCATTCTGCCGCAGGCATGGTCAACGTCCGCTGGGGATGGAATACCTTACTTTCGTTTCCTTCGAACAGTGCCAGCTCAAAGGTTTCGAAAGATGTCGACTGCGTTCTGAATCCCTTTTTCAGCACGGATCTTCTCACCCAGGCCGAAAGCCCGCTGCTGCATGCCGGTGTCTGCGCGGGTTGTCTCAAGTGCCCGTGCCAGCCGATCGGAGGTGAGTTTCTTGCGCGGGATCGCTTCCGGACCCACGCCCAACTCGGCTACACGCCGGCCCCAGAAGGGTTGATCACCGAAAAAGGGGATGATGATGGATGGTATGCCTGCCCGCAAGCCGGCCGCCGTCGTCCCCGCACCACCATGGTGGACGACGGCGGAGACCTGTTGGAAAAGCCATTCGTGCGGGGCCGAGTCGATCATGTAGGCCGATCCGGGTAGATCCGAACTCTTTAACCCATCCCAACCGCTGAGCAGGATCGCACGTTGGCCTGTTGCGCGGAGAACCTCGAGGATGAGCCTGGTCGTCTCTTCGGGCCTGCGCTGGCTCATGCTCCCGAAGCCGATATACACCGGTGGTGGTCCAGCCGCGAGGAAATCCGTCAAGCCCGCCGGAGGAATCCAGGACTGCTCGTGGTCGAGGAACCAGTATCCTGTGACGTGTACATTCTGCGGCCAATCGGGTGGAGGTGCGATAACGGATGGGCTGAAGCCGTAGATCACGGGATAGTCACGGGTATGCTCGGAAGCATAGGGGCCCCAGAAATTGGCTGGCTTGAGGCCGAGGACGCGTACGCGGGCCATGCGATCCGCCGAACGGAAACCCTGCCAAATCATCTGGCGGGTCATCTGATGTGTCACACGGTTCAGCAGCGGACCCAACGGCGCGGGCATGTTCGCTACCAGCGGGCTGGGGAAGAATCGCGTGGGTGTGAACGGTACAAGGTAGGCCTGCAGCAGTGGCAGATCCAGTTTTTCGGCGATGGCAAGACCGATATAGACCCCACCCATACCGGCAACAAGCAGATCCATTTCCTGGCAGCCTGCCAGGCCACCCTCCGCAAGCAAGATGGCACCGCGTTGGGCTTCGCGCGCCATCTGGGTCATCAGGCGGAGAAAGTTGCCACCCTCGATGCGCGCCCGCATGGCCTCGTTCTGAGCGATGCTCTGAACATCGCCACCAATTGGCCAAAAATCCAAACCATGTGAACCGGTAAGTGCCTTAAAATTCTCGTGAGTCACCACCCGCACGAAATGCCCATCCTCCTGCAAACCCACCCCCAGGGCAAGGTAGGGTTGAACGTCCCCTCTACTTCCAGTTGCGATGATGGCAATGCGCATGGTTATTTGACACTCCAATCACACGATTGGTAAATGTACGCGCCGTGGGTGGTACAGAAGTGAAGCCCGTCAAAGCCGCAGTTGATGGATGGTCGAGGCTCGCTAAGCTTCGATGGGGATCATGGATCATGAGAATGGGTAAGGGGGTAGTGAGCCGATCGAGCTTCAGCGCTTGCTGCGCTTGCGGGTTTCTTTACCGCGGTAGGAGGGCGCCGTGATGGGTGCGATGCGAACCAGCCGGCGGTCCATCAAGCGCGCCTGCAGGCGCGGGTCGATCTCGTCCAAAGTATTGGCACTGGTGATCACGGTTGGCAAAACAGCATTGTAGCGATGGTTGATGAGTTGGTAGAGCTTCTCCTGCACCCAGGGCTTGGCAGCCTGTGATCCCAGGTCGTCCAGGATCAGTAGCGGGGCGGTGCGGATCTCCTCGAAGCGCCGGTCGTAGGAGATATCCGAGCTGGGGCTGAAGGTTGCCCGCAGGTGATCAAGCATATCGGGCACGACCACAAACATGACCGGGAAGCCCTGACTGGCGCGGTAGTTGGCGATCGCCGCTGCCAGGTGGGTCTTTCCGCTCCCGTACGGACCCATCAAAACCAGCCAGCCGTCCGGGTTTTCGGAATAGCGCTGGGCCATCTGGAAGGCCTCATCAAGCGTTTTAACATGCGTGGGGGGCAGGTTCTCATCCTTACGCAGGTTGAACGTGCCGAAGGTTTGGCCGGCGTGCACGCCCAGGCTGGAGAGTTCATGCTGGCCGCTGTCATCGATCGGCCGGCGGTAGTCAGGCGAGAGGATGTGAGCCTGGGTTACGATGGCGGGATCGGAAAGCCGTGAGCGCATGCGGCCTTCGATTTCCTCAAGCGTAAGATTGGTCGTTATGACGAGGGGCAAGCGGTTGATGTAGCGATAGTTAAGGATCTGAAAGAGTTTTTCGCGAGCCCAGGGTGTGGCACTCTGCGTGCCAAAATCATCAAGGATGAGCAGGGGAGCATTGCGCACCTGGTCGAAGCGTTCCTCGAAAGTAATATCCTCGGCGCTATAGGCGAAGCGCAGCTGGTCGAGCAGGTCAGGGACTGTCAGGAAGAGGGTTGGGATGCCCATCCCGACAACTTGATTGGCGATCGCTGCCGCAAGGTGGGTCTTGCCGCAGCCGTACCCGCCATGGATCAGGAGCCAGCCGTCCAGGTTGCTGGCGTAGGTCTCGGCCTGGTTGAAGGCGCGCTCGATGGATTCAGCCTGGTGGGTGCCGATGCCCACCCGGCCGCGCGGTTGGAAGCTCTCGAAGGTGAGCTCCCTCAATTCCTCCAGCTGGCTGAGGCTGAAGAGCAGATGGCGCATGCGGGCGCGAACATCGGCCTCCCGGCAGGTGCAGATCTGCAGCCGGCCGAAATCGGGATGCTCGAGGGGGAGATCGGCGCGTAGATAACCCGATCCACCGCAGTTGGGGCAGTTCGGATCGCCGAGTGTAGTCCGTCCAGTGCCGGAGCCCGGTTCAGGAGTCCCAGTAGTCGGCGAGTTTGCCCTGGATGTAGCGGCGGCGAGCCTTTTCAGAGTCTCCTCGATCTTCTCGCTCATCCTTGCCTCGTTGCTCCCATGATTCAAGTATCGCTTCAATATAACGCCATTTACGGACGTTGTTCTCAACGGCGATGCCGATCGCTTCTTCGATCCATTCGGCGGGATACTGGCTCTCAGCCTCACGCAGCCGTTCCGCCAGCATCGGTGTTAGCGGCCCGATGTTCTGTTCGTAAAGAGTATAGACGTTTGGCCGTTCGACGACCAGGGAGAGCGGCGTAAGCGGATCTCCACTGGGCGACCACTCGCCCTTCTCAACGGCGGCGACCGCCGCCCGGCCCTTGGCGCTATTGACGAAGTAGAAATCTTCTACGCCCTGATCCAGTTCAACACCAACATGCAATAACGTACCTCGCGTGACAGCCCGTTCGAGCGCTTCCTCAAGAGCTGAATGGGCATCTATTTCCGGGACAGCCAGAGCCAGCATCAAGCGCTCATCTGTTGCCATCTCGGTTTTGCTCATGTAGCGGAATGTTCCCTCACGCCGGGCGAGCACCCAGAATGCATACAGGGTGATCTGGAGTTCGCCAAAGTGATCGATCTGCGGGAGAAGATCGCTGAAGAACTCGGCCGGGATGGGGATCAGCGGCTGCTTGCCGTCCTTAAAACCAGGGAAACCGGGATGGCTCATACCCAAGGCTGCCGATTGCCCTACACCGCGGCCAGATCAACCGGGCGCGTGGCGGCGTTCTCGAACTTGGCCAGTTTTTGGCGGAAGACCAACTCGACGCTGCCCACCGGCCCGTTGCGGTGCTTGGCGACGATGATTTCGGCAATATTCTGCTTGAGCGTGTCCTCTTCATACTGATCTGGCCGGTAGATGAAAAGCACGACGTCCGCATCCTGTTCGAGACTGCCCGACTCGCGTAGGTCGGAGAGGATCGGACGTGGTGGACGACGGGTTTCGACCGCCCTTGAAAGCTGTGCGGCGGCGAGCACGGGCACATTCAACTCTCGGGCCAGCGCTTTAAGGTTGCGGGAAATATAGGAGACCTCCTGCACCCGGTTATCGATGCGTGAATCACCGGTCATCAACTGTAGGTAATCAACGATGATCAAATCCAGCCCGACCTCCATGTGCAGCCGGCGGCACTTAGTGTGCAGCTGGAGAGGGGTGATAGCCGGGGTGTCGTCCAGGTAAACCTGCGTGTCACTAAGCGCGCTGACGGCTTGGGTGAATAGCGGCCATTCCTCATCCTGCAGATCGGCCATCCGCAAGCGCTGCGAGTCGATACCTGTTTCCTGCGAGAGCAAGCGCTGGACAAGCTGCTCGTTCGACATCTCGAGTGAGAACATGGCGACATGCCGCTTGTGCAGCTGGCTGGCATTCTTGGCAACGGAAAGGCAGAAGCCTGATTTCCCCTGGCCCGGCCGGCCGGCGATGATAAGCAGATCACTTGATTGCAAACCGCCCAGCAGGCGGTCGAGGTCGATGAACCCGGTCGGCACGCCAAGCGTCTCGTCACGATGGCGGGCGAGGTAGTCGATGCGATCGTAGTACTCGCTAAGTACGCGCTTGATCGGCTGCAGCTGGTGCGTGAGGCGGCGTTCGCTTACGCCGAAGATCGATTTTTCTGATTCGTTAACGACTTCCTCGATCGGGGTGCCTCCCTGGTGGGCCAACCTGGCGATCTGGTTAGCTGCTTCCAGCAGGCGCCGTCGGGTGGCGGTTTCCTCGACGACACGAGCATAGGCTTCCGCGTGCAGGGAGGAGGGGACGTTGTTGATCAGGGACGTGAGATAAGCGGGGCCGCCAGTCTCGTCCAAGCGTGATTGGCGGTCGAGTTCTTCAGAAACGGTCAGGATATCGATCGGAAGCCGTTGCTCGTGGAGCGAAGTGAATGCTTCCCAGATCCAGCGGTTGCGGTGTAGAAAGAAATCATCACGCGAGAGCGTATTGGCCACATCGTAATAGACTTCTGGGTTGACGAGCACGGATCCAAGCAGTGCTTCCTCTGCGGGCCGGTCGTGCGGCAACTCCTGACCGGAACGGCCATCGCCTGAGTTTCTGCTTGATGCTAACGGAGGGGTAAGATCCGTCATGCAGGTTTCCCGTCAAGTGGTTGCCTGGCTCCAGTTGGGGTGGAACGACCGGAGCAGGCGGAGTGGATTGGTTGAGAGTGACCGCTTCCGTGGAGAGCGGTCAGGATCTGGTTACGAATCCTTGCCAGTGTCGTCGGCGGCAAGGCTATCATCCAGATCGAGCGAATCCATGAAGTCCTTAAAGACTTCCAGCCGTTCATCGGGTGGCGCGTCTTCCGCAGGCTCGGTTTCAAGATCAGTTTCGGGGACGGAGGAAGCTTCTTCCATGACGTCCTCGGCGACGAAGACCGGTACATGTACCCGCACGGCCAGCGCCAGGGCGTCAGAGGGGCGCGAATCAATCCAGCGTTCTTCACCGTTGACTTGCATGACAATGCGGGCGAAAAAGACGTTTTCGCGGAGCTCGGTGATGTCGACTCGAGTGACCTGGGCGCCCAGCTCGACCAGTGCATTCCGCAGCAGATCGTGAGTCAGGGGGCGGGCCACTTCAACATCCTGCAAGCTGAGGGTAATCGCCTCAGCCTCATAGGGACCAATCCAGATCGGCAGGAAGCGATCGGAATTGAGCTCCTTTAATATGACAATCCGTTGCTGAGACATCAAGCTCACACGGATGCTGTCGATCTCTACCTCTACCATCCTGCTAGCCTCCAGGCGTACCTGTGCTGGAATTGTCGCGATTATAACATGCTCACAGACTGTGCTTTATTCGCTTTATCGACCAACGTGTAAAGCGCGGCTATACTCAGGTCGATTTTAGTAGACAAGAAAGCGCTTAGGGTGGAGGTGGCATGTTCGAAGGTTTATTGGCTCCAGAAGGCGTGGTCGTCGTTGGCGCGTCCCGCGATCCGGTCAAACTCGGATACGGGGTAGCCCGAAACCTCATTGTATCCGGGTATCCAGGCGTGATTCACCTCGTGAACCCGCGCGGTGGGTCGCTTTTCGATCGCCCGCTCTATGCGGACCTGGCCAGCGTCCCCGACCCAGTCGACCTGGCCGTGGTCATGATCCCCGCTGTGGGGGTGCCGGATGTCCTCGAGGCTTGCGGCCGGCGCGGTATCCAATTCGCCATCGTCGGTGCAGGCGGTTTCCGGGAGACGGGTGAGGCGGGAACCAGGCTCGAGCAGCGCTGTCTGGAGATCGCCCGTGCTCATGGAATCCGGGTCCTGGGTCCGAACTGCATCGGGTACCTCGACACCCATCTTCCGATCGATACCAGTTTCTTGCCACTTCCCGGACCGATCCCGGGCGATATAGCCTTCCTCTCGCACTCCGGCGCGATTTGCGAGGCCGTCATCGATTGGGCGCGCGGACAGGGGTTTGGCCTCTCGCGCCTGGTAAGCCTGGGAAACCAGATGGATCTTAACGAAGGCGACTTGCTCCCGGCGACAGCCGCCGATCCTCACACCCATGTCGTCGCCATGTACCTGGAGGGGATTGGAAATGGCGCAAGTTTCATCGCCGGTGCGCGCGAGGTCTCACACCAGAAGCCTGTCGTTGCGATCAAGGTCGGCCGTTCGGAGGGTGGGCGGGCCGCGGTCGCATCACATACAGGCGCGCTAGCCGGGAAGGACCGGGCCTTTGACGCGGCCTTTCGAAAGGCCGGCGTCATCCGGGCACGGCATAGTGAGGAGATGTTCGATTGGGCGCGCGCCCTGGCCTGGTGCCCGCTGCCTGCTGGTCCAAGCATGGCCGTATTAACCAACGCTGGTGGACCGGGTGCGATCGCGGCCGATGCACTCGAAGAGAATGGTCTGCGACTGGCGCGGCTGGGCGAGGATACACATGACCAGCTGGCCGAGCTGCTCCCGGCCGCAGCCAGCCTGAAAAACCCGGTCGACATGCTGGCCGGGGCGGGTCCGCGCGAGTACGCTGATTGTTTGCGAACACTCCTGGCCGATAAGGGTGTGGATGGCGTGATGGTCATCCTACCACCACCACCGGTGACAACAGCGGCCGAGGTCGCTGGTGCGATCATCCCGGTCATCCGCTCAACCCCAAAGCCCGTTGTCATCGCCCTGATGGGTGAGGATTTGATCGCCCATGCAGCGACCCTATTTCGTGGATCGCGCGTGCCGGATTATCGCTTTCCGGAACGAGCGGCATCTGCTCTGCGCGTGCTGCACCTGCGCGCAATCCAGCTTAAACGGCTGGAGGACATGCACCTACCCTGCTTTGAGGTAGCTGAAGCAGAGGTGCTCGCAATCCTCGAGCATGCTGAACGCGGGAGTGATCAATTCTTGGACGCTCAAGCCTCACTCGAGATGGTCGCGGCCTACGGGATCCCGGTGAGCAGGCAACGCGTGATCGCGAGCCCGGATGAGGCACTGCAGGCCGCAGTTGAACTCGGCTACCCAGTTGTTCTGAAAATTAATTCTCCGGATGTTCCCCATAAATCCGATCTGGGTGGAGTAGTGCTCGATCTACGCACGGGCGAGGCGGTCCAGGCTGCCTTTGCAGATCTCATGGGGCGCCTGCAAAATGCGCTACCCAGTCTTCCAGGGCGGAACCTGTTGGTACAACCGCAAGCCGGATTGGGGCAGGATGTGATTGTGGGGTTCGTGCGCGATGATCAGTTCGGTCCGTTGCTCATGTTCGGATCGGGTGGGGTGGAGGTCGAAGCGCTTGGGGACGTCGCCTTCGCCCTGGCGCCGCTCACCCGCGAGGAGGCGGCGTGGATGATTGACTCGACCTGGGCCGGAAAGCGCATGATCGGGTACCGGGGCCAGCCTGCGGCCGATCGAGAAGCTGTCATTGAAGCTTTGTTGCGCCTGAGCCAGCTTGCTCAGGATTTCCCAGCATTGCTAGAACTCGAGATCAATCCACTGCGAGTGTTCGAGGTGGGACAGGGTGCCGTGGCACTCGATGTTCGCGCCCGTGCTGATTGATTCGCGGCCTAGATCCATATCTTAATAATATCTTTGCAAACACTTGACAATATTGCGACATCCTGCTATTATGCTGCCTAAGACCATACCTAAGTAGGAGTCGAACATGTTCATACTGAATGACGAGCATAAGTTAGTCTTGACGGAAGCCCCACAGGCGACGTACCTGCCCGACGGCGGCAAGATGGAACAGGTCATGGCATGGCGAGCAGGTCATGTCCCGGCTGGTGAGATGATGGGTGCTGTCCGCACACTGTTGGATGGGATTGGTGAAAATCCGGCTCGAGAGGGATTGCTGGACACCCCCAAGCGTGTTGCAAAGATGCTGCGCGAGGTCACAAGCGGATACGCCGTCGATCTCGATGCGGTGATCAATGGCGCCATGTTCAAGGAAGAGTACAACGAGCCGATCGTGGTGCGAGATATCAATTTCTACAGCATGTGTGAGCACCATATGCTGCCCTTCTATGGCCAAGCACATGTTGCCTACCTGCCGGCCGGTCAGGTGGTTGGTTTGAGCAAGATCCCGCGTGTGGTGGAAATCTTCGCCCGCCGGCTGCAGGTCCAGGAACGTATGACCGATCAGATTGCAGAGTTCCTGATGACGAAGCTGTCACCCCGGGGTGTGGCGGTCATCGTGGAAGGCGCTCACTTCTGCGCCGTGATGCGTGGTGTTGGGCAGCCTCAAGGTATCATGCGAACCCAGGCCGTGCGCGGCGGTGACCCGGAAATTCATAAACAACTGCTCAGCCTGGCTTCTGGAAAAAACTACTAAAATTTCGACTATTATTAGAATATTGATGATCCGCGATGGTAGAATTGTGTGAGTCGAGAGGGAGGTATAGACGATGACAGTGCGCGTGGTAACAGACAGCACCTGTGACCTGCCCCTCGAGATCATTGAACGCTATGGCATCCGGGTGATCCCACTCTATATCAATATCGAGGAGAAGGGGTATCTGGATGGCGTTGATCTTACCCGCGAGCAGTTTTACCAAAAGCTCCCGGCCTACGATCCACCTCCAACAACGGCTACCCCAGGTGTGGATGTCTTTAAAAAGGCCTACGATGAGCTTGCCGCCGGTGGGGCGGACGAGGTGCTCTCGATCCATATTTCAATCAGCCTGAGCGCCACGTCTGAGTCCGCCCATCGAGCAGCCGAAATCACCACCAGCGTACCGGTTACGGTCTTTGACAGCCGTCAATTGAGCCTGGGGACTGGCTTCCTGGTTGAGCGCGCCGCCCAGGCTGCGGCTGAGGGGATGAATGTCGCACATATCCTTCCGCTGCTGGAGGAGCAAATTAGCCGGACCCATGTTTTTGCTGCGCTGGACACGCTTGAATTTCTGCGCCGCAGCGGGAGGATGAATGGAGCGTTAGCTGGGATCGGTAGCCTGCTTAAGATAAAACCGCTGTTGAAGATGTATGATGGGAACCCGACCTCCGAACGCAAACGGACCCGGGATGGTGCGTACCATCGGTTGTTAGCACTCCTGGACGAGACTATGCCCATCGAGCGCATTGCCCTGCTTCATACGCATGCTGAACCAGCTGCACGGGAACTCCTGCGCCGCGTACAGGGGGTACTTCCTGCGGGTCCTATCCTAGCGGTTGATATCACCCCGGTGATCGGGGCACATATCGGCCCGGGCGCGGTAGGTTTTGCCGTAATTTCTGCGCCCAAGAACCGTACCGCATAAACGAAAACTCCCGCTTGTTGTAAAGCGGGAGTTTGTATCGGAAATCTTCCCCTGCAGCCACCTTTCAACTGAGAGAATGCTGCTGGGTAAGCGCCTTGGCGAGCTCTGCTCCGATGCGTGCATTGTTGCGTAGAAGTGCGAGATTGGCCTGCAGCGTGGCGCCGGAGGTGAGCTCGGCCATCCGTGAGAGTAAGTAGGGCGTTACAGCGTTGCCACGGATCCCGGCCTTCTCGACCTCTGCCTCGGCCTTCATCAACGCAGACTCAACCTCGCCTGGTGGTAAAGCGGCTTCTTCGGGACACGGCACACAGATAAGCACTGCGTGACTGGGTGAAACCCGCCAGGTCTGGAGCACGAGCGCGGCTAGTTCGCCAACCGTGTCGACTCTCACCTCCAGCTCAAGCCCGCTGCTGCGTGTGAAGAACGCTGGAAGCTCATCTGTCTGCCAACCGATCACCGGCACGGCGTGCGTTTCGAGCCATTCAAGCGTGCGAGGTAGATCAAGGATCGATTTCGCACCAGAACATACAACGGCTACAGGAGTATGGCTGAGTTCAGGCAAATCAGCCGATACGTCCCCGCTGCCGCCGCGATGGACGCCCCCAATGCCCCCCGTGGCAAACACCCGGATGCCAGCCTGATGAGCGATAGCCATCGTAGCGGCGACCGTGGTCCCGGCCGAGAGCCTCCTGGCCTGGGCGATGGCAATCTCGCGCCGGCTAGCTTTGATCGCATTTGGATCAAGTGCAAACGCTTCCATGGTGGTGTCATCCAGCCCGACCCGCACCTGCCCCTGGATCACGGCGATCGTGGCCGGTGCGGCTCCCGCCGTACGGACTTCAGCTTCAAGCCGGCGGGCGATTTCCAGGTTAAGTGGGCGTGGCAAACCATGCGTGATCACGGTAGATTCGAGCGCCACCACTGGGCTTCCCGCATCAAGCGCTGCGGAAATCCCGGGCAGGATCGATATCCACTCAGCTCGCTGTTGGGAAGGCCACCCCGCCATGGTTGCCTCAATCCATCCAGTGCTGATGGGTGAGTTCGAGGGGTGAACCCGGAGATAAGCAGGGGCGATCAGCGAAGTTCGTCATATAGTTTTTCAAGTGAGAGGTCGCTTGAGACCGTGCCAGAAGCTTGCAGGGTAAGCGCGGCAGCCGAGACGCCCAGCCGTACGGCTTCATCGAGCGGGATGTCATTCATCAAAGCGAAGATCACGGCCGCGGTGAGTGCGTCCCCGGCTCCTGTTGGATCCAAAATTTCAGTTTTTACCGCTGGGATGTGGCCGCTTGTATCGTTGGTCGCGTAGCCCACACCGAATTCGGCCATGGCGATGATCGCGATTGAGACGCCGTCTGTCACGAGGTGACGTGCGGCATCGATAGCTTGGTCACGATCAGCGTGGGGAACTGGATGTGGGCAGAGTGCACCTGCTTCGGCCTCATTGGGCGTAATCAACCACAACCGGTCCAGGTACGGATAGAGTTTGGAGGCTAATTTGACTGAAGTCGGGTCCGCTGCGATCGGCACACCTGAGCGGTGGGCAAGCGCGATCGCCGTCCGCAGTGTCTTTTCGGGCAGGTTTGCATCGACGAAGATCGCTCCGGCTTGTTTAAACAGGCCGCGCCGCTCACGCAGATGCTCCGCCGGGATGGCAGAAATAGCGCGCATGTCATCCACGCCGACCTGCAGGTTCCCCGCCTCATCCAACACAGCAAGATAGAAACCGGTCGGCTGATCGGGGATAATCATGCAGTGTTCGGTATTGACACCCGCCGCAGCGGTTTCTTCAAGCAGCCGATGCCCTTCGGGATCGTCGCCAACGGCCGAGATCAAGATCGGTTCGGTGCCCAGACGAGCCAGGTTCTCTGCCACGTTGCGAGCGACGCCACCTAGAGAAGAGCGCATGGTTCCCGGATTCGAGGTGCCGGCCTGGAGGGGAGAAATCGCCCGGCCAACTACATCTAACCCCGCTGACCCAATGACCAGAACGGGACCGTCCGAGAATTCGATCTCAGTCATCACTCGCTTCCATTGCCACCGAGGACTTGCGGTCGATTCATCTTTTCAAGGTGAGTGAGCACACTCCGCAGTTCTACCTGCTCCCGCAGTTCTGGGCTAAGCTGGGCGTAATTCGCTTCAAGCTGACGCTCGATCTGGGCCAGGAGTTCGAAACAGCGGTACCTGCCAGGGAGCTCACCCTGATTCCAGATCTGAAGCCAGATCTGCAGGCTTTCAAGAATGGTCTCGCGAAAGCGGTAATTGGCCTGTCGCTCAAGGTAGGAAGGAGAACGGTAAAGCCGTAATCGCTGGTAATCTCGCCAGGCTGAGAGCAGGGTACGACCAGGATCGATCTCACCCCTGATGCCTCCGCTTGAAGGTAGTCCCAACTGCCAGATGCCAACCCCGATCCAGTCCAGTTCCAATCCCATATAGCGAAGCCGGCGCTGGAGAGCATCAGTGTGGAAGTGTTCGGTCAGCGCGCGCCGCGGGATTTGGAACCTGGCGACTTCGACATCCTGCAGTTCCTCATCCGCAGGTGTTTCATTCTGACGACCGAATGGTTGCAGGGCGAGCAGTGCATCAAGCGAGTGGCGATGGATGAAGAACTGCAATTCGCGTTCGGCGATTCGCTGCAGGAGCTCATCGGGCGTCCGAACGCGTTTTTTTCGGATGGGTTGGGCGTAGACAAGCCGGCGGATGCTTTCCTCGCTGTAAGGATAGGGATTGGCCAGATCGCGACCGAGCCCTCCGCCGTAGACCCGGAACACGATCTGGATATCATGGGCTGTGAGCGGGACCCCATCTGCGGTCTCGGCGAATGTTTCGTCGAGACCGATGATCCGGTCGCGTAAATCAACGATGTCTCGTAAACGTTCGAAGCCCCCGATAAAGACTCCCTGCCCGGTCGTGGCCTTGACGTCATTCCCACGCGCGCCTTCAGGGCTCTGGCCGTAGACCCGGGGCAAGCCTTCGGCGGTCTCGAAGACGGCTGCGAACCCAAGGTGGATTTGCACAAATCCTGGGCCCCCCACCCGGGTTAGCGGGTTATTGGCTTCGATTTGTTGCACGCTCTGCCGGTCGATCCGCAAACGCGGGTAGCTCAATCCGAACAGCGAGCCAAGCAGGTAGCGGAAGGCGGCTCTAATCGACTCCAGTTCAAATAAGTCGTTCAAGTAAAGCGCCGCAAGGGCCACCCCGGCCAGCATTCCTCCCAGGACAGGCAGCAGGTGCAGGATAACCTGGGGGTTTAGAAATGTGCTGGCGATGTTCACAAAGGGAAAGAGAAGCGCTGGCAATGTTGGAAGCCAGTTGTAGGGAATTTGGCCCGGATATCCGAAGATCACGACAAGGATCAACCAGATCGCGGCGACCGAGATGCCAGCCAGGATGAATCGGATCAATGCTGCAGTCGGGTCGCGGCCAAGGAGAAGCCGGGCGGCGGAGCGCAGGCCAGAGCGAAAGATGGCAGTCACGGCTGGAGTATCCGTCTTATATAAGCTCATGTTCCCGTGTCCCGGCAAGTGCCATCCAGATGCTCCAGGTCCTCCAGTATTTGCTCAAATTGCGGAACCAGGTGACTGGCCTCAGGCAAAGAGCCTTCCGAATTACAAAGTGCCAGTGCCTCGCGCAGCATGAGAAGCAGGCTATCTCTCGCGTTTGGGATCTCACCCTGCGCCAGAGCTTGTTCCAGGCGAGCAGGGAGTTTGCGGAGCATGAGCAAGATCGCCTCAGATTCACCACTGCGCCGGCCTGCCTCGAGCGATGCACGGGCTTCCTGGAGCGCAGCCTGCGTCTCACCATACCAAGCCTCACGCCACTGGAGCAGGCGTTCGCGCTGGACGTCCTGGGGTACCCTGAGAGATCTCACCTCGAGGTCGAGCACCCTGATCCCACGCGAGAGGAGGATATCGCTCTCGAGTGCATCTCCACTGGTTGGTTCTTCACCAACTGGCTTGGTCTCGGGAGCGGGGATAAGCCGTGACGTCATCCGCTCCCCGATCTGAGTGAGGGCAGTTTCATCATCGTCGTGATCTGTCAGGAGATTGTTCAGTGACCAGTGTTTGATTTCTTCCCGCCAGACATCAGACACCAGCAGCAGTGGTAGGTCATCCCAGGCAATGTCCTCATACTGGCCGTACATATGACCGAAGACTGCCTTTTCTACGGCAGGCGCGTGGTACTCGTAAGGCGGTTTCTCTGGATCACGACCTTCACGTGGCTCGCGGCGATGACCGGGCTCCACCATAAAGATCACACTGATTTGCGCAGAGATATTGATCCCATCCCGGGTCACGGCGATCGAGGTCATGGAGCGTTTCTGGTCAGCCGGGCTAAAAATAGGTTCCTCGGCCTCCAATGATCGTTCTTGCCGGCGCAGGTCGACCGCTTCGGCGAGCCTCTCCCCGGACCGGGTGAAGACCACCCCTGGCCCAGCCGCGCGCGTGAAGGCAGTATCCGTACGCAGAACGACTGCGCTGGCATGGTCTACAAGGAAGACGCCAGGTCCTCGCCGCCGGTCTTCTCCATGGGCCTGGATTGCGTGTCCATCTCTGACATACGTCACAGGCCCGCGCTCCCCGAGAACGTGCCCGACAAGTCGCTGGATTGCCGCCCAGCGGTCATCCAAATTCTCCACCGGTAGGACAAACTGTGCGCAAACCACCAGGGTACCGATGAATACCAACAGGAGCAGATCCAGGTCAAGGATGAGCGAGTAGAGTGGGGCTGGCCGTGTGCCAGCATCGAGCGTGATCAAGTTGAGCAGGAAGAGAATCGTAATGCTCACCAACCCTACCCAAGCGATGAGGGTATTGCGCGAATCAGCTGCCCCCCCAAAGATGATATTGATGCTGCGCACGCCGAGGAAGATCAGGCAGAGGACTGCGACGGGAGGTAGTGTGAAGAGCATGATGCGAGGGGTGTTGATGATGGGGATGCGGTTGATGAAGTAGCTGTATACAACAGCAGTTGCCAGGAATGCAGCCAGCAGAATGAAAGCAGGACGCCGATATAACGGAATTCTTTCCATGACGCGCCGATTGTATCCTAAAGGGTGGACACGGCCAACACGCGGCCTGCCGTTTGCGCACGCGCTTGCAGTGCAGGCCCATGGGGGTTAACGTATAGGCTGGACGCAGGATCGTTCAAATGGAGGGATTGTGATGGTCACACGCGAATCCGAATTACTGCGCATTCTCCACGAGCTGGCTGAGGGACTGCCCACCTCGCATTGGATCGCCCTGGTGGATGATGACGGATTGCTCATAGCCTGCGTGCCTGAAAAGCCACCAGTCGATGCAGAGCGGATTGCGGCGATGGCGGCGGCGGCGATGGTTACCTCACGGCGAGTGCTGCAGGAGACGGACGGCGGCCAGCTACGTTTTACGACGATCGGGGGGTCGAACCGGCAAGTTCTGATCGTGCTCGTGGATTCGAAGCGCTTCCTGGCGATCGGCCTCGATCCCGATAAGCCATCGACTTCAACTTTCGGTGTCCTCGTCCGCTGGGTACCCGAGATCCTGGGTATCGTTCGGAAACGATCGATGCAGGAATGATCGCCATCCGATCCATGCGCTGGTCGCTCGATGGGTGATCTAATATTGTGCAGACCTGGCCAGCGAACACAGCCAGCCCGAAAACAGTCGGTTTGCAGCTCGGCCCTGCTACCTGCACGCAGGAGGATTGCACAATGTTAGAAGTCGAACCAACTTTCTCCGAAGGGGAAGCTGTCCCGCCCGATCCGCATCCCGCCGCACCGTCTTTACCATTGGCATGCCAGGTTTGCGGGAGGCAGGATGAATCACTCCGACTTGTGATCCTACCCTACGTCATCAGTTTGTTCGTGGTCACCTTGCGCCGGGCGTGGGTCGGGGTCTGGTGTTGGCGGCATCGCTCCATCCGGCAGGCGCTGGCGGGTTTGATCACTGCCTCACTGGGTTGGGTCGGGATTCCCTGGGGTTTTATCTACACACCCGCAGCGCTTATTAAGTTGGCGCGGGGTGGCGACCAACCTCCTGAAGAGAATGTGGAACTGCTGCTGGCACTGGCCGACGTCAAACGCCAAAAGGGAGACGTTCATTCAGCACTGGCCATTGCCCGGGAAGCTCTAAAGCTGCAGGAAGGGGAGGCGATCCGGGAGAAGATCCGCGCGTTGATGAAGGATCACCCGCTTTCGATCACCCGGCCGAGCCCGATTAGCCCGCTGCCTTTCCTCATCGTTCTTGTTGGCGCATCGATCACCGGGATCATGATCGGCGTCCTCGATCAGTGGATTTCGATGCTCTTCGGGTTGGTGCTGGGAGAGGAAGTCCACATCATCATCGCCATCCTGACCTGGGCTCCGCTGGTGGCGATGAGCTTCCTCGGGGGCTTGGTGATCGCCGAGTTGAACCGCTGGGGGGTCGAACGCACGCGGCTGGACAATATCCTGCTGGCGACGATCATGGCGTTCCTCTCCGCAGCCCTCGCCTTGTATGGCATTCCCCAGGGCAGCATGTTAGCCGATTTCTTCTCCGCACTGATGGGTGGATATTCCGTGGCCAACCTGGGCGAACTGGTTCAGGTGACGGGTGCGGTGCTGACCCAGGGTGGCGTATGGATGGTGGGTGATTCGATTCGGTCGGAGGGTGCATTCGGGGTCATCTACTTGACGATCTTGATAGTCGCCGGCGCTTACTATGTTTGGATCACACTGCGTTCAGCTCGTGAGAGCGTTCATTGGCTGGTGCGATTGGATCTGGTCGAAGGGGAACTGGTTGACACCCCAGAGCGATCGCTGCTGCCCGC
>Ga0315534_1000614_pt1 | contig 24961 bp, 28 predicted proteins | sample SalMarSW160240MG_FD_203094 | JGI IMG/M metagenome (GOLD analysis project Ga0315534, IMG submission 203094) | Salt marsh sediment microbial communities from the Plum Island Ecosystem LTER, Massachusetts, United States - Salt Marsh Sediment SW1602-40 ...
CGACGGCTACTTCGACGCCCACCAACACGCCTACGCCGACTGCGACGGCTACCCTCACGCCGACACCCACCAACACACCTACCCCGACCGCGACGGCTACTTCGACGCCCACCAACACACCTACCCCGACCGCGACGGCTACTTCGACGCCCACCAACACACCTACCCCGACCGCGACGGCTACTTCGACGCCCACCAACACGCTTACGCCGACCGCGACGGTTACTCCTACGCCAACATCAACCAATACCCCGACAGCGACTTCTACCACCGGTACGGTCATCGTCACAGTGGTCGATGCCGGCGGCTTTTCCCAGGTGAATCTATCGGTTCATGCATTCGACGGATGGACATACAGCGGTTACAGCAATACCACGAATGACGATGGGCAAGCCACCTTTGTCTTACCGAACGGTAATTTCCGCTTTCGGGTGGACATGCCGGGAAGGCAGTTCTGGAGCGGGGAGACGAACCACTGCACGGTGCCGGAGTGCACGACTGTAACCGTTACGGTTCCATACACGGTGACAGTGACAGTGGAAGACGCCAACGACAATCCCAGGCCGGACGTAATGGTTTGGGTGTACGATGAGAATACCATCACCAGTTTCTACAATCTCACCGACGCGCAAGGGCAGGCGTGGATCTACGTCCCTGAGGGCGAATACCGCTTCAAGACGATTGCAGACGGTGTCACTTACTGGAGCGGTCCGGCGAACCACTGCACGGTGCCGGGCTGCGCCTCGGCGTCGATCGAGTTACCGGCTGCGGTGACCGTGACCTCCCAGCATGGCGGCGTCCCGGATGCCGGCATGCGGGTGTTCGCCTTCAGCGGAGATGCCTATACCGGTTATTACAGCGATACGAACGCCGACGGCCAGGCCACCATCCTTCTACCGCCCGGTCAGTATCGCTTTAGAGGCGATATCGGGGGCCAGGAATTCTGGAGCGGAAGCGAAAATCACTGCACGATTCCCGTCTGCATCTCGGCCAGTATCAGTACCACGACGGTTACGGTGACCATCTCCAATGCTGTAGGTCACCCAGAGATCGGCTGGAGTGTCCAGGCGTACGACGGGGAAACCCCCGTGGGCGCAGCCCGGACGACGGACGGCAACGGCAAGGTAACGCTCTGGCTGACAAGCGGCAGCTACCGCTTCCGGGCGGAAAGATATGCGGCGGTCTTTTGGAGCGCTGAGACAAACCATTGCGCTGTCCCCTCCTGCACCGAGGTGAACATGACCTCTCCGGCGTATCCGGTGACCGTGACGTCCCAGCATGGCGGCATCCCGGATGCGGGTATGCGGGTGTTTGCATTCAGTGGTGATGAATATACCCTTTACTACGGCGACACGAATGTTGACGGCCAGGTTACCATTCTCATGCCGCCCGGAGAGTATCGCTTCAGAGGCGATATCGGCGGACAGGAATTCTGGAGCGGAAGCGAAAATCACTGCACGGTTCCCGACTGCACCTCGGCCGGCATCAGCACTACGACGGTTGTGGTGACGATTACCAACGCTGCGGGCCACCCCGAAATCGGCTGGAGCGTACAGGTCTACGACGGGGAAACCCCCGTGGGTCCGTCCCGCACGACGGACGGCAACGGCAAGGTAACGCTTTGGCTGACCACCGGCAGCTACCGCTTCCGGGCGGCAAGATATGCTGCGGTTTTCTGGAGCGGTGAGACAAACCACTGCGATGTCCCCTCCTGCAGCGAAGTGAACATGGTCTCTCCATCGTATCCGCTGACCGTGACTTCCCAACATGGTGACCTTCCGGATGCGGGTATGCGGGTATTCGCTTTCAATGGAAATACATACACCGGCTACTACGGCGATACGAATGCCGACGGCCAGGTCACCCTCCTTCTGCCACCCGGAGAGTATCGCTTCAGGGGCGATATTGGGGGTCAGGAATTCTGGAGTGGAACAGAAAATCACTGTACGGTTCCTGACTGCACCTCGGCCAGCATCAGCACCACGACGGTCACGCTGACGATCGCCAACAGTGCGGGACACCCCGAGATCGGCTGGAGCGTACAAGCCTACAACGGGGAGACCTCCGTGGGTCCATCCCGCACGACGGACGGCAACGGCAAGGTGACGCTTTGGCTGACCGCCGGCAGCTACCGCTTCTGGGCGGCAAGATATGCTGCGGTCTTCTGGAGCGATGAGACGAACCACTGCGCTGTCCCGACCTGCACCGAGGTGGAGATGACCTCTCCATCAACCCCGGTCGTCGTGACCGCGCTGAACACCGATATCCCGGTAAGCGGTATGCGGGTGTTTGCCTTCAGCGGAGATGCATATACCGGCTATTACGGCGATACGAATGGTGACGGCCAGGTCACCCTCCTTCTGCCGCCCGGTCAGTATCGGTTCAGAGGCGACGTCGGAGGCCAACAATACTGGAGCGGGAGCGAAAATCATTGTAGGCTTCCCGACTGCACCTCGGCAGTCATCGATATTTCCGGTCCGTAACCCGCACCGACCCAGGCGCTCAACCTGCCGACGGTGCTGCTGATCGCATTTTGGGGTTTCCTTTCTGGGCGAAGGTTGTTCGCAGCACCTGAATCTCTCGACGACGCCTCGTTCGGCGATGGTGGCTTACACTAGCAGAACTTGGAAGGCAATTATTTCGTCTAGTAAAAAACACGGATGTGCACATCCGTGTTTTTTGGTCGTCAATACTTCCGGCAGGGAGATGTTGAATAAAAGCCAGAACAAATGGTAGCCTTCCCGTTAAATTGAGATCATCTTCTGGTTAGCGCTTTTCGTTATACTTTGGATATCGAAACTCAGAAGAGGGTTTAGTGGAATGGTAGCTGAGGATCGAAATGCGACCCGAATCGCTAGGATAACTTTACTCACCTTCGCCGCGATCATCGCGGCCTGGATCGCCGCCTGGATGGTCAAAGTACAGCTCGATGGCACCGTCCTCTGGCTGGCGACAAGCGCGGGAGGCTTCGTTTACTGAACCTCAGCGAAACTGCTGCTTTGGGTCCTGCCGGCATACTGGCTCATCCGGCACAGCGGGCGAGATTTGAAACAGGTGGTCAACTTTGCCAACGCCAGGGGCGGGTTACTTTGGGGTGGAGGCATCGGATTGTTGATCGCCCTGACCGGTTGGATACCAAAAATCATGGCGAGTAAGTCGCTGTTCCAATTTCAGCCGAGCTTCGCGTTGCTTAACGTGTTATTGATTGCGCCAGTATTCGAGGAATTTCTGCTGCGCGGGGCAGTACTCGGAAACCTGCAGCAGCAACATTCATTCTGGCTGGCGAATCTCGTCACATCTTTGTTCTTCGTCGTTCTGCATCTGCCCGGTTGGTTCTTTATGGGGACTTTAGTTGAAAACCTGACCCAACCGGTCGGCGGCGCGCTGTCGATCTTCCTGGTCGGTCTGCTGTTTGGATATGCGGCGAAACGCAGCCGTTCGCTCCTGGGGGGCATCTTGGCACATTTGCTGACCAATCTCGCCTAGCGTGGGGAGGAAGGGCAATCGCCTTTCTGCAGTGGTAAAATAGCTCGATCCAAATTGAGACAAAAAAATGAAAATCACGAAACTGTCCGCCACGCTCTTTCTGGCCGTCTTGCTCTCGGCTTGTTCGGCAGGGGGATTCCCCTCTATTCTGTTCGCCACCTCCACGCCAACGCCGTCGAACACACCGGTACCGACTTCCACGGTCACGCTGACAAGCACGTGCACGCCAACATTTACACCTACGATAACATAGACCCCAACCATTACTCGAATACCCACGATAACCTTCACAGCGTCCATCACGCCTACCCGTACGATAACGGTCACACCGCTGCCAGTGCAGTTGGAGAGCCGCCTGGAAAATCCCTTCGGCTATTCTTTCCGCTACCCGAAGGGCTTTATCATCAACCCATTTGAAGAACTCTACGGGATATATTATTTTTACACTTCCGATCCCGATGTTCTGACCGGCCTGTACATCGAGAGCTACGAATATTCTTCTGAGATGAGTGTAGACCAGGTGCTCGACAAAGCTTTAAAGGGCAGAGCAAAAACTCCTGTTTTTGAAGAGCCGGTGCCGCTGATGATCGGCGGCGTGGAAGGTCTCAGCGTCGTTTGGTCGGCAAAGAGCGGTCAGAATGTGTCGGGAGGCCGAGTAGCCGTCGTACCACAAGGAGGGAACCGCTTCTTTAAGCTGGTAATCGAATGCCAAGGGCCTTATCTTTGGGGCAGCGAAATCTCAGCGATCTTCCAGGCGATCGCGGATTCGGTCATTTTCTTCAAGCCCGAGGTCACCCCCTGTTTTTGGGCGGAGGACGAGACTTACGGCCTGACGCCCGAGAATCCTATCCGCATCGGCGGTGGCGGAGCGGGCTGGGAACGTATCAAAATGTATTTCTACGGATTAAGTGGACCGGGGGGCTTGGAGACCGTGCATTACCAATGGACGGAATCCCTCTCTCACGAAGACACGATGCTGGATGTCTATCTGGCTTATTACGAGACAGAAATTGGCAGCTTCGGTCCGGAGACGAACTTGTATTTCGACCGTTCTTCCTACGAACGGCCGATGGCGCCGGACGGCTTCGCCTGCATGGGATCACATTTTCCCTTCGGCGAGCCGTGATTGTAACGCGGGATGAAATACCATTGATCGGTTAATCCGCCAGGACCTCCAGAACCGACAAGATCTCCCGGATGATCGTGATCACGATCCAGACGAAGATCGCGCCCAGTAAAAAGATGAGGAACACCACTGCGACCATGTATTCGACCGGTACTGAGAAGACCAGCAACAGCGGGGAGAGAACGTACCCCACGAGAAAAACGAGGATGAAATTGGTCAGCAAGCTCCAGCGAGAGCGTATCTCACCGCCGATCAACTCACGGCGCAGCCGGAACGCCATGACGACGTTAATCACCATCACCAGGATCCCCAGCAAACTCAGCGCATAAGAAACGTATACCATATCACCACTCTCCTTATCTTGATTGCTCAACCAGGTCACGCATACGTTGGGCCATGCGCACGGCCTGATCCTTGTCGATAAACAGTCGTGTCAGCTTTTCTGCCTGCGTGATGGCATCCAGCAGGTCTGCTTCATCGGCGTCCGCCGACTCGAGGATGCTGATGACCTTGCTTGCATGCTCGCCCAGAATCTCATCTGCAATTTGTTTCAATTCGTTCAGCACAGAAGGGCGCGGCTCGTTGGCAGGTTGTTTTTCACTTTCCTGAAGCACGTTGAACCATGCTTCAAGGGCGATGTTGAGCAAGGAGTTATTCACCTGGCGGTCGCAGACGATACACAAACCCCCTTGTGGAATGCCCTTGATCAGCAGCCGTCCCTGGCTGAAGAAAAAATCGAGGTCCATCGAATCGGAAGTCTGGATGGTGGATAGATCGGTCAGGGATTGTGCCAGCGCAAGCGCAAGGACGATGCGCTGTTCAGCCGACAGTGCCATGGGGGTCGAATACAGGAGTACCTTGCCCTGTAGATCGAAGAGAATCGCACCTTGAACCCCATCCAGCAGGGCGAGTCGATCCAGGTGCGCCTGCATCTGGTCCATTTTCATTCGCGCCCCGTGATCGCTCGAATTCGGGTAAGAATGTGGCTTGCGGCGATCAATTCTTTGCTGAAGTAGGTTTGCGAGGAATTGCTGATTCCGACCAGCGTTTGGGGTACGTCGATCACTAAACCGATGAATGCTGATTCATGGGGAAAGATCAGCAGAGGATTTCCGCCATCGCGGTAGGATAGCAAAGCATGTTCGAAATCCTTAAAATTCAACACTGCGCCGATGCGTCGAGCCGCAGCGCTGAGGTGGGTAGTGATGGCAGCCACGATGTCGGGGGAAGCATCGATCGAGCAGTCCTGAATTTCACCGTCGCTCGTTATCCGCACGGCGCCTTTGACGCCCGGCAGCTCACACAACTGCAGCAAGTCAACCATCGTTGACTCCCTGCTCGCGCGCGGTTGTAGACGATTGTCGTGGAGCCCGGCTGAGTCGTGAACGTCCTAATCCAAAACGAGTATGTTCACACAAATCGTCCATTTACTGATCCGCTCTCAGTATAGGCGCGGCGAACTTTACCCACAAGTGCCCTGCCCACCGGACGATCTGTTAGAATAGCCGCTAACTGCGCAACAATTTTCACAGAGATTTTTTTTAACGACAAGGAGCAGCAATTATAGCTTGCCATCCGCTCATCACCCAACTGCGCTTCGCCCGCGCCGAGTTCGTGCGCTGCCTGGAGCCTATCTCCGAGGAAGATGCGCTCGTACGCATCAACTCGATGAACTGCCTCAGCTGGACGATCGGCCACCTAGCCAATCAGGAGCACCGTTACTGGGTAGAAACCGCCCAGGGTAAGACTATATACACGGATCTCAACGACCGGGTCGGTTACGGCAAACCGGCCAGCACGCCGCCGCTGGCGGAAATGTGGGAAGTCTGGCGTGCGGTTACGGCGCAAGCGGATAAGTATCTCGACACAGTCACGACAGATGTTCTGGAGACGCACTTTCTATATAAGGGAAAAGAATATCCTGAAAGTGTCGGCACGCTGATGTTGCGCAACACCTACCATTACTGGATGCACACCGGCGAAGCGCGTACGATCCGGGAGATGCTGGGGCATGCGGATCTTCCGGAATACGTGGGGGACATATCGCAGGCGGCTTACCGGCGCGAAATCGAGTGATCGCCGATCCAGTCGCGTCTTGGTACGATGCGATGGCTGCACCGATGCCCGGTCTAGAACTTCACCAGGAAGGCGGTGAAGTACATGATCAGCAGTCCGCTGGTTAGACCGAGCAGCGTCGTCCAATTCAGCGCTGGATCGCCCAGCTTTTTACTTTCCTTCACGACCAGTTTGCCGACCTCCCAGATCACCTGCAGTATGGCGCCTATGCCGATGGCCAAAAAGATGGTGGCCAGCACGGGGTTGAAACCGAATCCGCCGATCCACGTGCCCAGGATGGCCGGTCCGCCGCCCAGCAGCATCAGTCCCAGGAAATGCGTAAAGCGTGGCGGTTTCCTGACCAGCGGGGTAACAATGCCCACGCCTTCGGTGATGTTGTGCAGCGCAAAGCCGATGATCAGAAACGTCCCCAGGGCGGCTTGGCCCAGCGCAAACGCGGCGCCGATCGCCAGACCTTCGCCCAGGTTGTGCAGGCCGATGCCCAGCGAGAGCAGGTATGCGGTGTCCAGAACACGCCGCGAGCCGCGGTAGAAGGCGCCAACTGCGATCAGTGCACCCAGCGCGATCAAAGCTACGAAGACGACCAACGGCACGCCCTGCCAGAAGGCAGCAAGCTGGTCGGCAAATTCGAGCGCATCCAGCCAGGTCCCGACGGCCAGGAAGACCAGCAAACCGACGGTCAGGGAAAGGATGAAGTTCATACCGCGGGGATTTAAGCGGCGCAGGATGGGGAACCAGAGCATGCCGAGCGCGATCGGCACGATGCCGATGTAGAAGCCCACAAGCGCGAAGTTCAGGAATAATTCTCCGCTGGGTTTCGGAGTCGCGACGGCGGCCGGGATTTCAGTTTCGAAAGTCGTACCGATCGAAGTGACGAGTCTGATAACGTGGGCCTCCTCTTCAACCCACGGATAGGGGATCGTGATCGTGACGTCTGCGAAGCGCGGCAGCGTGCTGGAAGGATCGGCTTCAAAATCCCAATAGGCATCGTCCACGGCGATCTGGGCGATGTTTAGGGTCTCGGGACCATCGTTGACCACGTGCATGATGATCACGCCCGGTTCGGGCAAGGTGATGCGTTCGATGTTGAGCTGTTCGAGCGGTGGGGAACTCAGCTCACCCAGCCCGCCGCCGGTGACCATGAAATAGGCGATGACTGCACCCAGCGCCAGCAGGGGGAACAGCCCCAACAGCAGCGTCCGCCAATTGAACTTAAGACGTGCTGCGGCGGTCTGTGCGTGTGACTCATTCATGTGAAGTTAGCCTTTCATCCGTTTGCCGCACTGCCGTGCAGACCGCGTCGATCCCAATCGGCATCGAGACCGGCTTCCGCTAGAGCCTGCTCGAAATCCTCGGCGGCAACCACGTTGAAATTGCCCATCCAGCCCAATTCGGCGAACTCACTCACGTGAGCGTGGAACATGTATTTTCCCGGCCAGCGGTAGCTGAACTCGAGGATGCCCCGCTGGGCCTGGGCTTGCATGATCGTGTCCACCGTCTGCAGGGTTGGCGTGAGTGTGGTGCCGTGATCGTAGTAATCGAAGAATTCGGCATGCAGGTGGAATGAGTTGATCGGGTCGAACTCGGTGACGTTGATCAAGTACACGCGGATCAATTCACCAACTTTGACGGGGATCGGTCTGCGGGCGTATTCGAAGCCCACCGTGTTGACGGCGTAGATCTCGTTGGCCGAATCGAAATTGGTATCGAAGCCGTTCATGATCATCATCAACTCGCGCGCCGGCGGTCGTCCTTTCGCAGGATCGACGATGAAGGCGCCGTAGAGGCCCTTGTGGATGTGGCGTTTTAGCGGAACGGAGTGGCAGTGATAGAGATGGCTGCCGAACGGCTCGGCGTCGAATTCGTAGACGAAGGATTCCCCAACCCCGATCTCTCCCGGACCCGCACCGGGCACGCCGTCCATCTCGAAGGGATGGATGCCGTGAAAGTGAATCGTGTGCGGATGGGTGCCCGAGTTGGTGAAATCGATGCGGATCCGGTCGCCTTCCTTGCAGCGAATGGTAGGCCCCGGCACGCGGCCGTTGTACGTCCAGGAGGGGAAGAACACGCCCGGTGCGACCTCGATCTCTTTGTCATAAGCGACAAACTGGTACTCCCGCAAGGTCTGGCCGTTCGGCAGGGTGCTCACTTTTCCGTAATCCCAGTCGACGAGCAATTGCAGCGGGTCGAAGCCGTTTCGTTCGTGATCCACACTTCCGACCATGCCGAAGGCTGAGCCGTGATTGCCGCCGGGGACCAGCTGCACCGCTTGGCTGTCGGATTCCTCTTCTAGCGCTTGCGCCAACTTGGTCAATCCCGCGCCGGAAAGCAAACTGATCGTGCTGCCCAGCAGAAAACCCCTTCTCGATAATCGTTTTCCCATGAAGACCTCTTGATCTGTGTCAGGGGAGGAGTCTATTCTCTCCAAACCCTATTAGAGTAATTAGACAAATTTTATCATAAATTAGGCGTGCCAAACATTTGCCTGCCGCCCGAAATGAGAGAGACAATCTTCCCGGAGGTAGCTATTCCGGCTGATTCTGGCAATGAATGTGCATGCGCATCTGGAGCCGCAGCTTGCCCGGGAGCGTGGAAGGCGTAAACTTGGAATCCAATGTGAACGTAACCGTAACGAAGAAGGAGGTGCTATGCGACCAGGTGCACGTTTGATTTCAACGATTGGTCTGACCTTGGCACTCTTGCTCTTGGCATGTTGTGCTTCGGGACCTGGCGAGGACACGGAGCACGACTCCGGCGAGGTGGCCGTGTGTGACTTGAACGAGGATCTCGTCGGATGGCGTGTTACCACGCACGGCCAGATTTCGTTCATCGATTTGAGTCCCCCGGACGGCGTGTACTTCGAGTTGGACGACGGCGGCTGCGAGATCGGCGCCTTCGCTCACAACGATTTTTGGCTCGACTTCAGCGACGAACAGCAGGCCCAAATCGCACTGGACAACGACGTCGAAGTCGAAGGCATCGTCACACGAGCGGAGGGGCAGATGATGGTCTCGGTGCAGGACCTGGTGGGTTTGCCCTAAGCCGGCGGATTGGCGCTACGTCATACCTGCAGCAGCGATTGAATCGCGACTGCTGGATCCCGATCGGTAACGGCTGGATGTATCACCGACATCGCTTCCGTGGCGAGATTCGTTTGTTGGTTGGATTACCCGGGATCGAAGCATGCGGTAAACCCATTCCGACCGATATCGTCAGTGTCTGTTGATGTAAGTTGGTGTTTCCATACGTAGAATGTTTAGATTCACATGATGCCGATTGATTGCGGTGGTGAGAGATGAAATTCTATGTCGTGCGCCATGCGGACAAGGCCAAAGGCGACTTCCACAATCCGCTCCTGCGGCACAACGACCAACCCGTCAGCGAACTCGGCACCCGGCAAGCGGCGAGCCTGAAGCGCTATTTCGGCAAACTAGCCATCGATGCCATCTACGTCAGCAAGTACGTCCGCACTGAGCAGACGATACGGTCGCTGGCGAAAAAACACGGGATCGTTCCGATCGTGGATTCCCGCCTCAACGAAATCGACATCGGCATTGTTGAGTATCTGGCGGAGGAAGAGATTCAGCTGCAATTCCCTGAGGTATGGCGCGCGCTTGTCGATCAGGATGGGGATTTCCGCTGGCCAGAAGGCGAAACCGGAGCCGAGGCGATGGCACGTATCGCCAGCTTCGTCGATGAAAAGAAGGCCGATGCGCAGCATGTCCTCATCGTTACCCACGACGGCCTCATCCGCCTACTGGTTTGCCACGTGCTGGGGCTGCCCGTGTATCAACGCTTCAACTTAAATGTCGACACGGCAAGCGTCACCGAGATCGAATGGAGTGAAGCTGTAGGCCGCTGGAAATTGATCCGCTTCAATCAAGAAGTCCCGAAGCTGCGGAAGCTCCCGTTCCTATAAGGGCCGGAAGGGAAGGGTTTGTTTGGCGAAAGGTTGTATCATTTACCAGCAGATGCGGTCCGGCGAAGAGGCTGCGGTTTGTGATTTGGTACAGGAAGTGTTCGACCGGTTCGTGGCGCCGCAGTTCTCGCAGCAGGGCATCGACGAGTTTCGGGATTACATTCGACCCGAGGCGTTTGCCGAGCGCGTTGGCCAGGGGCATAAAGTGATTTTAGCCGTCGAAGGGGATCTCCTGGGAATGATCGAGATACGCGAAGGAAAGCACATCTCGCTGCTCTTCGTGCGTGAAGCGCATCAGGGTCGCGGTATCGGCCGCGGTTTGATCTCGCAGGCCTTTTCGCATTCTGATGCGCTTGATGAGGCGAGCACTCCAATCACGGTGCACGCGTCGTTAAATTCGGCAGGTTTTTATGGAAAAATGGGTTTTGTAGCAGAAGGGGTAGAGACGATTGAGAACGGCATTCGCTACATACCCATGCGGCTGGATCGATACGAACTGGGGTAATGAATGGCCAATTTGTCGGTGTATGATATGTACGTGTACTTTCGTTGAGAATACTCAGGAGGAGGAGTGGCGATGAATCAAAAAATGGATAGACAGGCGATCGTCTGGGGTGGACTGTTAGTGCTCGTCGGCGGGATGTTGTTGGTTCAAACGTTCACCGATATCGGCGCATGGGTCTGGGTGGCAGCTTTAGCGGCCGCCGGGCTGGGTGTCTATGCACTCTACGCCACGGATCGGAAACAAAAATGGATGTTGATCGTCTCGTATGTTTTCCTGGCCGTCGCCTTGCTGATCGCCCTGCTCAACCTCGAAGTGCTGGCGGATTCGTTCGTGGCGACCTTCGTGCTGGGGTCGATTGCAATTCCGTTTCTTTATCTCTATTTTCGATCCGGCCAAACCGAGTGGTGGTGGCTCGTTCCGGCGTACTCGCTCATTGCCATCGGTGTTATGGTTCCGTTGATCGAGACCGGGATCCTCGAGGACGAAATCGTCCCGGCCTACGTCTTTCTCGCAATAGGGCTACCTTTCTTTGTCGTCTATCTGCGCAATCAAAAACATTGGTGGGCGCTCATTCCCGGCGGGGTCATGGCTCTCATGGCCATGGCGTTTTTACTGGCGTCCGATACGGCTGCGTTCGTCGTTCCGGTCGCGCTGATCATCGTTGGCGCGGTAGTGCTTGCCCGTCAATTCCTTGGCGTAAAGCCTGCGCCGGACGACACCGATTCTTCGGAGTAGTCTGTAGATCTCCGTTCAAGCCACCACAGCGTGGTTCAGTCGCTTCGATTTTGTTTGGACGAAGCAGGAAAGATGACGGACGAATAGTGGAGTCGGTGGCAAATCCGACGTATGGTTACCACCGATTTCCGAACGTTGCGATCAAGCAATTACGGAGCGACGCGCTTTCCAGCAATCAACGCATAGGAGCGTATATGTGTGTACGCGTACTTCAAATCGCCTTGGCCATTCCTGGGATTTGGCTCATCTACGCCGGCGTCCTGCCAAATGAACTTTTTGGCTACAAACTGAAGGAGAGATTTCCCCTCCGGCCGGATCAGGGAAAGTTGTACGGCTTGCTGTTGATCTCACCGTTCCCGATCTCTCTCATCGTGGCACTGATCCTGCAGATGCTTTTCGGCGAAGCTGGCCCGCTCTATGCCGTATTTGCCGAGACGATTATCACCGTCGTGATTACGATCGCCGCTTTGATCATCGCCTGGATTGTCTACAAACCAAGCGATGAAGAGCCGGATGTGCCCGATAATTTTTTCCCGCGGGTTTAACTGTGGGTCATTCATCGCCACTTAGGAATTCATTTTAGAGGATTGACCATCGTGCAATACCGAATTGCCACGCTTGCGGACGTACCGACATTGAGCGCCATGAACCGACAGCTTATCGAGGATGAGGGACACCGCAACCGGTTCAAATCAGATGCCTGGCTGGAGCAGCGTATGCGGGATTTCTTGAGCGGAGAGTACGAAGCCGTGCTTTTCGAACCGGACGGGGAAGTCGTGGCCTACGCTTTGTACACGCAGCATCGCCATCATACGGACAGCATTCATCTGCGCCAAATTTTCGTCGCTCGTGCCCTTCGCAGGCAGGGGATTGGCCGGGAGGTGATGCGCATTTTACGCCAAGAAATCTGGCCGGCGGACAAGCGGCTAACCGTGGGTGTGCTCGTCGGCAACCATGCCGCACGCGATTTCTACACCGACATGGGCTATCGAGAATACGCTTTGGAATTGGAAATTCCCGCTAACAAATCGCAGAGTCCGGCGGATCCCGCAAAGGGATGAGGTAAACAATCCATGGCTTCGCGGCATGGTTAAGGAAAGCGGAATAAACGAATCCGGACACCGTATTTACCCCTGCGAACTCGAATAGGGAATATCGAACGGCACGAGGCGAAAATGCCGCCTGGATCGACGACCATCGTGAACGTAGGCTACCGCTCGACGAATTACTGGGTCGTCAGCGCGGGCAGATCTCGTTTGCTGCTGGATATTGGCTGGCCGGGCAGCATGGGAATGATGCGCGCCAATCTCAAACGCATGGATGTGCCCCTGAACGAGATTCGCTACACCCTGGCCACGCACTACCACATCGATCATGCCGGTTTGGCGCAAGACTTCAAGCTGGCTGGTGTTCCGCTGCTGGTGCTCGACGTGCAAGTTGAGGCGATCCCGGTAATGAAAACCTGGATCAAACCGGCGGACAACTATACCGAAATCATGCCGGAGGGCAACGTTGTGATTTCTTGTGCTGAAAGCCGTTCGGTGCTCGAAGAGATCGGCATTCCGGGAGAGATCTTGCACACCCCCGGCCATTCGGAAGACAGCGTCTCCTTGCTGCTCGACGATGGTTCGGTTTTCACGGGCGATCTGACGCATGCGGATCACCTTGGGATGGAGGATCCGGCTGTCGTCGCTGCCAGCTGGCGCATGTTGTGGGAGCGTGGCGGAAGAAGGGTATATCCCGCCCATGGTCCGGTACGTTCGATGGACCCGAAATTCGGCAAATAACAAAAGCCACCCGATGATCGTCCCGGATCGTTACCTCGAATAATTCTCAATAACGAAAAATCAACCTCCTCCTTGACAACACGTGTAAAATTCTGTAATATATACCGAGTATATATACTGCGCACATAAACAAAAGGACACCGGATGCTTCGTCACGCACTACTCGGCCTCCTGGCACGCGACGTGCGGCACGGCTACGAACTGAAAAACGCTCTGGAGCAGGCGCTCGGAGGCAGCTGGGACATCAACTTCGGTCAGATTTACGCCACGCTGCAGCGCTTGGAGCGCGATGGCCTGGTCAGCGCTGTCGTTGATGAATCCGATCGGCGCGGCAAGAAAACCTATACGTTGACGGAGCAGGGTCGAAACGAACTCGAGAGCTGGTTCAACCATCCAGTCGAGAAGACCCACAGACTGCGAGATGAGTTCTTCATCAAACTGGTCGTACGACACCTGGCTGGCTACGGCGACGCGCTGGAAATGATCGCCCGCCAACGGAAAGCTTACCTGCAGCGGGTGCGCGATCTGACCCGTCTTGCCGCTGAAGCGCCGGAAGATCCCTTCGTACTGCTGCTCATCGAAGGCGCCATCCTGCATTTGCAAGCCGACTTGAGTTGGCTGGATCTGTGTGACGAGCGGCTCGAACGTTTGGCAGGTGCGCAGTAGGAGGAAATGAAAATGATGTGGGACATCGCTCTACACAATCTTCGGCAACGGAAACTGCGCACGATATTAACGATACTCGGCGTGGCAGTGGCGTTGCAGCTGTATTTGACTTTGAACAACTTGATGACCACGTTCGAGCTGGATATGCTGCGCCAGTATCAAGCTTTCGCCGGCAAGGTTTACGTCGAGCAGACGATGCCGAGCAGCGAGGGGTGGCAGGGCTTTCCCAACGCCGCCAGCAGCATTGAAGCCAGCGCAGCGTTAGAAGTATTGGCGCTCGATGGCGTGGATCGCGCCCACAGTTCTGCACTCGTGTTCGTGCCACTCGTTCCCAGCACGATTCCCAACAATCCGCCCAGTGTTTTGGCAGTCGGGATCGAGTCTGGACACGAATCCGCCCTTTTGGGCACGGCCGGGATCGAAATCGGAAAAGCAACGCTGGATACCAAAGACAGCGTCATTCTCGGGCATGGAGCTGCGACGTACTTCGGAAGAAGCGGGGGCAGCACGGCGTTCATCGGAATGGAAGACATGCTCTATGGCATCGAGAGTGAGAGAGAAGCCGTAAAACCAGGTGATCAAATCGAAGTGCAGGGAAAGATTTTTACCGTAGCTGGCGTCCTGCAGCCGGCGACGCAGTTCGTAGATGGCATTGTGATGATGGATTTGGCGACGGCACAGGATTTGTTCAACCGGCCGGCTGCGGTGTCGGCGGTTGTGCTGACGGCCGAATCGATCGAAGCAGTGGATCCGTTAGCCAGCGTTGTCGAATTGAATTTCGAGGATCTGCGCGCTTCGAGCGAAGCACAACTACTTTCCAAGGCCCGCCAGTGGGTGGACGTGCAGAACATGTTCTTCGGCATGATCAACAACACGGTCGTTGCCGTCGTCGTGGTCGTCGTCACCATTGTCATGATCGTGGCCGTGATGGAACGGCGGCGGGAAATCGGTGTCCTGAGTGCCATCGGGGCACAGCGCTGGAAAATCTTCTCCATGGTACTGACCGAATCGATGACGATCTGTCTTTTGGGTGCGCTCACGGCGCTGCCGATGTCGATTGCCTACACAGGGCTTCTCTGGGGCATGCCCGTCGACATTACGGTCATTTTGGCCTGGCTGCCTATCGTCGGCGTGGCGATACCGGTCGGCGTACTGGCTTCCCTGCTGCCGGCCTGGCAGGCGCTGCGCGTCGATCCGTTGGACGCCCTCAGATATGAGTAGTAAAGAATAATTCGGGAGAACGAACAACATGTGGAACATTGCGATTCATAATCTGTTACAACGCCGCATGCGGTCACTACTGACGATGCTCGGCGTCGCCGTTGCAGTCCAGCTATACCTCACCATGTCCAGCATCATGGTCAGCTACGAGCTCGATCTGGACAATCAACTCGCCGCCATGGCCGGCAAGGTTTACGTGCAGCGGCCGACGGCTGAGAGTGTCGGCGGAGAGGAGTTCCCTTCACCCAGCAGCAGCATCGAAAGCGAAGTTGCTGATCAATTATTGGCGCTTGATGGGGTAGATCGAGAAAGCAGTTCGGCGATTCTCTACATACCGCTAAGCATGTCGCCGGCGCCCGGTTTGCCGCCTTCCAAACTCGCCCTGGGTATCGAAGCGGGACACGAGGATGCATTCCTGGGGACCATCGAGGTGGCGCAAGGGGCGGGTGTACTGCCGGACGCAAAGTCCGTCATACTCGGAGAAGCAGCGGCGGAATTGCTTAGCCCCGAAGATCGTCCGCCGGCAGGTCCTGGTGACTCGATTCAGATCTTGGGGCAGGAATTCGAGGTCGTCGGCGTACTTGGGAAGTCACCTAACTTGTATCGTGGCATGGTCTTGATGGATCTGAACACGGCCCAGGATCTCTTCAACCGGCAGGGTAACGTTTCCGCCGTCATACTTTCCGCGGCGTCGATCGAGGATTTATCCAGCATACAAACGACGATTGAAACCACATATCCCGATCTGCAAGCGGCGGGTCGAGCGGATATTGTGGCCGAGGTACACGCTCGGCTAAGTTCGGTAGAAGGGTTCTTCGCCATGATCAACGGCACCGTCGTCGCCGTGGTTTTTATGTTCGTCACCATCGTCATGTTCGTGGCCGTGATGGAACGCCGGCGGGACATCGGTGTGCTGCGCGCAATTGGCGCTCGCAGGCTGACGATTTTTAGCATGGTAGCGAGCGAGTCGCTCATTCTCAGTTTGGGGGGAGCGATCCTCGCCTGGCCGATCTGGGCTGTCATCGGGAGTTATTTTATTGGTGAATTTTCCAGTTCGCCCGAGGTCATCTTTTCCGGCTGGATGGCGATGGGATTGCTGGTGATTATCGTTGGTATTGGCGCTTCCCTGATCCCCGCCTGGCGGGCGGTGAGGATCGATCCTTTGGAAGCCTTGCGTTACGAGTGAACGGTAGTTGGAATTTTGTGTAGGAGAACGAACATGTGGCAATTGGCAATGCGAAATATCTGGCAACGGCGGCTGCGATCGCTGCTGACCGTGCTCGGAATCGCCGTCGCAGTGCAGGTCAACCTGACGGTGACGGGCGTGCTATCCGGCTACGAATCGGATCTTCAAGGCCAGCTGGGCGCTCTCGCCGGGCGGGTCTTCATTCAACGGCCGACGGCCGAGGGATCGGAAATGGAGGAATTTCCCTCGGCGGGCAGCAGTATCTCCAACGATCTGGCACAGGAACTCTTGAATCTCGAGGGTATCAACCGGGCTGCCAGTTCGGCGATGCTCTACTTGCCTCTGGCCAGTCCACCGATTTCCGGATTGCCGCCGGCTTTGTCCGCCATTGGCATCGAAGCGGGGCACGAAGTGGCGTTGCTGAGCGATCTCGAAATTTCAGCCGGTGAGGCTGTTCTGCACGATGCGCAAAGCGTCATCCTGGGTCAGGGTGCCGCGGCGCAGTTCGCTGCAAGCCAGGATTCGCCGGTGAAACCAGGGGACACGATCGAGCTGTTGGACCAGCGATTTACTGTCAGCGGTGTGCTCGATTCAGCCCCGGGTTTGTTCGACGGTATGGTGCTGATGGACCTGCGCAGCGCGCAGGGTCTCTTCGAGCGACCCCGGAGCGTGTCGGCCGTCATTCTGTCGATGTCAAATGTCGAGGACATCGATCCGATCCGGACGGAAATCGAAGCCATGGATTCCCGCCTGCAAACGGGAAGCCAGGAAGAAGTCATGGACGCCGCCATGGAAATGATGAGCGTGACGGAAGAGTTCACCGGCATGATCAACAGCGCCGTTTACGTCGTCGTTTTTCTCTTCGTCACCATCGTCATGATCGTGGGTGTGATGGAACGGCAGCACGACATCGGTGTGCTGCGCGCCATCGGTGCCAACCGCAGGACGATTTTCAGCATGATCGCCAGCGAATCCTTGGCGCTGAGTTTGGCGGGCACGTTGCTGGCCTGGCCGATCTGGGGATTGATCGGTGCTGTCCTCGTGGGCGATTTCACCAGCCCCGCCGACGTCATTCTGGCGGCCTGGCTGCAGATGGGTTTTTTGGCGCTGTGTGTCGGCGTTGGCGCCTCGCTGTTACCCGCCTGGCGGGCAGTGCGGGTCGATCCGTTGGAAGCTCTGCGTTATTCGTGAGTGGTTCGACAGCGTTATTGAGGAGCAACACTATGTGGCATTTATCCATCCGAAATATTTGGCAGCGGCGAGTCCGTTCACTGCTGACGATCCTCGGCGTGGCCGTTTCGGTTCAAATTTACCTGGCGATGACGACGATGATGTCCAGCGCAGAGAACGATCTGCAGGATCAGCTCAAGGCACTCGCGGGCAAGGTGTTCGTTCAACGCATCATGACGAACGAATCGCTGGTGGAGGATTTTCCCTCACCGAGCAGCAGCATCAAAATGGATGTGGCCCAGGAGCTGCTGGCGATCCCCGGGATCGACGCAGCCAACAGTTCGGCCATTCTCTACGTACCTCTGGCGAAACCTCCGGCGCCGGGCGCGCCGCCACCGACGTGTGCCTTGGGCATCGAGCCGGGGCACGAACTCGCTTTCCTCGGCTCATTAAAAGTTGTTGCGGGGGAAAGCACCTTGTCAGGTCCGCAGAGCGTCATCCTGGGGCAGGGCGCCGCAGCCTATTACGGCCGGGAAACGGGGCACAGTGTTGAAGTCGGGGAGACGATCAGCGTACTCGGTGAGACCTTTACCGTTGTCGGTTTACTCGATCGGGCGCCGGCCGTTCACGACGGCATGGTGATGATGGAGCTGGCAACGGCACAGCGACTCTTTGACCGACCGAGCAGCGTCTCGGCCGTGATCCTTGCGGCCGGGAACATTGATGATGTGGCCCGCATCAAGTCGCAGGTGGAAAGTCTTCATCCCGATCTCGTGGCCGCAGCGCAGGAAGACGTGGAAGAGAACGTGCGGGCGATTTATGCCTCGGTGTACGATCTCGCAGACATGGTCAACGGTGTAGCCGTCCTGGTTGCATTCTTGTTCGTGATGATCGTGATGATCATTGCCGTGATGGAGCGGCGGCGGGACATCGGTGTGCTGCGTGCGATCGGTGCCAGCCGTAGGGTCGTCTTCAACATGATCGCCAGTGAAGCGCTCCTGCTGAGTGTTATGGGTGCTTTGCTGGCCGGGCCCCTGTGGGCATTAATTCGAATTTTCGTCGAAATTGGTACCGTCAGTGCGGCCGAAGTGATACTGACCAAATGGCTGAACATCAGCCTGCTGGCGGTATTCACCGGCCTGGGGGCTTCGCTGCTGCCCGCCTGGAAGGCTGTGCAGGTCGATCCCCTGGAAGCGCTGCGGTACGAGTAAAAACCAAACTAGGTAGGTGAAAGATGGAAACAATCGTATCAACGAAAGATGTCTGGAAGATTTTCCAAATGAACGGAGTCTCCGTCGAAGCCGTACGCGGCGTTGACCTGGCCGTCGAAGCGGGGGAATTAGTGGCCATCGTCGGTCCTTCCGGCAGCGGCAAATCCAGTTTGCTTCATTTACTGGGCGCGATGGACCGACCTTCGAAGGGCGAGGTATTCATCGCCGGAAACGCACTTTCGAGCTTGAACGACGGCCAGCGAGCCGATCTGCGCTTGCGAGAGTTGGGTTTTGTCTTTCAGACCTTCAATTTGCTGCCGACGCTCAGCGCCGCGGGCAACGTCGATGTCGCCATGCGCCTGGCTGGGACCGGGCGGACAAATCGAAAAGCGCGGGTTGCGGAACTGCTCGAGCGGGTTGGGTTGGACAAGCGTGCCAATCACCTGCCGCGGCAGCTTTCGGGCGGCGAACGGCAGCGTGTGGCGATCGCCCGCGCATTGGCCAACAAGCCGGCGCTGCTGCTGGCGGACGAGCCGACGGGCAACCTGGACACCAAAACCGGCGCCGGCGTGCTCGAACTCGTGCGCGGCCTGTGCGACGAGGATGGTCAGACGGTGATCATGGTCACCCACGACTTCCGCGCCGCGAGCTACGCCGATCGCGTGCTTCTGCTGCGTGACGGAGTGATACGTGGAGAAACCCGCCTCGAAGGCGAGCGGGACACGCGCGAAACGCTCAGCCGTCTCCTTGCAGCGGAGTTATAGCGTTTGCAGAAGCCATAGAAGTACAGATTGTTCGGGGCGGTGTTGTATTGTCTCGTGTTATCCCCGGACTCTCTGTACCTCTTTGGCCTCCTCGTTTGCCAATGTCCTTCGATGGCGGGTGAGGGAATTTTCGCTTAGCGCAGGTCGTCCGCGATCGCTTTTGCCCACGCTTGAATCGATTCCCAATCCCGGAAATCTCCGATTTTCGCTTCCACCATTTTAATCATGCGGCGTTCGATGAAATTCAATTTATCTGCGTCGAGCTTTCCATGAAAGACAACGACGTCGCGCGGCTGGATGCGGTTGAGGATCGGTTGGATGGCCTCGGGCATTCGCCATCCATTCAACAGCTCGACCGGATCGCCTTCTCCCGTCGGACCGCTGGAGAAGATCCAGACGGGCAGATTCGCCAGCGCTTCCTCGTTGGCCTGCAGGAATTTCACGGCCGGCTTGCGCCATCTCCCTACGTACACGGCGCTGCCTAAAATCACAGCCTGGTATGCAGATAAGTCCTTGACGTTATTGGCCGCTTTGACCTCCGCAGCCAACCCGGACTGGCGTAATACCTCACCGATCTTCTCGGCGATCTCCGCCGTCGCGCCGTACTTGCTAGCATGAGCAATCAGAACCGTTTTTGCCATAGTAAACCTCTGTTTGAGTTAAATTCGTGTTCGGACGATCACGAAGAATGATTCCATGATAACATCGCTTACAGAACTGCTGAAGTCCTGTTCTGGAATGATTCCCGAACACGGGGGATTCTACTCGAATAATTTCGCTGAGAGGATTCGGAAACCGATGGCAAAGCATTTCGTGCTCGTTGCGGGGAACATCAGCTGCGGCAAGACCTCGCTCACCGAACGGCTCGGTAAGCGCCTCGGCTGGCAGACGGCGTACGAGTCGGTTGTGGACAATCCCTATCTCTCGGATTTCTACGCCGATATGGGCGCCTGGGCTTTTCACCTGAACGTATTCTTCCTCGGGCATCGGGCGGACCAGCACCTCGAGCTGGCGCGTTCGAAGCAGTCGGCGATCATCGATCGTTCGATTTACGAGGACGCCGAGATATTCGCCCAGGCGGCGCAGCGTTTGGGTACCCTCAGCGAACGCGATTACCGCACCTATCGCCGTGTGTTCGACATCATCGTCGGGGAGCTGCCCTCGCCGGACTTGTTGGTTTACCTCCGGGCGCCGGTACCCGTTCTGCTGGAGCGTATTCACGACCGCGGGCGGGGGATGGAAAGCGGCATTACGGCCGATTACCTCGAACTGCTGGAATCACTCTACGACGAATGGCTGCGGGGTTTCGATCTCTGTCCGGTGTTGACCTTGCGCACCGACGACCTGGACTTCGTCCACAAGCCCAAACACCTGGAGATCGTGGTCGAGCGCATTCACGATAAATTATTGGGCAGGGAAGAGATCGAGTTTCCCGATAATTAGGCTTGCAGTTGTTCCCAGCGTCGACGTATCTTTTCGATCGACTTATTAATCAGAATGCGGTTTTCCTGAGTCTGGTGCCAGCGGCTGGCACCCGAGGGGTGGGGTAGTGGAATCACCCAGCGTTCGTCGATTCGGAATTCATTGCCGATGAGTTGGCGTAAGGAATGCTTCGCGGGGAAAAACAGGTTGATCGCCAGACGACCGACCGGTAGGATTAAATCCGGACCGATCAGCGCCATTTCCTCATCCAGGTAGGGCCGGCATAATCTTTGTTCCGTACGCGTCGGTACGCGGTCTCCACCGCCATTTTGGGCTTTGCCGGGAAAACACTTGGTCACCGCAGTCATGTATTGTTCTTTGCGAAACCAGGACTCATCCAAACCGGCCTCGCCGAGCCATTGGAACAGTCGGTTGCCGCTCCCGGCGTTGAAGGGACGGTCGGCTTCCACTTCCGTTACGCCGGGTGCTTGTCCGATGAGCATGATTCTAGCGCCGTACACGCCCGAAAAGATAGCCGGCGGTTGGATTTCATAACCCCGGTCGAGGCACAGCCGGCAGGCGCGCATACGCCGATGCAAGCGACGCAGTGCCACTTCGCCTTCCTGCGCCGTCAAACGCTTGCTCCGCCGGCTTTTTCCCAGGCGGATTTGATGACCAGCGCATCCTTGTCCATGTCCTGCGGACTTTCGCATTGGATTCTTCCCCCACAGCCGAATTCGACCAGAGCGCGCATGAGCGCTTCCAGGTCGAAGTCCGAGTCATGCAGCATGAGGTGGTTGAGTTCCCCCTTCGATCCGTAGTGGATGCCGGAAAGATGACAGTGCAGCCGCTGCAACGCGGTTTCACCGAGCGAATCGGTGTAGGCGGAGAAGATGGCTGCCCATTCCTCATACGAATTGCAGCTGCCGTCGCCGGGACGGGCATGCAGATGGGCGAAATCGAGGCAGGGTTCGACGCCGTCGATTTTCGCCGACATCAACAACAGGTCCTCCAGACTCCCGAGCAAGGCGCCTTTGCCCATCGTTTCGGGGCGAAGGGTGACCGGGTTGCCAGCGGCGCGCAATTCTTCCATGCAGTCCTCCAGGCGCGGAATGGCCACTTGGAGTACTTCTTCAGCCGGCTCGTCGAAGTAGGATCCGGGGTGAAAAACGATGTCCGTTGCACCGGCGAGATGGCCGTAATGCGCGGCGTCCATCAACCGCTTGCGGCTTTTAGGCCACTCTACATCGTCGGCGTTGAGATTGATGAAATAAGGGGCGTGAACGCTGAGGGCGACGTCTGCTTGCGCGGCTGCGTCTTTGATCTTCTCGCACGACTTTTCGGTCACGCGCACAGAGCGGACCCATCCGATCTCGAAGCTGGAAAGGTTTTGCGAGGCAAGATGCTGGATCGCCCCGACTGATCCCCCCGGCTTTTTCGGTGTGGAGTGTGGTGTGCCTACAGTCCCGAATCGAAATCCAATTTCAGACACCGCAATCCCTCACGTTTCTTGGTCGTCTATAAAATCGGTACAATCCAGAATCTTATCACGTCTTCCTGGGGAAACGTCCCGGGGTTTCCGACATGCCATACCCATCAACGTTTGACAGGACCAGCGTTTCTCGCGGAAACAGCCGGTTAGGTATAGACGAAGTACGGGGTGGAGGTGTGGGAAGGAGGCGCGTATATGCAGGAGAAGATCAGGAGCAGGTGGGGTTATTCTTTGAGCTGCTCGATCTCGCTGTCGCTCAATCTGGGGAGTGTGTAATAGAAGGTACTTCCTTTACCTTCCTCGCTTTCCACCCAGATTTCCCCTCCATGCTGCTCGATGACGGTTTTCGTGAGCGCCAACCCAAGGCCGGTGCCGTCGATCGGGTTTTCCGGATCCTCCACGGTGATCCTGCCGCGGAAGAGATGCTCGAACACTCTGGGGAGTTCTTCTTCCGGTATTCCCGGCCCGTTGTCTTTTACACTGATGGTCACGGTCGAATCGTCCCAACTGGCATCGATCTCGATCTCTCCGCCATCCTGGGTGAATTTAACCGCATTGCTCAGCAGATTGTTCATGACCGAATTCAATCGCTCCGGATCCCCCATGATCACTAAATCCTTTGGGGGATTTTCGTAAACAATGGTGTGGCCCTTCGCATTGGTCAGCGGTCGGAGGTCTTCGATCGCCCGCCGGATAAGATCGTTGATCGGGCAAGGTTCGTTGATCAAAGTGGCCGTAGATTCGACGCGAATAGTTTCCAGGAGTGAGGTGATCAGATTCGCCATGCTGTCCGTCGCACGCTGCATCATGTTAAGTGCCTTGCGCTGCTGCTCGGTGAGATTCGCTTCCATAAGTAAATCTGCACCCAAACGGATGGCGTTCAGGGGGTTTTTCAAATCGTGTGCCGCGGTGCCCAATAGATGGGAGCGCATGCGGTCAATCTGTTTGAAGGCGGTAATGTCTTGCATGACGACGACTTTGCCGACGCCGCTGATTTCACTGATCGTGGCGTGAAGCGTCCGGTCGCCCGGTGTGGTCACTTCCTGCCGTATGGGAAGTTCGATACGATCGTCCGCCAATAATTCGCCCAGCGGGTTCTCCGCAAAGACGCTTGCGGCTGGTTGCCCCAGTGCTTCATCGGCGTCGATGCGAAACGCCTGACAGGCCGTTTGGTTGATCAACATGATCTTCGCCGAGAGGTCGGTGAGAACGACAGCGTCGGCGGTTTCGACGAGCGTCGCTTCGAGTTTGCTGCGTTCCTCCGTTACTCGCCGGAAGAGGTTGGCGTTTTCCAGCGCCACCGCCGCCCACGCCGCAACGGATGAAAGCAGTTGTTGATCCGGCTCGCCGAAGGCGCCGTTCGGGTGGTTGATCGCTTCGATTACGCCGAGCACTTCGTCTCTTTGCGCCATCGGGACGCAAAGCACGGAGTTTGTGAGCAGACCCGTCTGGCCGTCGATCGCGCTGTGATAGAGCGGGTTCGTTCGTACGTCGTTGACGATCAACGCCTTCTGATTGCGCGTTACCCAGCCCGCGATGCCCTCTTCCAGACGGATGGCCACGTCCCTGATACGCACGTGTCTTCCCCCGCTGGCCTTGAGTACGAGTTTATCGCCGCGCTCATCGAGTAGGAATAAAACGCAAGCCTCCACGTCGAGCAGCTTCTGTGTGTTGATCATGGCGTTTTCGAGTGCGGCTTCCAGGTCGAGATTGGATGTAATCTCTCGTCCGATCTCACCGAGTAATTGCAACTGGCTGGCGCGCGCTTCTGCCGTGCTCAGATGTATGGCGTCTTGAATGCCCACTGCGCCGATGTTTACGATGGCATGGGCAAGTTCAATTTCTTGCTGGTCGTATTGTTTTCCGGGTTGGTTGTATACGATGCGTACGATTCCCAGGGCATTGTTTCCCGTGGCAAGGGGAAAGATGGACGCTGCGGCAATACCTTCCGATTGCAGGATGGCGATGTCCTGCGTGGAGCCTTTGGCCGGAGAAACGCTCAGGAACTCCGGCTGTAATTTCTCCAGAATCGTTTTATGTATGGGATAGTCCGGCATAGGATCGTCCAAAAGCGGCGCGACGGTTTGCTGCATGCCTTTAGCCAACTGCTGCCGATAACGATAGATTTGATCGTTGCCGGCTTCATCCAGGATGAGGATTTCGCAGCTATCACCGGACGTTGCGCTGAGCAGGTG
>Ga0315534_1000615_pt1 | contig 24938 bp, 24 predicted proteins | sample SalMarSW160240MG_FD_203094 | JGI IMG/M metagenome (GOLD analysis project Ga0315534, IMG submission 203094) | Salt marsh sediment microbial communities from the Plum Island Ecosystem LTER, Massachusetts, United States - Salt Marsh Sediment SW1602-40 ...
AATACCATGGATTTAATTATTTATAAGAGAGTTGTTGAAGCGTGGAGGAGTTGTGATTGAAGTAGTTTTTTTGGGCGTTGGTGAGGCATTTGACGAAAGGCTTCCAAACACATCGATTTTGATTCGCCATAAGACGGGATCCACACCTGTCACGTTACTGCTTGACTGTGGCTTTACTGCTCCGCCTCAGTTTTGGAGAGAAGAGGCAAATGCTGATATACTTGATGGTATATGGATTTCACATTTTCATGGTGACCATTGCTTAGGGATACCTGCATTGTTAGTTCGCTTCTGGGAAGAAGGACGTAAAAAGGCGTTAACATTCTTAGGACAAAAAGGAGTAGCTCTCTTTATCCGCTCAGCCCTTGATATGGCTTATCCTGGTATGTATGAACGGTTAAAATTTTCACTTAATTTCGTGGAGGTGGAGCCAGAGAAGGAAGTAATGATTTTCGGTCTTATTTTTCAGACTGCTATTACCAGTCATCCTCAAAGAGATTTGGCCTTAAGGATAAACGTACAGGGAAAATCGATCTATTATAGTGGTGATGGCAAGGCCACAGCTGGATGCATTTCACTTGCAAAGGGCTGCGAGCTTATCATTCATGAGGCTTTCTCTTTAGAGGCCGAAATCCCAGGGCATGGAACCGTTACGGGATCAATTAAAATGGCGAAAGAATGTGGCGCCTCTACCCTTGCCCTTGTTCATATCCAAAGAACAGTGCGAAAACAGGTAATTGATGAGATGCAGAGATTCACGCAGATGGCAGGCTCACTAAACCTGATAGTTCCAGAACCTGGTTTTAAGTTGATCCTTTAGCATATAATTTCGACTCGCTGATAATATAAAAGTTGTTAGGGATTACCTATAAGAGAAACAAAAAAAGGATAATTGCAAATACAAAATTCTGAAAAACCAGCGTCAAAACCATTAAATTTTTTATATTTTGACATTCACGTGATGTTTTACTATACTATTGGCGACCAGAGTAACAGCAAAAGGCTTCATATCAAAAGAAAAACGTATCAGAGTCTCTATCTATTTCTCTTATAAGGAGTTTTAGAATGACCACTTTAGAGATACAATCGAATGAATCCAGCATTACTGACCGTTTGATTGAATTGATTAAGAACATGCCTGAAGACGAGCAGCGAACCCTCCTGAGAGACTTGGAGGAAAAGCCATTTGAGGGAAGAAGAAAACATGCACGGAAACCTTTCCTTATGGCTGTCGATTACTCTACACAGGAGCATGTCTACAAGGATTTCATTCAAGACGTAAGCACTGGCGGTGTGTTTATACAAACCCATATGCCATTTGCTGTTGGGCAGGAGGTTTCTCTGACGTTCCCACTCCCTGATTACAAGAAGCATGTCAAGATTGTAGGAGAAGTTGTCAGATCTACCACGCAGGGAGTCGGTGTGAAATTCAAGATGGCCGACCAAAACCAGGAGGCGATGATTACATCCCTTTTGGAGTCTATTTAGGCCTTTTCTGGCTCATCAGGTTCATTCATTGCCTATCTTTCACAAAGAATCTGATCACCATTAGCAGTATCAATTCGTACTGCTCTATCGTAGTATCTTCCCAATTTTTATCTCTTTTGATAACAAAAGCAGGCCAATATCTATTAAAGAGTGATTATTGAGCGTATAAAAATGATGGTTACCGAAACAATTATACGAAGGTGATAGAAAAAATCTTGAAGTATTTCATAAACCTTCGATGGGAGGAAATTAATGAAAATCATTGATTTGCGAAGTGACACTGTTACATTACCAACAGAACAGATGCGTACGGCTATGTATCATGCAGAGCTGGGTGATGACGTATACGGTGAGGACCCATCTACACAACGCCTTGAGAAGATGGCCGCTGAGCAGATGGGAAAGGAAGCAGCGCTTCTGGTTCCGAGCGGGACAATGGGCAACCTGATATGTGTACTTACTCATTGCGCCAGGGGAGAAGAAGTAATCCTGGGTGATGTGTCGCATATGTTTATTAACGAAGCTGGCGGTATGGCAGCATTGGGTGGAATACAACCCCATATTATTCCCAATCAGCCTGATGGTACATTACGTTTAGAAGATATTGAGGCTGCAATTCGTGGCGATAACATACACTTTCCACGCACACGTTTGATCTGTCTTGAGAACACCCATAACCGCTGCAATGGAACTGCTCTGACCTCTCAGTACATTGAATCAGTCGCATCACTTGCACGAGAGCATGATCTTCAATTACATCTTGATGGTGCTCGGATATTCAACGCAGCTGTTGCCCTGGAAGTGGATGTCAAAGCATTGACAAAAAGTGTTGATTCCTTGATTTTTTGCTTGTCAAAGGGGCTTTCAGCGCCGGTTGGGTCGGTTATATGTGGTTCGAAAGAATTTATTGCTCAGGCACTGCGGACACGAAAGATATTAGGCGGTGGAATGCGCCAGACAGGGGTTATTGCTGCACCAGGAACTATTGCCCTGGAGGAGATGGTTGATCGACTGGCAGAGGATCATATCAATGCACGCTCGCTTGCAGAAGGCATTGATCAGATTCCTGGATTGTCAATTAACCTTGAAAGGGTACAAACAAATATAATTTATTTCGAGCTTGTCAGTGATACAATTACGATGGATGTGTTTATGAAGCGGCTTGAAAAGAAGGGAATCAAGTTTTTGGCCACCGGACCATCCAGGTTTCGGTTGGTGACGCACTACGGGATTGGTGCAGAGGATGTTACTGCCACCTTGATGTGTTTCAGAGAGATAATGGAGCAGTAATAGTCGAGTCCTTGCACTATGGTTCGAATTGATTATAAACTTAAACTAAAATACTAAATAATTATGATAAGTAATTAATTATAATATTTAATATACTTCGAATAGGTTCTGCAGCACCCCAGAGGAGCTGATCACCCACGGTAAAGGCGGCAACGTATTCAGGCCCTAAGAGCATCTTTCGCAACCTTCCCACAGGAATGGTAAGTGTGGAGTTTACTGCTGCAGGTGTTAAGAATTTAAGGGTCGATTCTTTATCATTAGGGATTAGCCTTACCCACTGATTGCCTTTTTCAATCATCTCAGAAACTTCATCAAGAGGTATATCCTTAGTAAGCTTGATGGTCAGACCCTGACTGTGGCATCTCATGGCACCCACTCGAACGCAGAGACCGTCTACAGGTATCGGTTTTTTTGTTTGTAGAATCTTGTTTGTTTCAGCAGAGCCTTTCCATTCCTCTCTGGTCTGCCCAGACTCCATTGCAGAATCAATCCATGGAATAAGGCTTGCGGCGAGCGGAGCCGAGAAATTATCAACTGGAAATGCATTGTTTCTCAATTCCTTTGTCACGACTTCATCAATGGCTATTGCTGTAGATGCCGGGTCATCAAGCAGTCTTCGAGAGGCATCCCCGAGGATGGTCATTTGGGCAATCAACTCCTTCATGTGCCTGGCACCGGCGCCTGATGCAGACTGATAGGTCATAGAAGATACCCACTCAATAAGACCCGAGGCGAAAAGACCTGAAATGGCCATGAGCATCAGACTCACAGTACAGTTGCCACCTACATAGGTTTTAATTCCTGATGATAATCCAGCATCGATCACAGCCCTGTTTACGGGGTCTAGGACGATAATGCTGTCATCGTTCATACGCAGGGCAGATGCAGAATCGATCCAGTAGCCTTTCCATCCTCGGTTGCGCATTTCGGGATATACTTTTTTGGTATAATCACCTCCCTGGCAGGTTAGAATAATATCCATGGAGGAAAGGAGGTCGATGTCAAAGGCATCCTTTAATGGAGGAATGTCAAGGCCCACTTCAGGGCCTTTCCCATTAATATTTGAGGTAGTAAAAAATGTTGGATCAAAACCTTTAAAGTCCTGTTCTTCTTGCATACGGCTCAACAGAACCGATCCAACCATCCCTCGCCATCCAATAAAACCAATTCGTAGCATTATGCACTCCTTATAGATGAACGTTTTACATAGAATATTATATAAACGCAATCGCTCGTGGCTTCAAGGAAAAAATATACCGATGTCCTTTGGTGTCACGGTCCTAAGAGTTTGGATATCATCGAGAAGGTGAGGTTGTTGACATTTCAAGCATCTCCCCTAATACATGAGAGACTGATTCATGGATCACCAGGCTTGCCATGGAATCAAGGGGTGTTTCATCGCGATTTATTATCATCAGCTTTGCGCCATTTTGAACTGCTGTGAGAGGGATAGAGGCAGCAGGATACACTACGAGTGAAGAGCCCAATACAATACAGAGATCACATTCACGAGCATGCATAATTGCGGTTACCATCTTTTCTTCAGGCATGGCCTGGCCAAATGAGATAGTATCTGGCTTGAGGATACCAGAGCAGTCGTCGCAATAAGGGACTTTCACGCCTGATCGTATCCGTTGTTGGATTTCGTCCCTGTCATATTTTTTTCCACAACTAAGACAGGAAACTGAAAAAGCGGTACCATGAATTTCAATTATTTTGTCTGACGAGTTTCCTGATTTATGGTGAAGCCAGTCGATGTTTTGGGTGACGACTGATAGAAGTTTGCCCATGTCTTCCAGAGCTTTAATCGCACGGTGAGCACGGTTTGGGACAGCGTCTTTCATGGTCTGGTAAAACTCTGTGCTCATCTGCCAGTATTTTTCCCTGACGTTTTTATCTGATATAATTTTATCAAAGAAGAAATCTGATGGATCGTACCTGCTCCAGACACCTCCCGGGCTTCTGAAATCAGGAATACCTGATTCGGTGCTCAGTCCAGCGCCTGAGAACACGAGAATCTTTTGAGATTTTTGTATCATATCTGCGCCTTTGGCAATCAATAAATCCATATGCTCTTTTCTCCGTAATTTTTCTTTATAAATGCATATTTAAGGTGACTCACTCACAAAAAAAGCATCAATTCTGTGCGGTCATTTCCTTAGATGTGTAAAGCATCTGGAGAATAAACTCATTGATGCAGTCTATATAAAACGACCTTCCCATTCAACAACAAAAAATACACCCATACCCGTTGTGAGGTGTGTGAAAAACAATAAGGGACCATGCCAAGAGGCATGAAACGGTATGAATATGTTTAAAGGGTATGACTGGTGCTGAAAAAGGGATTTGTAAGGCGCTCTCTGCCAACTGTCGTTGCCGGACCATGTCCTGGATACACTCGCACATCATCCCCTAAGGAGAAGATCTTTGTTACTACTCCATCTATCAATTTGTTATAATCTCCCCCTGAAAAATCGGTTCTTCCTATAGAACCTGCAAAAAGGGTATCACCAGTAAAAACAGCGCCAGGAGAATGGAAGCTCACGCCCCCGGGAGAGTGGCCAGGAGTATGAATCACTGAGAGACTATGGGTGCCGAAGTCGAGTTTTTGTCCATCATAAAGGTATCCATCTGGTCTCGAAGGGAGGCCCGGAGCATCAAGGTTGTGAATTAATAAGGGTGCCTTGGTTATTTGTTGAAGTTCAGTCGCACCTCCAACATGATCAATGTGCCCGTGGGTAATGAGTATATAGACGATCTTCAGAGCATTCTCTGAAATTTCTTTTACAATACGCAACACCTCATCTCCAGGGTCAATTACGACTCCCTCTTTTGTGTTTTTGCAACCTAAAATATAACAATTAGCCTGATAAGGGCCAACAACTAATTTTCTAAGCATGGTGTGTAACTCCATCATATTGTTCTATGTCTGCCATTTGCTATGAACATTGCAGCAGGCTCTCTTTCATCATTTCTTAATTGTAAAAATAAGGTGCAATTGTACATTGTCAAGCCATCATCTTTTTAAGGCAAAGAAAGAAATTGATATGGAAGATGAGAGTATGCAATAGTAGGTAGCTGATTATGAGAAATACTTATCGCACGTGAAAAGGTCGTAGATGAATGTAAGATTGATGGATGTAATGAAAAGAAAAAAAGGGGAATGTATGGATACAATTAAAATAATGCCGTGTCTCGATATGAAAGAGGGAAGGGTGGTCAAGGGAATCCATTTTGTTGATCTGAAACATGCCGGTGATCCAGTAGAAAATGCAATCTTTTATCAAAAAGAAGGAGCGGATGAGCTTGCCATGCTTGATATAGCAGCAACAGTGGAGGGAAGAAAAACTCGGTTGGAATGGGTACGAGATGTCTCGTCAGTTATCGATATCCCTCTCACAGTGGGAGGCGGAATATCTGTGTTAGAGGATATTGATGCAGTCTTGGATGCAGGCGCGGATAAGGTTTCTATGAACAGTGCAGCAGTAAGAAATCCTGATCTCATCAGACAAGGGGCGAAACAATTTGGATCAGAAAAGATTACTGTGGCTATCGATGCACGAAGGAATAACGAGATGAACTCCGGTTTTGAGTTGGTTGTTTCAGGTGGTACGCAGCCAACTGGAAAGGATGCTATCAAGTGGGCCGAACAGTGTCAGGAGCTGGGTGCAGGCGTAATTTTACCCACCAGTATGGATGGAGATGGAACACAATCAGGCTATGATCTTGAATTTACAAAAGCTGTTTCAGATGTTGTTGAGATACCGGTAGTGGCTTCTGGTGGTGCTGGAAAGCTCATACATTTCTATGAAGGGGCAGTTTTAGGTGGAGCACAGATTCTTTTGGCTGCTTCTGTGTTTCATTATCACATTGTAAGCATTGGAGAAGTGAAGGATTATTTACGGGAGATGGGATTAAACGTGAACATCTTACATAAAAAGAACCGATGACCCGCAAGGAATACCTGATAAGACAGAAAGAGGAAAAAGGACAAAAACTTTTTGGAATTTTTCCTGCCTATTACCCCAAAGAAATCCTTTGGGCTATGAATGTGCTGCCAGTGGAGGTCTGGGATCCGCCACTTGAGTTTAATCATGCGAATGCTCACCTGCAGCCCTATATATGCTCTGTGGTTAAACTGGGATTAGAGCTCATACTGCAGGGCAAGTGTGAGACAATAGATGGCTTCTTGTTCCCTCACACCTGTGACTCTATACAGAATCTGGCCTCTATAGTATCTGATTACCTGAACCTTGATATACCCTGTTACTTTTTTTACCATCCCAAGGCTCCCTACAGTGCTGCATCCAGGCGCTATTATCTGGAAGAGCTTAATGGATTAGTAACAAGGCTGGAAAAACAGCTTGGAATGCTTGATTTCTCCGCACTAAAGCAGCAGGTGAAGAAGGGCAATAAGGTAACAGCCCTCATAAAAGAAGCGTATAAACTCAGGGCCTGTAATGAACTTAGAGCATCTAATACCGATTTTTACCAAGTAATCCGAGGAGGCGAATACCTTCATCCTGATGATTTCCTGCCCATGCTCGAGGGGTTTCTTTCCACATCAAGGGGCCACGGTTGCAAGGGCCCCTCAGTAGTCCTGAGTGGTATTATGCCAAATCCGCCTGAGATTCTCAAAATCCTGGATGAAAAAGGGGTGAAGGTTGTTGACGATGACCTTTTAAATTGTGGCAGACGGCTTCTGGCACCTGAAAGTCAAAACGAAGATCCCTTTGAAGCTATGGCTGATAATTATTTTAATATGCCCCCGTGCACAACAAAAAACTCGTCTCTGAAAGCACGTGCGGATTATACTTTTAAAAAAATTGGGCGCTCAAAGGCAAAAGGCGTTATTTTTTATATGGTAAAATTCTGTGAGACTGAGCTATTTGATGTACCATATCTTATAGAAGAGTTAAAAAAAAGAGGGCTTGCTACTCTCCTTGTAGATTGCGAAGTAAACCAGGGTCTCAGCGGACAGTTAGAAACCCGCGTTGAGGCCTTTGTAGAAATGATCAGTTGAAGGATTTTTATGTCATTGCGTAAGAGTGTCCGTTACTATTTTATGAAAGAGATAGGCGCCCCAGCCCTCATGCGTTTTTCTCACCTAAAAAAGAAAAAGCGCCCTATAAATCCCAACCCCAATTTTGGGCCAGCACTTAAGAGCACCAATCGTTTAAAGGAGATTATGGCCAGGCATTACCTCCTGTCGCGCTATGCTGAGGGTGCGAAACCTGTAGCCTGGGTAACCAGTGGTGCGCCTGTTGAGTTGCTGAGGGCTTTTGATTTTTACACGTTCTATCCAGAAAACCACGGTGCTCTCTGTGGGGCGAAAAAGATGGGGCCTGAACTATGCACCATAGCAGAGGAACATGGCTATCACCAAGACCTGTGCTCATATGCGCGCATAGATTTAGGGCACTATTTCTCTGGCACAACACCAGTGGGTAAACTACCAAAGCCGGACCTTTTGTTTGCCTCCAACAATATCTGCCAGACAGTAGTCTACTGGTATAAGGCGTTGGCACAATACTGGAATGTGCCGCTTGTTCTTTTTGACACACCGTATAACTTTTCAGCTATCACAGAACATGATATCTCTTACATGGTTCGTCAGTTCGAAGAGATGATACCATTATTAGAGCAAACCTCTGGGCGGCGTTTCAACTATAAAAAGTTTCAGGAAGTTATTCGTATTGCAAAGGAAGGCTCTCTCACCTGGGGTGAGGTTTTAGCTACCATGAAGAGTAGGCCAGCACCCATGACAATCTTTGATGCATTTGGACATCTGGCTCCCATAGTTTCGCTGCGGGGACTGCCTGTGGCCCTGGACTACTACCGTATTCTTCTCCGTGAGTTGAAGGAGCGAATTGAGAGTGGTGTGGGGGCTGTCACGAATGAGCGCAAAAGGCTTATGTGGGACAACATTGCCATTTGGTATAAAGTACGAGATCTCTCCGATATCTTTGCGGCTCACGACATGAACTTTGTTACTGCCACGTATACAAACGCATGGGCTGAGACTATTTATGATTTAGATGTGGACCGACCATTCGAGTCCATGGCCAAGGCCTACAGCCTGGTAATTCTTAACAATAATCTTAATCATCGCTTAGAGCTTATGGAACGCCTTATTAAGGAGTATCAAGTTGATGGCTTAGTGATCCACTCTGCGAGAAGCTGCAAACCTTATTCGGTGGGTCAGTATGACCTTGGGCGTATTTTGATGGATCGGCTTGCGATTCCCTCTGTAGTCATTGAGGCGGATATTACTGATTCTAGGGTGTATTTCGAGGAGCAGACACGCACCCGGATTGAGGCTTTTTTTGAGGCTATGGAGAGTTAATAAGAGAAATACTCGAGCCTTCCCATAGAAGTAAGACTTCGGTTTGAAAATAGGGTTGCTGTAAGAGAAGTACGTGTGTTTCACCATCATTACTAACTTTGGCCTTCTTGCCTTGACATCTTCTCCTATTAGCCTTATCTTTTTTAGGTGTATTTCTATTTTACCTCATAGGTAAGAGATAGAAAATAACCATTGCAGAATACACTACATCTCATAAAAAAGAGTGAAGCATTAATTAAATAATTACAATGAAAGGAGAATACAAGTATGAAAATTGCACTCGCCACAGATGATAATATGGGGTTAGATGCAGTTCTAAGCCATCATTTTGGCAGATGCCCTTATTACGTAGTAGTTGACGTTGATGACAAGGAAATTAAGGATGTCGAAGCAGTAAAAAATCCATTCTATGAAAGCCATGGCCAAACTGGTGAGGTGCCCAGTTTTATACACAGCTTAGGAGTTGATGTAATTATTTCTGGTGGTATGGGGCCAAAGGCTATCGGTTTTTTTCAACAACTTGGGATACAAGCATTTACAGGAGCCTCCGGCATAGTGAGGGAGGTGGTCAATAGTTACATGAGTGGCCAGATCGATGGAGCGGCTCCATGCAGCGAACACAGTTCAACGAAGGAAATAGACACTCACGAACATAGTACGGCAGAACGATTAAAAGAAGAGATAGTTGCCTTGAGAAGAGACTTAGCAAAAGCTCAACAAATCCTAAAAAAATTAGAAGAAAAGAAGTAAAAGGGGAGAGGTAAAAAAGGAGGTAAAATGATAATGAAAAATCAGCGTTTTCAACGAAACCGAAAGATTTTTCTGAGTGTGGTCATTGTTCTTTTTTCAGCCATGCTGTTTAGCCAGAATGCAGTCGCAAAAAAGGGTGTCCCTGATAGTTTTGCAGAGTTGGCAGCTAAACAGGCCCATGTGGCTGTGAATATTTCCACAACAAAGATAGTTAAGTCAATACAAAAGTTTTCTCCATTTCGAAGCAAGGAATTTAAGGATTTTTTTGGAGATGAGTTTTTCCGTCACTTTTTTGGTCAAATACCTGAACAGGAGATGAAACAGAGAAGCCTCGGTTCAGGTGTTGTTGTGAGCGAAGACGGCTTTATCTTAACCAATAACCATGTAGTCGCGGATGCGGATGAAATTCTGGTTACACTTTCTGATAAAAAGAAATACGAGGCACAGATCATTGGTAGGGATCCAAAGACTGATCTCGCTCTGATAAAGATTGAGACAGAGAAATCTGTCCCAGCCGCCAAACTAGGTGATTCAGATAAATTGATGGTAGGTGATTGGGTTGTGGCTATTGGAAATCCTTTTGGTCTCGGAAGCACTGTAACTGCAGGCATTGTGAGCGCAAAGGGGCGGGTAATAGGTGCAGGACCATATGATAATTTTATTCAAACAGATGCCTCAATAAATCCTGGCAATTCAGGTGGACCGCTTTTCAATCTCAATGGAGAGGTTATTGGAGTCAACACAGCTATCGTAAGTCAGAGTGGTGGTAATGTAGGTATTGGATTTGCTATACCGATTAACATGGCGAAATCTGTTATGCCCCAGCTGAAAGAGAGAGGAAAGGTTGTAAGGGGTTGGCTCGGTGTGACCATTCAAGTAGTGACCCAAGAGATTAAGGAAAAATTCGGCCTCAAAACGGAAGAAGGAGCCCTCATAGGAGAGGTCACAAAAGACAGTCCTGCTGATAAGGGAGGTCTGAAGAGGGGAGATGTAATAATCAACTTTGACGGTAGAAAGGTTAAAGTGATGAATTCCCTGCCCGCTATGGTAGCAGAAACACCGGTAGACAAAGAGGTAGAGATACTCATAATTAGAAAGGGGAGAGAAAAACGACTCACAATAACAATAGGAGAGCTGGAAGAGGATACAAGAGTGGCTGCCACTATCCCCAAAATGGAAGAAAGCTTTGGATTGTCTGTTCAAGAGCTTACCCCTGAAATTGCCGAAAGCTTGTCTTTAAAGGGTGAGAAGGGAGTTGTGATATCAGGTATAGAGAACGGTAGTCCAGCTTCTGATGCAGGATTGCAACGAGGTGATCTGATTCAGGAGATAGAACATGAGCCGGTAGAAAACCTACGTGATTATAAAAAGATAATGAAGGAGTCGTCATCAAAAAAACAGATCCTCATTGTGATAAAACATAGAGGTCATTCAAGATATGTGGTACTAAAAAGAGACAAGAAGTAACATTTTTGTACCATTTTATTGTCGTTGTATGTAGATAGCAGTCCATATACTATCAGAAAAGGCATAATGCCTTTTCTGATAGTAGTATATGATTAAAAAAATTCTATTGTATAAGTATCATTATTTGATATATACACCCAGTCAGGTTTCTTTTCTTTTTCTAAATTAGCATTCTTATCCATATCAGGTCGATTAATTGCGGACCTTGATCGATTGCTACCATTCCCAACAACCTAGAAGTATATGAAATGCACAACAGTTTTTTTTCCAAAATTCAATATGGCATAAATAAAACTATACTTGCCTTAACCCGTCGTGAACATTTTTTTATGATCGTGATGGGTGGGATTGCAGGTGCAGTGGGGGGATATGCAGCTATCGGTTTTCGAAAAATAATTGCGATAGCCTCCCAATTGGGGTGGGGAAATGCAACCGGGATGGAGGGGAAAGATCTTTTACACATGGCCGTTGCAGCACCCTTTTGGATTAAGCTCGTCATCCCAACAACAGGCGGTTTACTAGTAGGATTAATCGTCTATTTCTTTGCACATGAGGCAAAAGGGCATGGTGTGCCAGAGGTGATGGAGGCAGTTGCCCTAAAAGATGGGAGGATGAGAACTCGTATCGTCTTTGCTAAGGCCTTTGCATCTGCTATCTGTATCGGTTCTGGCGGATCGGTAGGCCGTGAAGGGCCTATAGTACAAATTGGTTCCGCCATTTCTTCGGCTATTGGAAGATTGTTTAAAGTGTCTGGAGGACGTCTGCGAGTTTTGGTAGCCTGTGGTGCAGCGGCAGGTATTGCAGCTACCTTTAATGCTCCCATGGCCGGTGCTATCTTCTCTTTAGAGATTATACTGAGTGAATTAACTGCATTACAGTTTATTCCTATAGTCGTTTCCTCAGTTATTGCTACTGCCCTATCCAGACACTACCTGGGTAACTTTCCTGCCTTTGAGATCCCTCCCTATGATTTTTTACATTATAGTGAATTATTCCTCTATTTGGTATTGGGTATCTTAGCTGGAGTCGTTGCCTATATCTTTATCCGACTCCTTTACGGTATGGAAGATTTCTTTGAAAAATGGAAACTGCCAGAATTCATTAAGCCTGCTATTGGGGGGAGTATTATAGGATGCATTGGATTTTTCTTTCCTCATATCTTTGGCGTAGGATATGAATCAATTACCCAGATATTGCATGGTGAAATGGTTGGGGTTATGCTTTTCGGGCTCTTAATTGCCAAAATATTAGCGACAAGTATAACCATTGGCTCAGGTAATTCAGGGGGTATATTTGCTCCCTCGCTGTTTATGGGGGCAGCGTTAGGGGGTGGCTTTGGTCAGGTTGTTCATACGCTTTTCCCTCACACTACCGCATTGCCTGGTGCCTATGCCTTAGTAGGCATGGGTGCAGTTGTTGCCGGCACTACGAGGGCCCCTATTACCGCCATGATCATTGTCTTTGAGATGAGTGCAAACTACTTGATAATACTGCCTTTGATGTTTGCGTGTACTATAGGACTGGTGATCTCAGCACATCTTTCCAGAGAATCTATATATACCATCAAGTTGGTCAGGAAGGGATTGAATATATACGCTGGAAAAGAACTCAATGTACTTAAACGGCTCAAGGTTTCCCAGGTGATGATTCCTGATATTGAGCTGGTGTCTCCATCGGCACCCTTGGCCGAAGTTGCTACGAGGATGATGGCAAGTTCCCATTCCCACTTTTTTGTTGTTGGGGATGATAACCGAATACATGGTCATATCTCACTTGAGCATTTGCGACCTATTCTCAAGGATTATGAATCTGTTCGTGATGTTGTAATTGCCTCAGATCTCATGGATCAAGACATAACAGTGGTAAACACGGAAGAATCCCTTGATATGGTTATGCAGCTCTTTGGGAAATTTGAGCTTGATCAGATTCCCGTAGTCAATAAAGGGCAGTTGGTCGGTACAATACGAAGAGGTGATGTCATAGAGGTTTACAATAGGGAAATCTTTAAATTAGATATGGCCTCTGGCTTGGCAACGTCTCTTCGCCTCCAACAAAAGATACACTCTCAGAGATTGGCTTTAGTGGGGGGGTTCCTGGTATCGGAAATTACTGCTCCCAGTATTTTTATAGGGAAGAGCTTAAGCGAGTTAAAGCTTCGGCAGCGTTATAGGGCCACGGTCTTAACAATCAAAAGGCAGCTAAAAGATGGAAGTCATACAATTTCATATATGCTTCCCACACCTTCCACTATAATAAAGGAGGGAGATAGCCTTATCATTTTCAGTTTAAAGGAAGATTTTTCCCGTTTTCCACATGACTGAGAGCCCTTGCCGTATGATTGCTTTACGCACATGAAAGAATATCCAAGAATCAAGATCATATTTTCTAATGCTATCATAAACACAGGATGTTCAAAAAATGAGTTGACAATCTTTGACGACAGAGATAGAAATGGATTCAAATTTCAACATATAAATAGAGAAAGAAGGTATCCTATTCAATGAATCATTACGAAACAATTTATATTGTAAACCCAAATTTGGACGATGACGCTTTAAAAGAGGCAATTGATAAATTTTCCGATCTCACTAAAAAGCTAAAAGGCTCTATTGTAAAGGTGAATGAGTGGGGAAAGAGAAAATTAGCCTACGAAGTTAAGCGATTTGATAAAGGCTACTATGTCGTATTGGATTTTTGCGCTCTTCCTAAAATGGTAACAGAGTTAGAGAGAAATCTGAAGTTAGATGATCGAATCTTAAAATATATCACCGTAAAGATAGATGAAAATGTAAATCCGAAGGATTTAGTAAGTAAAGATAAGGAAACAAAGGATACAATAGAAGAGAGCCACAATGAAGACGGTGAGGAAAAATAATGACCTATAATGATAGCTTTAATCATCAAAGAAAAAGAGTTTTTATTAAGCACAAGATCTGTCGCTTTTGTGCTGATTCAAGTCTAAAGATCGACTATAAAGATTCAAAGAATCTTGCAGCTTTTACTACCGAAAGAGGTAAGATCATACCTCGAAGAATTTCTGGCAACTGCGCTAAGCATCAAAGAATACTGGCGTTAGCTATAAAAAGAGCGAGAAATATTGCCCTGTTACCTTTTACTACAGCAAAAATAAAGACGAAGGAATATAGGGAACCGTAAGAGTTAGCTTTGAGGTATATAGAGTTATTTTCTACTTCCCCAAGCCCTTGTTATTCTTTATTCACCTTTCTTTACGGAAATTGTAGTTCCTTGCCTTACTATTTTTAAAAAAAATTAGAATGGAAAAAAAGCATGAAAATTATTTTATTACAAGATTTTGAGTCTCTTGGTTTTGAAGGTGATATCGTAGATGTCGCTAAGGGATATGCAAGAAATTATCTCATTCCAAAAGGTGCAGCCATTGAGGCAAATAATGAGAATTTAAAGGCCTTGGAGATGAGAAAAGGTAAAATAACAGCTCGACGTATGAAGGATAAAGAGGAAGCCGAAAGAGCAGCGGAAAAAATCTCTCAGGTAACCGTAACGATGATACGTAAGGCTGGTGAAGAGGGCAAACTTTACGGTTCTGTCACAAGCAGAGATATTGCTCAAGAGCTCGAAAGGGGAGGTATTAGTGTAGATAGAAGAAAAATTGTTACGGATGAGGCAATTAGAACTCTTGGGGAGTTTGAAGTCGCTATTAAACTCCACCCAGAGGTTATAACTAAAATAAAAGTCATTGTTGAGAAAGAGGAAGAAAAGACGTAAGCTGATGGCTATGCCTAAAAAGAAAGAAGATACGGCTTATTCTCCCTATAAGGTCCCACCACATAATTTGGATGCTGAACAGGCTATAGTGGGAGGGATACTGATCAACAATGATGCGCTTAATCAGGTTGTGGATATCCTCTCTGGTGAAGATTTTTACAAAGAGGCCCATACACTCATATATGAAGGAATGCTTACCCTCTATAATAGGGATGATCCGGTAGATGTAATAACCCTCTCCCAGGTGTTAAAGGAAAAGGGTGCCCTGGATAAGATAGGAGGGACAGAATATTTAGCCTCTTTGGCAGAGGCAACAGCAACTTCTGCCGGGATACTGTATCATGCTGAAATTGTGAAAGATTTATCTACACGAAGAAATCTGATTCGACAATGTTCTCATATATCTGAAGTGTGTTTTCAGCCTGGCAATGATACTGAAGACATTCTTGATTCAGCCGAACAATATATATTTGAGATAGCTGAAAGGAATATAGATCAACACTTTTTGCAGCTCGGTGAAGTTGTCAAGAACAGCTTCAAGAAAATAGAAACCACTACGGGCAGTAATATAACAGGTATTTCAACCGGATTTACCGATTTTGATAATCTCACCTCTGGTCTTCAACCCTCTGATTTTATTATTATTGCTGGGAGGCCAAGCATGGGTAAAACAGCATTGGCCTTAAATATTGCACTTAATGCCGCACTTGTAGATAAATTAGGTGTGGCGATATTCTCACTTGAGATGTCAAGCCTCCAGCTTGGCATCAGGCTATTGGGCAGTGATGCTATGATAGATGCATGGAAATTAAGGAAAGGAGCTCTGCAGGATGATGACTACCTTCGTTTAACAGACTCGGCCAATAGACTTTCAGAGTTACCTATCTATATTGATGATTCGTCTGGTTTGTCTTCTCTGGAGATAAAGGCAAAGGCCAGACGATTGAAAAAAAAGCACAATATATCGTTAGTTATTATTGATTACCTCCAATTAATGCAGAGCAAAAAGGCGGTTGAATCAAGACAGCTGGAGATTTCTGATATATCAAGATCTTTGAAGGCTCTTGCAAAGGATTTAGATATCCCTGTTCTGGCAGTTTCACAGTTGAACAGGAAGGTTGAGGACAGGCCCAATAAGAGACCGATGTTAGCTGATTTGAGGGAGTCAGGCGCTATAGAGCAGGATGCAGATCTGATCTTATTTATTTATCGAGAAGAACTGTATAACAGAACAGAGGAAAACAAGGGAAAGGCGGAACTTAATGTTGCCAAACACAGAAATGGCCCTACTGGTTTGGTTAATTTGACATTTAGGGAAAAATATACAAAATTCCAAAATTACTATAAAGATGATTTAGTAGAAGGGTGAGAAAGAAAAACATTTGTTGAATGACAACTTTCATATAACAACTTGAGGCATAGCCATAGAGAAGGTATATGGCAAAATTGGTGGTCTCAAGGCCAGCCATTTAAAAAGACTTCACACTATTTATAGACGACGCATCTCAGAAGATGCCATCGTTTCTCGTGAGATAGCACGCCGATTAGCTGAAATTACTTCAGATATTAACAGACAGGTAGCACTCCTTGTAGGAAGAAGAGGGGATGTGGAATATGTGGTTGTGGGCAATGATCACAGTATTCTTATTCCTGATTTAGCTCGGTTTAGATCTGGTGTTGGCAGACTTAAAGGCTTAAGGTGTATCCATACTCATCTCCATGGAGAGCCATTAAATCAAGAAGATTTAATGGATTTAGCCCTCCTAAAGCTGGATTTAATGGTGTGCCTCAACATTACCAATAATGGTGTTCCTGCTGATCTTTATTATGCCCATATACTTCCCAAAAATAATTCAGGGCAGCCATGGATCATAGAACATATACCTGATATTGGCAGACTCGATCTTAATTTTTTAGAATTTATAAGAGATCTTGAAGCTCAGTTTGCCAAAGCAGGAACACCTCTTGGTGTGGAAGAAAAAGAAAGGGCTGTCCTTGTGAGTGTAAATAAGCCCTCAAAGCAGGAGGCAGAGGAATCACTTGAGGAATTAAAAGAGCTGTCAATCACCGGTAATCTCCTGGTTGTCGATTCTATTATTCAGAGAAAAACACGACTAAATTCCCGGTTTCTTTTAGGGAAAGGAAAACTAAGCGAATTAGTTGTACGTTCTCTTCAAGCAGGTGCGGACCTCCTCATTTTTGATGGTGAGCTTACCCCTGCACAAGTCAGGGTTCTGGCAGATACGACGGAAATGAAGATGATTGATAGAACACAGTTGATATTAGATATATTCGCACAAAGGGCAATCACACGAGAAGGAAAAATTCAGGTAGAACTTGCTCAATTACGGTATGTGTTGCCCAGATTAATTGCCAAAAATACCGCAATGTCAAGACTTACTGGTGGGATAGGCGGGAGAGGACCAGGAGAGACAAAGCTGGAGATCAATAGGCGGAGAGCAAGAGATAGAATTGCCCTGCTAAATAAAGAATTAACAGAGATCAGGTACCAGAGGAAAGAGAGAAGAAAAAAAAGAAAAAACAGGGGTGTGCCGGTAATCTCAATCGTGGGGTATACAAATGCAGGAAAATCCACCCTCCTTAATGCCTTTACAAGAAGTAACGTTAAGGTAGAAAACAGGCTTTTTGTAACGCTTGATACTGCAAGTCGGTATCTCAGGCTGAAGAAGGGAGATGCCATAATTACTGATACAGTCGGTTTTATAAAGGATTTACCCGAGGATCTTTTTAAGGCCTTTGCTGCGACCCTTGAGGAACTTCATGAAGCAGATCTTCTTCTTCATGTAGCAGATATGAGTAATTCAAGATTGGAAGATCAAATAGAATCAGTAAAAAAAATTTTGGATAGCCTTGAGTTAACTGAGATACCAACTATTTTAGTATTAAACAAAATTGATAGGCTGAATAAATCCCAGATAAATCATCTTGCAACAAGACTCGGTGGAATCCCGATATCAGCTATGCATCCATCGACTCTGCCAAAATTGAAAGAAGCGATTGAAGGTTGTATTTTCTGACATTCATGCTCTACCCGCCCGATTATGCACTAACCCAGAAAAGTTGTTTTTTAATTATGACGCAGTGACGCTCTGCCAATTACTCGATTTGATTTTTTGTTGATTTCTCGTAATAATTAGGCTTTGGCATGAAGGAATAGAATTTATTAGTCTCGTTCCTTTCACCGGGCCAAGGGTAAAGAGTGTGGTTGAAAGTGCATCAGCTTCCATTGCAGTGGGGGCCTGAACAGAGACACTTGCGTTAACAAGAGGCGATAACCCGGTTTTGGGATTGACAATATGATGAAACATTTTTTCCCTGTCAAAAAACACCTCATAATTACCAGAAGTGGCTATAGATCTGTTTGTGATAGCGACTATGTCAGGATAATTTTTTTTCTTTAGCGGGTCTTCGATGGCAATTTTCCATGGTCTGTTATTGCCTTTGTCACCTATTGTCCTAATATCTCCTCCTGCGTTAATAAGTGCATGCTTGATCCCCTGTTTCATGAGTGTCTCAACTGCCTTATCCACAATAAAGCCTTTTGCAATACCATCCAAAGTAATTCCCATGCCATCCTTTTTAAAGGACATAGTATTTCCATGTAAAGAAATCAGTTTGGCATTAACAAGGTGTAGGAGTTCAGCAATCTTTTCTTTGCTTTGAATAACATCTTTTTGATCCTTAAAAGATTGGGCCAGTAGATCTAAGACTGGTTTCACAGTAATATCAAAAAAGCCATTACTCGTTTGGTGATACTGCAAGGATTTTTTAATAACAAAGGAAAGTTCGGGAGGAACATTATTGCAAAATCCATCACGGTTCAGGAGTGCTACAGGGCTATCAGAATCGAACCGACTCATTATCTTTGTAAGCCTTTCTATCTCTTCAAAGGCTAAGGCGATAGATTTCTCTGAATGGTCTTTGGAGGGATTTAAAGTGGTTATCGACACTATTGTTCCCATGCCTGGCTTTGATCGTGAGACTTTATAGAGGTTTTTATCAAACTTTACTGCTTCTGCAGAACGAATCCCTACAGGGAAGGTTGCAAGCCCCAGTCCAACCATACCAGAAATTTTCAGAAAATCTCTCCTTTTCATACATCCGTGATCTCTATAATTATCGGATTCTCTATGCATTTTATTCCTCCACGATGAATTATGTTAACTCTCGATATTTATGTGAATAATGTGATATTTTTTCTTATATTGAAAATTCGAGATATCCTATATCATTTGAATACATAGATTACAAGATCTTTTTCTTACTAATTTATTCCTCATTCTTATTTACTGTCATCTCATATAATACTTTATTATTTTTCATGGATACAATGAATTGTACCTGTTTTCCAATGAGAATATGTTCTTCAGATTCTCTTCTAAGCTTAGCAAAGTCTGCTGTGAAAAGGAAAGACCTGAGAAGCTCTATTATTTCCTCAAGCTTTTTATCCTCTACTCTTTTCTTTAAATAGTCATTCACATTTTTCCAGTATTCCCTTTTCGCTACAGTCTCAATACAATGAGATGCAGTTGGATTCAGTACTATTCGGGTATCCGTTATAGTATATCTCCTCATTTATCTATCGTCTCGTTTGTAATATTGTAACCCGACAAAGTTGATTGTGATGCTCTTGCTATAAATATATTAGTAACTAATTAGGTTATCAGGTTCACGCCTGCCCGCCGGACGGCAGGCGGGGTTCAAGGCTCAGGATTAGCTTCTTTACGCTCTTGATATTTTTTGAGTCAATTTATGGCAGTTGGCTAGCTTCAATACTTTTCCCGCCAGGGTGGTTCAGCCCTAATCGCTTCTTAACCTTGAACGGTGAACCTTAAAACTTTGAACCTGGGTAGTTATATAGTATATCTTTCATTGATAACAACACGCTATAATGCTATAAATTTCTTAAAATATATGGTAGCAGCGTTGATCATATCTATAATCAGCCAGGAGGAAGAAGTGTGACATCAAAATATATTTTTTTCTTCTTTATGAGTATCTTTTTTGGATCATCTTTTTGTCCGCTTTTTGCTCACGAAAGAGATGACCCTGAAATAACCATTGAAGAGAGCATTAAAGAAATTTTAGATTCTGTCAATGAAATTATAACCTCTAGTATCCAGGCTGTCGAAAAAGAATTAAAGAAATTTCAAAAGAAATTGAAAGAGAAGGAAAGTGCCCTTCGCAGAGAGGCAGAAAAATCCATGGTGAAGAGCCTAGAAAAAATACTTGAGGAATTAAGGAAAATAGACAAGGCTCTGAAACAGAATCTGAAAGAAGGAAAAGACCTCTCAAAAGAGAAACTCGAGCAATATAGAAATAAGCGGCAGACCTTGGAAGAGAAAATAGCCCAGCTTAAAAAGAGAATAAAAAAGTTTGCTCGAGATTTAGAAAAGGAATACAGGTTTCTAAAAGAGCCTATCAGCAAAAGAGTTCAAGAACTTCTTGAAGAGTTGGAAAGGGCTATTGATCGAATGGAAGAAAGGCTGAAAAGGAAGAGGAATGCTAATAAAACCATTTCCATATAATATGTCAGAGCTGGGAGTTGTTATTCAAATTTTAAATTGATGGTAAATATTCTATTTGAGTCTTTTTCTTTCAATTGCAGCCTGAGCAATTGGGCGGACGTGGCCTCTCCAGGGAAGAATATGAAGCCATAACTAAGGTTATTAGGAGAAAGAGATTTATTTTTTAAGCTTTTGCTCTCAAAGTCATCCATGACCTCTCTTCGGGCCTTATATGCGGAGTCATAGCCTTTTAAACCGCCTGCAGTTCCTCCTGCAGCGGCACCGATGGCTGCTCCTTTTCCTGCTACAGAGGCAACATTTTCACCAGTAACAATACCAATAGCTGCTCCAATGAGTGCACCGGCAGCCGCAGACATTACACCTGCATAGGCACCTTCCTTAAAGATCTCTTTGGTTTGTGCGTATTTCGTTACTCGCTCGTAAGCAAATTTATCTGTTAAAACAGGCCAGAGGTTACCTTCCTTATCCTGAAGAAATGTTTGATTGGCAACAATAGAGAGTCCTTTTTGGCCCTGGTTATCTGCCACAATTTGAACCGGAAGCATACCGGCCGATCTTACATCAAAACCAAAGGCCTCTTGGGCTTCCTTCTTGTCAACAAAAGCCCTTGAGCCGATTGTGGTATTCCCAACCTGAGTAGTGTTTGGATACGCAGATGGATGCTTAAATGATAGTGGCCTTGCCTTGTAAGAAGGCGAGCACCCTGCTGAAAAAACAAACAGGATAATCACTAGATATATTAGATAATCTCTTTTCATAGTTATTTTCTCCATTAGTTTAATTATATAAATATTAAGTCATTTATACGAAATGTCCAGCTTTTTTCTTGTTTGTGATTATCTATCAGTAAGGTTACGTAATGAGAAATGGTGAAGCAAGAATAGTAGAGAGCCTAAAATTACAGTGGGGATGAAGCCTGCAGCATGAAGAATGATTGCCATTGATAATGCCTTTTCCTTGCTAAAGCTATAGAAGATTAATGCATACTGGCATGCTACATGAAATGTGCCGATGTAGCCAGGGGCCGATGGCAATGTGACACTGAGGCACAGGAGTATCAGAATAAAAAAGGGTGCTAAAAAAGGCAGTGATATACCCATTGAAACACCAAGGATATAAATCTGAAATGCAGTAAGACACCAGAGTGTGACGGAGTAAAATATTACTGCCAAAAGCTGAGATGGGCCTTTAACAAGGACAAGACCGTTGCTGAAACCTTCCAAAATGTCAATGATTCTCTGTTGTAGGGCATGTGGCAAAAAGAAAAGGAAACGTCTAAATACAGCGAGAAAGGTGTGGGTCTTTTTTTTCAGCCCGATAAGGAGAAAGATTGAGATGATAAAGAGAATTAACAAGAAAAAACCACCTGTTTTGAGGGCCTTTTCTATCGATTTCCATTCGGAAGTGAAGTCATTAAAAAGGATAACAAATAAAACCATGAGAAGTATGGTAAAAATATCAAAGAGTCTCTCAGTAACGATGGTTGCTAAAGAGGAGCTTTTGCTTATGTTTTCCATGCGCCCAATGTAATTTGCCCTTATAAATTCACCCAATCGTGCGGGAAGAACACAATTTGCGGCGAAACCTATAACTGTGGAAGAAAAAAGATTGAATAGGCCGATATTTTTTATTGGCTCTAAAAGATAAAACCATCGTAAGGCACGTATAAAATAGAAGGAAAAAGTTAATGCGACAATAGGGATAAAAAAAAGAATATTAGTCGATTTAATGGATAAATAAAGGAGGCTTAAATCCACGTTATGGAATGCAATATAGAGAAATGCGACACTAATCAAAATACCAAGCCAGAATTTCCATTTCATGGTGTATCTTTTTTCTTTTGAAAGAATTCTCGCGCCTGATTAACATCTTTATCAATCTGCTGGGAAAGCTCTTTGCTGCTCGTAAAAGTTATTTCATCCCGTAGACGGGAAAGGAAATTAACCTTAATCTTTTGATTTACTATATGAGCAGGCAAATTAAAAATATAAGTCTCAACCGACAATGCTTTATTTTTAAACGTAGGATTATAGCCAATGTTAGTCAATCCTTGATAGGTTTTGCCATCTATATTTATTAAAACAATATACACCCCTTCTTTTGGTATGAGCTCATCAGTAAATTTTAGGTTTGCTGTGGGGTAACCTAATAAAGAACCGCCCCTATTCATTCCCCTGATAACCTTTCCTCTTATCTGGTAATTCCTTCCAAGTAATTTTTCTGCACCTCCTACATTTCCTTCCATAACAAGGTTTCTGATAGATGTGCTCGACACCAAATCGTTTTCTACATACACTGGATCTACTTGCTGGACATTAAAATTGAACAGAGAACCCATTTCTCTCAGCACTTCTATATTTCCTTGTCTGTTATGGCCGAAGGCATAATCATAACCGACTACTATCTCTTTAACCGCTAATTTATCCACCAAGATATCTTTTACAAAATCTCTGGGTGAAATAGCAGCAAATTTTTTACTAAACGCTATTATAAGAAGTAAGTCGATCCCTTGGTTTATTATCAGTTCTTTCTTTTGTTCCAAAAGCGTTATGAGCGGTTTAGCCTTTGTAGGGGACATTACCTTTATAGGATGTGGTTCAAAGGTGATGGCCACAGATGTTCCATGTAAATCTCTGGCCCTCTCTATAACCTTTTTAAAAATTTTTTGATGTGCCCAATGGACTCCATCAAAGTTTCCTATAGTAACGACAGAGTTTGTAATAGTGTGGGGGAGAGTGTTGAGATTATAAACAATGCTCATAAAACAAAAATCCTTTTTTTTCACCTTGTGAGTGTATTGGTCTTACTTGCCTTTCGATGCTTTGCTTACATTCAGTGTCAGGTAATTATCAACATGCCTGATTACCTTTTTAAGTTCTTGCGTTTCCGGAAGAGTAGATGCAATCTTTTCGATATAGTTTCGTTTTTTAATTTCCTGAAAAGTCGGATAAAAGTTTATTCCATATACCCAGCCAATTTGAAGAAGTTTAAAGTCATTTAAATTGTTGATTTCACTCGAGCTTGATGTTTTACTGTTATAGAGATCATTTAAAACTGGAGTGGAATATCCAGGAGTATCTGGTAGTCCTAATTCGAGAATTGAGTGAGAGTTTCCATCTTGTTCTTTATAATAATAATTTATTATTATTCTCCAAATATCCAGTTTATCAGCATCCCTTAGTAATTTGCAAAAAAAAAGACAACGCGGATCTAAATCCCCAGGAAGCGTATAAACATTGTGATAAAGAATGCCATTTGTAATTATATTTCTTTCATCGGCGTTTAGATCTTTTAAGATTTGAGAATGTTCGACTATTCTTGCACCTATTTGTGCATGATTTTCAGAGAGATCATCTCTGAATGTTCTATATTTTTCATACTGATGAAAACGCCCTATGTCATGAAACAGACCGAGAATTTCAGCAATTGATATATCATCTTCGGATAATTGCAATCTTTGACTAATTTTTATTATCTCTTCTCTTACTTTCAAGGAGTGTTCCTCTTTAAGCTGAATGGCCCAATCGTTTTCTTGATCCTGTCCTTTAGAGTAAAAATTAGTTACATAATCATTAAACCAGGATTGAAAATGCCTTATGTGTTTTTTATTCATGTAATAAGATGCAATTTCCTTTCAATAAAACATGTTATATGACTTTTTACTGAAGGTTCTTTACCTTATTTCTAATTTATTAACAACCTTTAATCTAACCTTTATCTGACGTACATTTTTTCAATTATTTTTTAGGTCGAATAATATATTAGGTGAGGAAGTTATTGCAGTGAGCATAAATTGGAAAGGGGTAAAATTGTGATAACAGAAGGGTTACTGCTTATTTATGGGAGTTAAGCTTAAACAGTATTTGTAATCCATCTAAGGTCAAGAATTCTTCAACATAATCGATGTTTTCAGCTTCTGATTTTATCAATGTGGCAAGGCCTCCTGTTGCAATAACAGTAAGATCAGATCCCATCTCTTTTTTTATACGATTTACTATTCCGTCAACGAGGCCAGCATAACCATACACAAGGCCTGAATTTATACTGCTTATGGTTTCCTTGCCTATTACAGTTTTAGGTTTGTCAAATATCTCAACTCGAGGGAGCTTAGAGGCCTTTTGAAAAAGAGCCTCAGCAGAGATGATTATGCCAGGGGCTATTGCACCCCCTTCATAGGCACCTCCAGAGGATATGTAATCAAAGGTCGTGGCTGTACCAAAGTCTACCACAATGAGGCCCGTTTTATATTTCTGGTATGCAGCTACTGCATTAACAATCCTGTCAGCACCAATCTCTTTTGGATT
>Ga0315534_1000618_pt1 | contig 24920 bp, 20 predicted proteins | sample SalMarSW160240MG_FD_203094 | JGI IMG/M metagenome (GOLD analysis project Ga0315534, IMG submission 203094) | Salt marsh sediment microbial communities from the Plum Island Ecosystem LTER, Massachusetts, United States - Salt Marsh Sediment SW1602-40 ...
GTAGGCCTGCAGCGCGCGCACCTCCGCCTCCCCGCCGACCGGCCCGTGCCCGGGAACGATGACGTCGGCGAGGCCGGCGACCGCGTCGAGCACGTCGGCCCAGCGCACCGGGTCGCCCTGGAACGCGAGCGGCGTCACGTCGAAGAAGCAGAGGTCGCCGGCGAACAGCACGTCGACGTCGGCGACGAGCACCAGCAGGTCACCCGGTGTGTGGCCCTCGGCCGGGAGCAGCTCGACGCGCGACGTGAGCTGTGCCGCACCGTCGACGAGGTGGCTCGCCGGCCGCGTCCCGATCTGCGCCAGCTCGTCGAACTCGTCGGTGAACGCGGGCATGAACGCCTTGTAGGCGTCGATCGGCATGTCCTGGTCGAGCAGATGGCTCGTGACGGGCGTCGCGTACACCGCTGCGTTGCGGAACTGCGACGTGCCGCCCACGTGGTCGACGTGTGCGTGCGTGAGGATCACACGCTTCACAGGGCGATCCAGCTCGGCGACGGCCGCGGCGAACGGCTCCCACTGCGAGCGCACCATGAGCGTGTCGACGATCGTGAGCCCGTCGTCGTCCCCGATGACGCCGGCGTTGCTCACACCGGTCTCGCCACCGGGCTGGAGCCACACCCACACATCCTCGGCGAGCTCGTGCAGCGTGCGGGTGGGCGCGCCGGCTTGGGCCACGGGTCGAGCGTATCGGTACGCTCGATGTCCATGTCAGAGCGCTCGCGCAACCTTCCCCGCCGCTCGTGCCTCTCGGTCCCCGGCTCGAGCCCGAAGATGCTCGGCAAGGCGCCGGGCCTCGGTGCCGACATGGTGTTCCTCGACCTCGAGGACTCCGTCGCGCCGCTCGAGAAGGAGGCCGCTCGCGACAACGTCGTGGCCGCGGTCAACGACCACGACTGGGGTGACACGGTCCTCTGCGTTCGGGTGAACGCGTGGGACACCGAGTGGACGTACCGCGACGTGATCCACGTCGTCGAGGGCGCGTCGGAGCGCCTCGACGAGCTGATGCTCCCGAAGGTGCAGTCGGCGTCGGAGGTGGAGGCGCTCGACCTCCTCCTCACCCAGATCGAGCAGGTGACCGGACGCCGGTCGACGGTGGGCATCGAGGCGCAGATCGAGACGGCGCGCGGGCTCATCAACGTCGAGGAGATCTGCGCCGCGTCGCCCCGCCTGGAGACGATCATCTTCGGCCCGGCCGACTTCGCGGCCTCGGCCGAGATCCCGGTGCTCACCGGCGGCGTGCAGATTCCCGAGTACCCCGGCGACCACTTCCACTACGTGTTCGAGAAGATCCTGATGGCCGGCCGCGCGAACGGCCTGCAGGTCATCGACGGCCCGTTCCTCAAGATCCGAGAGCTCGACGCGCTGCGCGACTACTGCATGCGACCCCGCATCCTCGGCTTCGACGGGAAGTGGGCGCTGCACCCCGACCAGGTCACGATCATCAACGAGGTGTTCACCCCCACCCAGGAGCAGTTCGACAAGGCGTTCGACATCCTCGAGGCCTACGAGAAGGCGACGACCGAGGGCGGCTCGGGCGAGCGCAAGGGCGCCGTGATGTTCGGCGACGAGATGATCGACGAGGCGAGTCGCAAGATGGCGACGAAGTTCGTCACCCGGGGCGAGCGGGCCGGGATGAGCCGCTCGTCGACCTAGCGACGACTCGTCGCTAGCCTGAACGCCGTGGAGTTCGCCCTCGGCGCCGCGTTCTGCGTGACGGTGCTCGGCTTCAGCTGGCGATGGACCCGCCGCCGCCCCGGCGTACCGATGGCCTGGCAGACCTCGCAGAGCATGGCGGCCGACCTGCACCGCCGGATGCATCGAGCCGTCGACCGCACCCGCAACAACGTTTCCGAGGCGCGCAAGCGTGGCGTCGCGACCGGCGGCTACGACTGCCTCGTCGACGACCTGGCGGCGACCGCCCGGGCGCTCGACGATCAGCTCGTGCTGGCTTCGAAGCTCCCGTTCCGGCAGCGCCACAAGACGTTGCTCGGGCTGCGGTACCGCATCGCCGACATCGAGCGCGCCGGCGAGCGCGTCAGCAAGAACGCGATCGAGTCGGCGAGCCCGCTCGTCGACAGCGTCGACGACTCGCTACGCCAGATCAACGAGCGTCTCGACCACGTCGACGAGGCGAAGAACGAGCTGCGCGACCTCGGCGGGACGGGCTGAGCACGATCGAGGTCCCGTTGTCGGTCCTCGACCTTGCGTTGGTGGGTCCGGACGAGTCGACGCGCGAAAGCCTCGAGGGCACCGTCGCGACGGCCCGGCGCGCCGAGCAGCTCGGCTACCACCGGGTCTGGTACGCCGAGCACCACAACATCGACGCGATCGCGTCGTCCGCGACCGCGGTGCTCATCGCGCACGTCGCGGCGCACACCGAGCGCATCCGCCTCGGCGCAGGCGGCATCATGCTCCCGAACCACGCTCCGCTGACGATCGCCGAGCAGTTCGGGACGCTCGCCACGCTGCACCCCGGCCGCATCGACCTCGGACTCGGCCGCGCGCCGGGCAGCGACCAGGCGACGATGCGTGCGTTGCGGCGAGGACCGGAGGCCGCGGAGACGTTCCCCCGGGACGTGCTCGAGCTGCAGGGCTACCTCAGCGGCGAGTCCCTGGTCCCGAACGTCCACGCGACGCCGGGCCGGGCCACCGACGTCCCGCTCTACATCCTCGGATCGTCGCTGTTCGGCGCGCAGCTCGCCGCCGTGCTCGGTCTGCCGTACGGGTTCGCCTCACACTTCGCTCCCGCGGCGCTCCACGAGGCCGTCGCGCTGTACCGGGAGCGGTTCGAACCGTCGGCGCAGCTCGATCGCCCGCACGTCATCGCCGGCGTGAACGTCCTCGCGGCGGAGTCGGCCGACGAGGCGCAGGAGCAGCTGCACGTCACGAAGAAGGCCCGCGTGCGAAGCCTCTTCAACCGGGGTGGGCGTCGCCTGAGCGACGGGGAGGCCGAGCAGATCCTCCGATCACCGCAGGCCGTCCACGTCGAGCAGATGATGCGCTACACCGCGGTGGGCACGCCCGATGCCGTGCGGGCGTACCTGGACGACTTCGTCGTAGAGGCCGACGCCGACGAGCTGATGGTCGTGCACACCGCGCAGTCGCTCGCGCTGCGCCTCCGGTCGCTCGAGCTCACGGCCGAGGCGACCGAGCTCGCGTCCTAGCGTTCGAGCACCGCCTCGGCGAGGCGGCGCGCGATCACGCGCAGGCAGAGCGTCTCGTCGGCACCCTCGAAGATCGACAGCACGCGCGCGTCGACGTAGTAGCGCGACACGTCGTACTCCTCGGCGTAGCCCATGCCGCCATGGAGCTGCATCGCCTCGCGGGTCACCCACTCCGCGGCGCGGCACACGTACGCCTTCACCATCGACGCGTGCAGCGCGCCTTCGCCTCTTCCCATGCGGCGCGCGACCTCGTACGAGAACTGACGACCCGCCTGGATGAGCGCGGCCATGCGTGCGAGCTTGGCCCGGGAGAGCTGGTAGTCGGCGACCGGGCGACCGAACACGACCCGTTCCTGGGCGTAGGAGAGCCCCGCCTCGAACGCGGCCTGCATCACCCCGACGGCGCGCGCCGCGGTCTGGAGGCGCCCGTTCTCGAAGCCTTCCATCTGGAGGTAGAAGCCCCTGTTGCGGCCCGAGTCCTCGCCGACGAGGTTCTCTGCGGGCACGAGCCAGTCGGAGAACGACACCTCGTAGGAGTGCATGCCCCGGTAGCCGATGGTGTCGATCGCGCGCCCCTCGATCGTCCCGCCGCCGCGCTGTGAGAACTCGAAGGCGTGCCCGGGCGCGGGCTCCTTGTCGACGACGAAGATCGACAGCCCACGGTGCCCGGCGCTGCGGTCGGGATCGGTGCGCGCGAGCAGCATGATGGCGTTCGCGCGCCCCGCGAACGTCGCCCACGTCTTCGTGCCGTTGATCCGGTAGCCGCCGTCGACCGGGAGCGCGGTGACCTTGAGCCCGGCGACGTCGGACCCGAAGTCGGGCTCGGTCACCATCACCCCGACCATCAGCTCGCCCGTCGCGATCCTCGGGAGCCAGCGCTGCTTCTGCTCCTCGGTGCCCCCGCGCACGATGGCGCGCGTCAGGATCTCGGGCCGTGTGATGAGCGAGCCGCCGACGCCCAGCGACCCCCATGACAGCTCCTCGGTCGCGACGATCATCCCGAGGTAGTCGTGCTCGCCTCCCACCGCGAACCCGCCGTACTCCTCGGGCACCGACAGGCCGAAGCCGCCGATCTCTGCCAAGCCCGAGATCACGTCCTCGGGGATGTCGCCGTTCGTGCGGTGCACGTGCTCGGCGACGGGCCGGATCTTGTCGGCCGCGAACCGGTGGAACGTCTCGCGCACGAGATCGAACTCGTCGTCGAGGTGTGCTGGGCCCGTGCCCTGGGCCGTGAGGTCGCTCGCGATCTCCTCCAGGAACGCCGGCGAACGGTACGCCTCGACGAACGGCAGCGCGGGGCCGAGCTCGCCTGCCTCGACGCCCCAGACCCCCTCGCGTGCGACGATGCGTGAGGCGAGGTCGCCGACCACGTCGGCGATGAAGGCGCGAGCGAGCTTCGACTCGTACTCGCCGTGCTCGGCGTAGTCGAGCATCACGCGGCAGCCCTCCACCGCGCTGGCGACGTGCGCGAGGTCGTAGGCGAGCACCTGGTGCTCGTCGAGCTTCGCGACCGAGATGCGCCCATCGGCCAGGCTGGCCCGCGCGAGGTGCTGGGAAGCAGCGTCGACGATCGACGCCGCGGCGGAGACGGCCGCGCCGGCGGCTTGCAGCTGCTCGGGCATGGCCGCCGAGCCTATGGCTCGCTCGGCTCTTGCACGTCCCCGGACGGCGGCATGGTCGGCGACTCGGTGGTGGCAGTCGTGTCGGGCCCCGGCTCCGGCGCCGATGCCGGCGGGGGAGCAGGCACCGGGGCCGCGGTCGGCGGCGGTGCGGTCGACGCGGTCGTGTTGGTCGAGGCCCCGCCCGGGGACCCCGGCGCGCCGGTCGGCCCGTCGCTGCCGCGCGTGCGGATCACCGTCTTGGCCTGATCGGGGACGGCGTGCTCGGCCAGGGCGCAGCGGCGCTCGAGCCGTGCATACACGGCGTCGCCGAGGAGGTCGCCGCCCTCGACGGTGAAGTGGACGCCGTCACCGGCACGGACCCGCACCGACTTGCCGCTCGACCCGGGCAACGTGGGCGTGAAGCCGCCCTCGGCGCCGGAGAACAGCTCGTACGCGTCGACGTACTCGGCACGGTCGTGCTGCCCGACGACCTCGCGGGCGACGGTGTTCACGCGCTGCACGCCCTGGTCCTTGCGTCGGTCCTGCATCGTCGGCGCACCCACCCAGTACACGTGTCGCGTGTCGCCGCCGTCCTCGAGGATCCGCAGCACCTCCTCGACCCGGAGCCGGTACTCGCCCTGCCACGACGCCGAGTCGCTCGAGCCCGAGCTGGGGGTCTTCCAGTCGTTGGCGCCGATGATGAAGACGACGACCTCGGGATCGAGGCGCGTCATCTCCTTGGTCGCGTGCTCGGGCCAGTCGAAGAACTCCGGGCTGCTCAGTCCGCTCGAGACACGCGAGTCGTAGACCGGCTGCACGATCCCTGTCTCCGCGGCGCGTTCGCCGAGCGACGGGCCGAGCGAGCCGGCGAGCGAGTCGCCGGCGATCCAGAGACGCAGCGCGTCGTCGGGTGAGAGGTTCGACCGGCACAGGCGCGACTCGTGGTGGGTCCGCGTCGACGTCGTGGTGGCGCGATCAGCGAGGGCGGGTCCGGGCGCGCTCTCGAGCCGAAGCGCGTCGGAGGCGACGAGCGCGCCGAGGCCGAGGACGACGGACGCGAGGACGACGATCGACGCCCCGAGCACCGCTCTCCCGCGTCGGGCCCAGGCGGTTCCGGCGGCACGCGGGCTCGCGGCCACCCGTCAGCCGCTCTCGGCGGCGGCGGGCTCGATCAGCGCAGGCGCGGTCGTCCCGTCGATCTGGGTGCGGTAGAGGTCGGCGTAGAGATCGCCCCGGGCAAGGAGCTCGGTGTGCGTGCCCTCCTCGACGATCCGACCGTCGTCGACGACGATGACGCGGTCGGCCGCGACGATCGTCGACAGGCGATGCGCGATGACCAGCGCGGTGCGGTGCTCGAGGGCGTCGGTGAGCGCACGTTGGATCGCCTGCTCCGACTCCGAGTCGAGGTGCGACGTCGCCTCGTCGAGGATCACGATCGCCGGGTCCTTGAGCAGCATCCGTGCGATCGCGAGCCGCTGCTTCTCGCCGCCCGACATCCGGTAGCCGCGCTCTCCCACGACGGTGTCGTACCCGTCGGCGAGCCCGGCGATCAGGTCGTGGATGCGCGCGGCCTCGCACGCCGCCACGAGCTCGTCGTCGGTCGCGTCGGGCTTGGCGTAGCGGAGGTTGTCGGCGATCGACTCGTGGAAGAGGTGCGGATCCTGCATCACCATCCCGACGCTGTCGCGCAAGGACGCCAACGTGACGTCGCGCACGTCGTGACCGTCGACGAGCACCCGCCCGCCGACCACGTCGTGGATGCGCGGGACGAGCAGCGCGGTCGTCGTCTTCCCCGCGCCCGACGGTCCCACGAGAGCAATCAGCTCGCCGGGCTCGACCGTGAACGAGACGTCGCGGAGGATCCAAGCGCCCGGGTCGTCGTCGGCGATGACGCCGCCCTCCTCGAGCGACGCGATGGACGAGACGGCTGCCGGTGGGTGGCGGAACCAGACGTGGTCGAACTCGACGCGACCGCGCGATCGCGGCAGCTCGATCGCCTCGGGTCGCTCCTCGATGAGGGGCGGGAAGTCGAGAACCTCGAAGACCCGCTCGAACGACACGAGCGCGGTCATCACGTCGACGCGCGCGTTCGTGAGCTGCGTGAGCGGCGCGTAGATCTGGCTGACGTACACGACGAACGCCGCAACGGTGCCGACGGCGATGACCCCGTCGATCGCGAACCGACCGCCGAGGTAGTAGACGACCGCCGTCCCGACGGCCGCGACGAGCCCGAGGCCGACGAAGAGGATCCGCGCGAGCAGCGCGCTGCGTACGCCGATGTCGCGCACGCGCCTCGCGCGGTCGGAGAACATGTCCTGCTCCCGGTCGTGGCTCCCGAACAGCTTCACCACGAGCGCGCCCGCCACGTTGAAGCGCTCGGCGACGGTGTTGTTCATCGCCGCGTTCAGCTGCATCGACTCGCGCGTGAGCACCTGGAGCCTCCGGCCCACCCGCCGGGCCGGGATGATGAACAACGGGAGCACGAGCAGCGTCAGGACCGTCAGCCGCCACTCGAGCACGAGCATGAACGTGAGCGTCACGACGAGGCTGATGGCGTTGCTGGCGACCGTGCCCATCGTGTTGGTGACGGCCTGCTGGGCGCCGATGACGTCGTTGTTGAGCCGCGACATGAGCGCGCCGGTCTGGGTGCGCGTGAAGAACGACAGCGGCAGACGCTGCACGTGGTCGAACAGCTTGACGCGCATGTCGAAGATGAGGCCCTCGCCGATGGTCGCCGAGTACCACCGCTGGAGCAGTGACAGGCCGGCACTGGCCAACGCCAGCGCCACGGCACCGGCGGCGAGGACGGCGACGAGGGTGACGTCGGAGTTGGGCACCGCGGTGTCGAGGAGCGACTTGAGGAGGAGCGGCGGGATCGCGGTCACGATCGCGGCGGCGATGACCGCGACGAAGAAGCCGATGAGGTAGCGCCGGTAGGGACGGGCCAGGTGGAACACTCGACGCAGCAACGCACGCTCGATCTTGCGGCCGCGCAGGGCGTCGTAGTCCTGGCGGAACCCCATCATCGCTTGCCACATCGTCACGGTCCCTCCAACGTAGGTCCGACCGGCACCGATTCCCCACCGTCGATCCCCGGCGTCGATCCCCGCCTTCGGTCCCCAGCCTTTCGGTCCCCAGCCTTCGGTCCCCGGCCCTCGATCCCGGGGCCTTCGATCCGGGGCGCGACACTGACGGGCGAATGGACCCCAGGTGGCCTCTCGCCGGGCGTGAGCAAGAGCTCGCGCGCGTCGCCGAGGCGATGGACGCCGGTGACGCCGGTGTCGTCCTCGCCGGGCCGCCGGGCGTCGGGAAGACCCGCCTGGCCACCGAGTCGATCGCGATGGCGGAGCTCCGGGGGTGGCCGCGCGCCGTCGTGCGCGCGAGTCGCAGCGCCGCGACGATCCCCTTCGGGGCGTTCGCGCCGTTGCTGGCGCTCGGGGACCGCCAGGCCGAAGGGCCGGTCGACGCGCTGCGCGTCGCGAGCGAGACGATCGCAGCCGCGGCCCGCGACTCGACCCTCTTGCTCATGGTCGACGACGCGCACGAGCTCGACGACGCATCGTCGGCACTCCTCGGCCTGCTGGCGTTGCGTCCCGAGGTCTTCCTCGTCATCACCCTGCGCTCCGAGAGCGGCCCGGTTTCCGAGAGCCTGACGGGCCTCTGGAAGGACGATCTCCTGACGCGGATCGACGTCGACGGGCTCTCGGCCGACACGACCGCCGAGATCGTCGCCGAGGTGCTGGGCGGGCCGGTCGAGGGCGGCACGTCGCGGATGCTCTGGGCCACGAGCGGGGGCAACGCGCTGTTCCTGCGCGAGCTCGTGGTCGGCGCGCTCGACGCCGGCGCGCTCCACGACACCGGCGGCATGTGGCGGTTGCGCGGTGAGCTGTCGCCGTCGACGCGGCTCGGCGAGGTGGTCGGTCTGCGCATCGGCGCACTCGACGAGTCGGCCCGCGCCGCGATGGAGGTGGTGAGCGTGGCCGAGCCCGTCGGGCTGGCCGAGCTGGCGACGTTCGCCGCGCCCGAGGCGATCGACGGGCTCGAGCGACGCGGGCTCGTTGCCGTGCACGCTGAGGGCGCCCGCAAGGAGGTGCGATCGGCGCACCCCCTCTATGGCGAGGTCGTGCGAGCGGGCGTCCCCGCGCATCGCCGGCAGGAGATCTACCGGGCGCTCGCCGACCGCATCGAGGCTCGGGGCACACGCCGTCGCGAGGACATGTTGCGCGTCGCGCTCTGGCGACTCGGCAGTGGCGGCGGGAGCCCGGAGGTCTTGCTGCGCGGCGCGCACGAAGCGCGCTTTGCGTTCGACTTCGACCTCGCGGAGCGGCTCGCGCGTGCCGCGCACGCTGAGGCGCCCACGGCCGAGAGCGCGCACCTGCTCGGGGAGACGCTCGACGCGCTGGGCCGCCACGACGAAGCCGAGGCGGTCTTGGCCGCGGCGCCGGAGCACCTCGGGGACGAACGCGTGCGCACGATGATCGCGCTGGCGCGCTCGGCCAACCTCTTCCGTGGGCTTGGTCGCGGCGACGACTCGAGCACGGTGCTCACGGCGGCGTTGGAGGAGATCGACTCCTCGGATCTCCGCAACGAGCTGATCGCGCAACAGGCCGTGCACCTGCTTTTCGAGGGACGCGAGCGCGAGGTGCTCGCGCTCGCGGATCCGTTGCTGGTGAGCGGTGACCTGCGTACGTTCGTCAACGGCGCACTTCCCGGCGCCGCGGCACGCGCGCTCGCGGGGCGAACCGACGAGGCGATTGCCATCGCGGACCGGGCGTTCGAGGCACGCATCGAGCTCGGCGATCAGGTGCAGATGGCGGGTCCAGGGATCTACATCGTCGCCCGCTCGTTGGCGCTGCTCGAAGCGGGACGGCTGGCGGAGGCGGAGGAGAACGCTCGTCTCGGCTACGACGCCGCGGCCGAGCAACAGCTGCGCGACGGCCAAGCGTGGTTCGGTGTGATCCTCGGTCGCACATGCCTGCACGCGGGACGGGCGGCGGCGGCGGCGCGGTGGTTCCGCGAGGCCGCGGTCGTGTTCGACGATCTCAACCATCCGGGCGCACGGTGGGGATACGGAGGTCTCGCCCACGCGCTCGCGCTCGTCGGCGACCTCGACGGCGCTGACACCGCGCTCGCCGATCTCGACGCAGCGGCGCCGACCCCGGTGCGGGTCATGGATCCCGAGATCGAGCGCGCCCGGGGATGGGTGCACGCGCAGCGCAGCGAGTACACCCTGGCGCGCGATGCGCTCCGTCGAGCAGCGTCGTTGGCGTTCGAGCACGGCAGCGCGGCGCTCGAGGCGGCGGCGCTCCACGACCTGGTGCGGCTCGGGGAGGACGCGCCGGCCCTCGAACGCCTTCGCGGGCTCGCCGACGTCGTCGACGGCGACTTCATGCCCGCGCGCCTCGAGCACGCCGAAGCGCTCGTCGCGCACGACCGCGGGCGCTTCGCGCGCGCCGCCGGCGACTTCGAGCGCATCGGCGCGCTGCTGTACGCGGCCGAGGCGGCGGCCGGCGCCGCGCGCGAGGCGGCGCGCGACGGTCTGGCGCGCGACGCCACCGAGGAGTCCGCACGGGCGCGGCGGCTCACCGCCGCGTGCGAGGGGGCGCGGACGCCGGCGCTGTCGGTGAGCGTGGTGGAGACGACGCCGCTCACCAAGCGCGAGCGCGAGGTGGCCGAGCTGGCGGCGCGCGACTTGGCGAGCAGGGAGATCGCCGAGAAGCTCTTCGTCAGCGTCCGGACGGTCGAGAACCACCTCCAGCGCGCGTACGAGAAGCTCGGCGTCCGCAGCCGCGCCGAGCTCGCCGAGGTGCTCGACACCTGAACCCCCTGGTTGCGTCCCTCACCCGCGCATCTCGGGGCGAGGGACGCATGTCGGACGCGTCAATAGGATGCGGGCCGTGCCCACCGATCCCGAGATCCGAGACGAGCTGGTCGCGACCGTCCGCCGGTTCGTCGAGAAGGACGTCATGCCGGTGGCATCCGACCTCGAGCACGCCGACGAGTTCCCCGATGACCTCGTGGCGACGATGCGCGCCCTCGGCCTCTTCGGAGTCACGATCCCGGAGGAGCACGGCGGCCTCGGGCTCGACCTCCTCACCTATGTCGCCGTCATCGAGGAGCTCGCCGCGGGCTGGATGTCGCTCACGGGCATCCTCAACACGCACGTCATGTCGGCGAACCTCCTCAAGATGCACGGCACGGACGAGCAGAAGGATCGCTGGCTGCCCCGCCTGGCCACCGGTGATCTCCGCGGTTGCCTGTCCTTGTCGGAACCCGACGCGGGCAGCGACACCAGCGCGCTCAAGTGTCGTGCCGAACGCGACGGCGACGAGTTCGTGGTCACCGGCACCAAGACCTGGGTGACGAACGGGGCTCGCGCGGGCCTCGTGGCGCTGGCGGCGCGCACGACCGAGGGCATCACCTGCTTCATGGTCGAGAAGGAGCCCGGGGATCGCTCGGGCTCCATCACCGTCAGCCGCAACATCGGCAAGCTCGGGTACAAGGGCATCGAGACGGTCGAGATGGCATGGGACGGCCAGCGCGTGCCCGCCGACGCGGTGCTGGGCGGCGAGGTGGGCCTCGGCCGCGGCCAGCACTACATCCTCTCCGCACTCGAGGTCGGTCGCATCAACATCGCGGCGCGCGCATGCGGCATCGCCCGGGCCGCGTTCGAAGCGGCCATCCACTACGCGCAGCAGCGCGAGACGTTCGGCAAGCCGATCGCCCAGCACCAGGCCATCCAGACCAAGCTCGCCGACATGGCCACCAAGCTCGAAGCCGCGCGACTGCTCACCCGCAGCGCCGCCGAGCGCAAGGAGGCCGGCAAGCGCTGCGACGTCGAGGCCGGGATGGCGAAGCTGTTCGCGAGCGAGACGGCGTTCGAGGTCGCCACCGAGTCGATGCGCATCCACGGCGGCGTCGGCTACACGACGGAGCTGCCGATCGAGCGGTACTACCGCGACGCCCCGCTCATGATCATTGGTGAGGGCACCAACGAGATCCAGCGCCTCGTGATCGCACGCGGCCTGCTCTCGCGCTACGACGCCGAGTGAGTGCGGGCGAATGAACGACGTCGAGACCCACTACGTCGCGACACCGCACGGTCACTACGCGTACCAGGTGAGCGGTGAAGGCGAACGGGCGATCCTCTTCATCAGCGGGAACGTGTCGCACCTCGAGCTGCGCTGGGAGATCCCGCACCTGGTGCGCATGTACCGCCGCCTCATGGCGTTCGGCAGGGTGGTCACCTTCGACCCGCTCGGCATCGGAACATCCGACCCGCTGCCGGACCCACCCCCCTCGCTCGGGGAGGTGGCTGAGAACAGCCTGGCGATCATGGACGCGGCGGGCGTCGACCGCTTCGTGATCGTGGCGTCGACCCACGGGGTTGCTCCGGCCATCGCGATGGCCGCCCTGCACCCCGCGCGGGTCGAGAAGCTCGTCTTCCTGGGTGGCTACGCCCGCCTGTTCGCGGCCCCCGACTACCCGGAGGGCATCGAGCCGGCGGCGCTCGAGCTCTTCTTCGAGACGTACCTGCCGCTCTGGGGGACGGGGACACCGAGTGCGACTATCTACGGCGTCGAAGCCGACGAGACCGAGCTGCCTGCCTACGCGCGACTCGAGCGCGCCGCGGCGGCGCCCGGCGCGATCGAGCGGGTCCTGCGCTGGATCGCCAGCAGCGACGTCCGAGACCTCGTCGACGGTGTCGGCGCCCCGGTCCTCATGTTCGGCATCGCGACGCGTCTGGTGACGGTCGAGGTGATGCGCGCGGTTGTCGACGGCTTGCGCGACGTGCACTACATCGAGCTCGAGCACGACCCGGTGACGACCGGTGTCGGGCTCGACGAGATGATGGCCGACATCGCCGAGTTCCTCACCGGATCTCGTGCGGCGTCCTCCGCCGACCGGCGTCTCGGCGCGGTGCTCTTCACCGACATCGTCGGATCGACCGAGCTCGCGGCCCGACTCGGCGACGCTCGCTGGCGCGACGCGCTCGGCGGCTTCCGCATCGCCGTGCGTCGAGAGCTCGAGCGCCACGACGGACGCGAGGTGAACACCCGCGGCGACGACTTCTTCGCGGTATTCGACCGGGTGTCGAGCGCGATCGAGTGCGCGCTGGCGATGCGAGCTGAGACGGAGAACCTCGACCTGCGCACCCGCACGGGAATCCACGTCGGTGAGGTCGAGCTGGACGACGAGGACCTCACCGGCGTCGCCGTCCACGTCGGCGCCCGGGTCGCCGACCTCGCCGAGCCGGGTGAGGTCCTGGTCACGACGGCCGCCCGCGAGTCGGTGGCGGGCATGACCTGGAGCTTCGAGGACCGCGGCACGCACGAGCTCAAGGGCGTCCCCGGCGAGTGGAGGCTCTTCGCGGTCCACCCCTAGTGGTTGCGTCCGTCGCCCGCGTATAGAGGGGTGAGGGACGCATCAATAGGATTCGTCCCGATGACGGTTCACGAGCGTCCCTTCGGCCGGTACTTCGACGACTTCGAGCCCGGCGACGTGTACAAGCACTGGCCGGGCAAGACCATCACCGAGGGCGAGGACCACCTCTTCTGCCTCATCACCATGAACCACCACCCGCTCCACCTGGACGCGTGGTACGCCGAGACCCAGACGCAGTTCGGCAAGAACGTCGTGGTCGGCAACCTCGTCTACTCGGTCGTGCTCGGCATGAGCGTCCCCGACGTCAGCGGTGCGGCGATCGCGAACCTCGAGGTCGAGGAGCTCAAGCACCAGAAGCCGACGTTCCACGGCGACACGATCTACGCCGAGACCAAGGTCCTCGAGAAGAAGGAGTCGTCGAGCAAGCCCGACCGAGGCATCGTCACGGTCGAGACCCGGGGCTTCAACCAACGCGGAGAAGAGGTCTGCTACTTCCGCCGCAAGGTGATGGTCCCCAAGCGCGACGCCGCGCCGGAGCGCGTCCGGCCCTACGAGTCCCCTGAGTAGCGGAGCGAAGCGTCCGCGGGCGGGGTGTCCCCGCCCGCAGCGCAGCGACCCACAGTGACGGACTGCCTCTTCTGCGCGATCGTCACCGGCGACGTCTCGGCGACGGTCGTCGCCGAGAGCGACGCGACGGTCGCGTTCCTCGACCACCGTCCGATCTTCCCCGGCCACACGCTCGTGGTCCCGCGTGCGCACGTCGAGACGCTGCGCGACCTCGACTCCGACGGGGTCGGCCCCTACTTCCTCGACGTGCAGCGAGTGGCCGTCGCCGTCCAGGACGGCCTCGACGCCCAGGGCACGTTCGTCGCCGAGAACAACGTCGTCAGCCAGAGCGTCCCGCACCTGCACGTCCACGTCGTGCCTCGCCGCCGGAAGGACGGGCTGCGCGGGTTCTTCTGGCCTCGCTCGACCTACGCCGACCCGAGCGAGATGGAGGACGTCGCCGGTCGCATCCGGGCGGCCCTCCCGTCACCTTCGTGAGGTGCTTGCCCGACGCCTAGTGCTGTAATAATGTAATCACCATGACGGAGCACGATCTTGCCGGCTGGTTCGCCGGCCGTTGTCCCGACGAGTGGTTCACCGGCGCCCCCGAGGTCAGCGCCGACCGCGAGGAGATCCTCGTCGTCGGGACGCTCTCCGAGCCCGACACCGGGAAGAACGCAGACGCCGACACGCGGGCGAGCGCGTGCGCGGCCTGCATCGACGGCTTTCGCGAGGACACCCGGGCCCATCGCATGCACATCGCGGACGAGGCGGAGCGCCGCTTCGACCGGAAGGTCGCCTGGGGCGCCCGCTGCGGGGAGGCCGGCGCCGTCTTCACCCACCTGAGCGTGCCGGTGATGACCCGCCTCCGGATGGGGGAGCGCCGGGTCCTCGACACCCTCGTCGATGCGGGCGTCGCCCGCAGCCGGAGCGACGCCCTGGCCTGGTGCGTGCGCCTGGTGCGCGAGCACGAGGGCGAGTGGATCGAAGAGCTGCGCGACGCCCTCGTCCACGTCGAACGAGTGCGGGCCGACGGGCCGACGCCGCGATGAGGCGCGGGACACATCGAGCCAGGGGCGGCTATCGGCACTCGGCTCGTTTCGATAGTCTCCACTCTCGTGTCGGGGGGCGTTCACCTGACGTTCTACGGCGTACGTGGTTCGACGCCGTGTGACGGAGCCAGGTACCAGCGGTACGGCGGCAACACCTCATGTGTCGCGCTCGAGGCCGATGGACATCAGCCGATCGTGTTCGACCTCGGCACGGGCGTTCGCGAGTACGGCGACATCGTCACGGAGCGCTTCTCCGAAGCGTTGATCGCGAACCGACTCTCCACGCCGTACCAGGCGACGGTCCTGCTGACCCATCTGCACTGGGACCACATCATCGGCCTGCCGTTCTTCACGCCGGTCTTCCGTCCCGACGCCGTCATCGACATCCACGGTCCGCGGCAGGACGCCGGTCCGCTCGAGGACGTGTTCCGCGGCGTGATGCAGCCGCCGTACTTCCCGATCACGCCCGACCAGCTCGGTGGAACGGTCACGTTCCTCGACACCGCTCACGACGACTTGGCCGTCAACGGCGCGAAGGTCCGCTCGCGGTGGGTCCGGCACACCGACCCGACGCTCGGCTACCGCGTCGAGCTCGAGGGTCAAGGGGTCACGTACATCTCCGACCACGGCCCCGGGTGCGATCCCGACGCCGCCGATGACTTCATCCCCGAGGAGGTGCTGGAGCTCTGCGACGGCGTCGATGTGCTCATCCACGACGCGCAGCACACGATGCACGAGTACGAGTCGAAGCGGCACTTCGGCCACTCGACCATCGAGTACGCAGTGCACGTCGCGAGGGAGTCGGGCGCCAAGACGCTCGCGCTCTTCCATCACTGCCCGACCCACAGCGACGTGGCGGTCGACGAGATCCTCGACCACGCCCGCGACATCTCGGCGGAGACGAACGGCCCGGAGGTGATCGCCGCGCACGAGGGGATGCGGCTCGACCTCGGGCATCGGTGACCGAGCACCACGGGCCGGGATGAGCGAGCGTCCCGAAGACGCCGACGAGGAGATCTACGGACCCGACGCCGACGAGTTCCGGCGCGTGCTCGGACAGTTCGCCACCGGCGTCACGATCATCACCGCGATCGACGGCGGCGAGCCCGTCGGTGTCGCGGCCAACTCCTTCACGTCGGTGTCGCTCGACCCGCCGCTCGTGCTGTTCTGCGTGGCCCGCACGTCGTCGACGTGGCCCCGGATCGAGCGGGCCCGAAAGTTCGCCGTCAACATCCTGGGGGAGCACCAGGAGGAGCTGTCGCAGCTGTTCGCGACGAAGGGCGCTGACCGCTTCGGCCAGTGCGACTGGCACGAGGGTGTGGGCGGCTCCCCCGTGCTCCACGAGACGCTCGCGTACCTCGACTGCGAGTTCTGGGCCGAGTACGAAGGCGGCGACCACATCATCGTCGTCGGCCGAGTGCTCGACCTCGGGGTCGAGCACGACGCCGGACCGCTCCTGTTCTTCCGCGGCAGGTACGGGCGCATCGCCACCGAATGACGCCGGGGAAATGACACCACCGACGTCGCTCGAAGGACGCGTCGTGGTCGTCGGTGTCGAGCAGCGGCCCGCGGCCGTCGCCCTCGCTGCCCGCGGTGCGACGGTCGTCGTCGTCGGCGCTGAGGCCGGGGCCGTCGGGTCGCTCGTGCGGGAGGTCGCCACGACCGGTGCTCGCGCCGCCGCGTTCGTCGGTGATCCCTCGACCGACGCCGACGCCGCGGCGCTCTCGGAGATGCTCGCCGAGCTGTTCTGATCCAGCCTGACGAGCCGTCAGGTCGCCGGTAGCCTGGCGTCCGACGCCCCGAGCCTTGGCACCGTGCCCCGGCAGGGGACGCGCTCCGAGGGAGTCGAAGCGTTGGATCGGGAGCACGAGCTGCGGCGGGCCGGATGGCGGCTCATCCGGGGAGAGCTCCGCCAGCAACACCTCTGGGTCCTCGCCGGGGTCGCGGCGGGCGTCATCTGGACCGCCGCCAAGATCACGGTCCCGCTGCTCGCCGCGGCGGCCATCGACGACGGCATCATCCCCGGCGACGCCGGCGCGATCGTGCTCTACGCGGTCCTCATCGTGCTCGTGGGCGCGGTGCAGGCGTTCGGGACGGGCTCGCGGCGCTTTGCGGCGTTCCGCATCTCGTACCGCGTCGAGACCGATCTCCGCGAGCGCCTGTTCGCGCACCTCCAACGGCTGCACTTCGCGTTCCACGACCAGGCCCAGACCGGGCAGCTCATGGCGCGCGCCAACACCGACATCCGGCAGGTCAACCAGGTCGTCGTGCTGTTGCCGCTGTTCGCCGCGTCCTTGCTGATCGTCAGCGCAGTGATCGTCGTGATGATGCTGCAGAACGTCACGCTGGCGCTCCTCGCATTGGGCGCGCTCCCGCTGCTCAACATCGCCGCCACCCGCTTCTCGCGACGGATCGCGCCGGTCGTGCTCTCGTTGCAGGAGGAGCTCGGCGACCTCTCGGGTGTGGTCGAGGAGACGGTCGCGGGGGTCCGGGTCGTGAAGGGCTTCGGCTCGGAGCGCCTGCAGGTGGAGCGCCTCGAGGCGGAGGCCGACTCCGTCCTGGACCGGGCGCTGCAGGCCGCCTGGCTCCGTTCCGGCTTCCTGCCGCTGCTGGACTTCCTCCCCGCGGTCGCGCTCGTCGCGATCCTCTGGTACGGCGGGCACCTCGTGCTCGACGGCGACCTGCAGATCGGCACCCTCGTCGCGTTCAACTCCTACATCCTCATGACGATCTGGCCGTTGCGGATGACGGGCATGCTCGTCGCGCAGGCCAGTCGCGCCTCGTCGTCGGGTGGAAGGATCGACGAGATCCTCGGGACGGATCCCGCAGTCGTCGATCCACCGCACCCGGCGCCACTGCCCGCAGGCGGGTCCGGTGAGCTGCGGTTCGAGGCAGTCGACTTCTCCTATGGCGCCGGTCCGCCCGTGCTCGAAGACTTCGATCTGGTCGTGCGCGGCGGCGAAGCCGTCGCCGTCGTCGGCGCGACCGGTAGCGGCAAGACGACCGTGGCGCGACTCGTCTCGCGCTTCTACGACGTCGACACGGGCCGGGTGACGCTCGACGGTGTGGATGTGAGGGCCCTCACCGTGCGCGACCTGCGTCGGAGCGTGGGCATCGTCTTCGAGGACACGTTCCTGTTCACCGACACCGTCGCCGAGAACATCGCCTTTGCCGATCCCGAGGCACCGCTCGAGCAGGTGCGTCGCGCCGCGGACCTCGCGGGCGCCGACGAGTTCATCATGGCGCTGCCCGCCGGCTACGACACGGTCATCGGCGAGCACGGGTTCTCGCTGTCGGGCGGTCAGCGGCAGCGCATCGCGATCGCGCGCGCCGTGCTCGCCGACCCGAGCGTGCTCATCCTCGACGACGCGACGTCGTCGGTCGACCCGACCAAGGAGCACGAGATCCGCACCGCCCTGGGCGAGGTGATGGACGGTCGAACGACGCTCATCATCGCCCACCGCGCGGCAACGATCGCGCTCGCAGATCGTGTCGTCTTGCTCGACGAGCACAGGATCGTCGCCGAGGGGACCCACGAGGAGCTGCTCTCGTCGTCACCGCGCTACCGAGAGGTCCTCGCTGACGCCGAGGCGCGAGCCACGGTCGCGCCGGTCGCGGGAGCCGCCGAATGATGCGGGGCCGCCCGGCCTTCGGTGTCGTCCCCGTCGACGAGACCCTGTCCCGTGACGAGACCAAGGGGGTGCTGCGCCGCCTCGTGCGCATGCTGCGGCCCTGGCGCGGGAAGATCATCGTCGCCGCGCTGCTCCTCGTCGGGCAGACGGCCTGCCTGCTCGCGGGGCCCGCGCTGGTCCGCTACGGGATCGACTCGGGCCTGCGCGGGGAAGACGTCGGCGCGCTGAACCGGGCCGCCGTCTCGTACCTCTTCCTCGCGTGCGTGGCCCTGCTCTTCGGGCGACAGTCGATTCGAGCGGTCGCCAACGTCGGTGAGCGCTTCCTACGTGAGCTGAGGGTACGGGTCTTCCGGCACTTGACGTTGCTCGGGCTCGACTTCTTCGAGCGCGAGCGCACCGGGCGACTCGTCTCTCGGCTGACCTCCGACGTCGACGCGCTCCAGGAGCTCGTGCAGATGGGGCTCGCGATGTTCGTGCAGAACATCCTGCTCTTCTGCGGCGCGGTCATCGTGATCTTCGCGATGAGCTGGGAGCTCGCGCTCTGCGTCTTCGTGGTCGTACCTCCAGTGATCTGGGCGACTCGCTGGTTCCGGCGGAGGGCGAACGCGGCCTACCTCGAGGTTCGTGAGCGCATCGGGACGAACCTCGCGACGCTGCAGGAGGGTCTGGCGGGCGTTCGCGTCGTGCAAGCCTTCGGGCGCGAGAGCGCGTTCACGCGCCGCTTCCGCGTGACCAACGAGGCGCAGTTCGACGCCAACCTCGAGACCGTCAAGATCTCGACGAAGTACTTCCCGTTCGTCGAGTTCTGCGGGGTGATCGGCATCGCCATCATCGTCGGGATCGGCGGTCTGTTCGTCGACCAGGACATCGTGACGGTGGGGACGGTGGCGGCGTTCGTCCTGTACCTCAACAACCTGTTCGAGCCGGTCCAGCAGCTCGGCCAGCTGTACAACACGCTGCAGCAGTCAGCCGCGGCGCTGTACAAGCTCTTCGGCCTCCTCGATACGCCGACGTCGATCGCCGAGCGGCCCGGCGCGGTCGATCTCCCCGACAGCGGGGCGATCGACGTTCAGCACGTGTCGTTCCGTTACGGCGACGGACCGCTGGTGCTCCACGATGTGTCGCTCCACGTCGTACCCGGCGAGCGGGTCGCGCTCGTCGGCCCGACGGGAGCGGGCAAGTCGACGTTGGCCAAGCTGGTGGCCCGCTTCTACGACCCGGTCGAAGGCGACGTGTCGCTCGGCGGTGTCGATCTGCGCGACGCGACGTTGCGCTCGCTGCGGGAGCGGATCGTCGTGGTCCCCCAGGAGGGCTATCTCTTCACCGGCACGATCCGTGAGAACGTGCGCATCGGGCGCCCCGAGGCGACCGACGCCGAGGTCGACGCCGCGCTCGAGGCGCTCGGCATCCGCGAGCGCTTCGCGTCGCTCAAGGAAGGTCTGGACACCGAGGTGCGAGAGCGCGGAAGCCGGCTGTCGGCCGGTGAGCGTCAGCTCGTCTCCTTGGCGCGCGCGGCGCTGGCCGACCCGCCGGTGCTCGTGCTCGACGAGGCGACGTCGAGCCTCGACCCGGGCACGGAGCACACCGTCGAGCACGCGCTGGAGGCGCTCACCACCGCGCGGACGGTGCTCGTCATCGCGCACCGGTTGTCGACCGCGTCGCGAGCCGACCGGGTGGCGGTCGTCGACGACGGTCGCATCGTCGAGCTCGGTGCGCACGCGGAGCTCGTCCGGCGCGAGGGCCGCTACGCCAGCCTCTGGGCGAGCTGGTCCGCCGCCCAGACCCGGGCCTCCTGAACCCGAACACCCACGATCAGGAGAACGCGACCGCCGGCTCGAGGCGGTGGGCGAAGCGGCGCAGGGTCGGGAGCAGCGCGAGGCCGGTCGCGAGGATGAGGAGCGCGTTGAACAGCGCGCCGGCGGCGTCCCAGGCGAGCGACGTCGCGAAGTAGTACGACCAGTAGTGCTCGATGGTGCCGGCGAATCCGAGGCCGGGGCGCCAGAGCGTCGCCCCCTCGCCGCGCAGGAACGGCCACGACCAGAGGTTGAGCAGCGCGCCGTAGAGGAACCCACCGATCCATCCGTAGGCCGCGATCGTCACCACCTCGATGCGCGGATCGAGACGCTCGGTGACGCGGCCGACGAAGCCGGCACCCGCGCCGAGCCACCCGAGCCCGAGCATCTGGAACGGGAGCCAGGGGCCGAGCCCGCCGGTGATGAACGCGGACGTGACCATCGCGGTGATCCCGAGCAGCAGCCCGAACCTCGGGCCGAACGCGACCCCCGCGAGGATCACCATGAAGAAGATGCCGGCGTTGTTGCCGGGCAGCTCCACCAGGCGGAGCAAGCCGGCGATGGCCGAGAGCACCGCGAGCACCGCGATCATGGCGCCGTTCATCGTGCCGCGGCGCACCTCGAGCGCGAGCGCGACGACGACGAGCGCGCCGATAACCGCGGCCCACATCGGCGCGTCGCCACCATGTGCCTGCGCCGCGAACGAGCCCGTCGGCAGCCAGAACGGGTAGAGGAATGCCGCGAGCCCGAGCACCGTCACGAGCGCATAGACCGTCGCCGGGCGGACGCGTTCGGTCACCGGCGCTCCCGCGCGAGCGCGGCCTCGACGTCGGAGACCGTCAGGAACGGTGGCATCACGCGCAGCACCTGCGGCGCGAAGAGCGAGCCGGAGAGGACGTCGGGTCCGGGCCCGTCGGCCACGACGTCGCCGTCTCCGAGCACGACGACGCGCGTCGCGCACCGCGCCGCGAGCTCGACGTCGTGGGTGGCGAGCACCACCGCACCGCCCGCGGCAGCGTGATCACGCACGGCGCGCTCGAGCGCATGACGCGAAGCGGCATCCATCCCGCGCGTCGGCTCGTCGAGCAGCAGCACCTCGGCCCCGCCGACCGCAACCGCCGCGATCGCGACCCGCTGCCGCTCGCCCCCGGCGAGGCTGCGCGGATGACGGTCGGCCAGGTGCTCGATGCCGAGTCGGTCGAGCCACGCGTCGACGGCAGCGTCGTCGCGTCGGCCGAGGAGCGCCAAGGTCTCGGCGACCTCGCGCCGCACCGTCGGGGAGAACAGCAGCGAGCTCGGGTCTTGCGGCACGTACGACACGCGGGCCCTCGTCTCGACCGAGCCTCTCGACGGCTCCCGAAGCCCGGCGAGCGCGCGCAGCAACGTCGTCTTCCCGGCACCGTTGCGGCCGAGCAGCCCGACGACCTCGCCGGAGTGCACGGCGACGTCGATGCCGTGCAGCACGGCCCGACCCCCGAGCTCGACCGTCAGGGCCCTCGCCGCGGCGAGGACGTCTCCCGACGCCGCCGGTGTGTCGGAGTCGGCGCCGGTCGGCGCCTCGGGCCCGGGCCGCTCGGCGGCGCGGGCTCGCGCGTCGCGGACGGTGAGCGGCTGCGGATCCCAGCCGAGGAGTCGTCCGAGCTGCACCACCGGCGGCGCGCCCGCATAGGCCGCGAGCGCGGCGCCGACGGCGGTGGGCGCGCCGACCCGTCCGTCGGCGACGACCACGGCGCGCTGGGCGAGCGGCGCCGCCCGCTCGAGCCGGTGCTCCGCCACGACGACCGTCGTGCCGAGGTCGGCGTTGAGGCGGGCGAGTGCCGCGAGCACGTCGTCGGCGCCTTGGGGGTCGAGCTGTGAGGTGGGCTCGTCGAGCACGAGCGCCGACGGCGCGGCCGCGATGGCGCCCGCGATCGCGACGCGCTGGCGTTCCCCGCCCGAGAGCGACGTGGGAGTTCGGCGCCGCAGGTGCGCGATGCCGAGCGCGTCGAGCGCTTCCTCCACGCGTCTGCGCATCGCGGTCGCGGGCATCCCGAGGTTCTCGAGCGCGAACGCGACGTCGTGCTCGACCTCGTCGACGACCAGCTGCGCCTCGGGGTCCTGGCTGACGAAGCCGACGACCTCGGTCAGCTCGCGGGGCCGGTGGTGCTCGATCCTGCGCCCGAACGTTGTCACCTCGCCGGAGAACCGACCGCCGGTCGAGTGGGGCACGATCCCGTTGACCGCGCGCAGCAGCGTGCTCTTGCCCGAGCCCGAGGACCCGACGACCAGCAGCAGCTCTCCGGCCTCGACGCCGAGCGAGACGTCGTGGAGCGCCACCGGCCCGTCGGGATAGGCGAAGGAGACGTCGCGGAACGTGATCGCGCTCACGCAACGCTCATCTCGGGGGCGGGCACCGGAGCAGTCGAGGGAGTCCGTGTCATCGGCGCGAGCAGGGGCAGGAACGCGAGGGCGGCGACGATCTCGATCTGCGGCCACTGCACCGGACTCGGGGTCCACACGAACGTCGCGTCGTCGCCCGAGATCACGAGCGTGACGAGCAGCACGGGTGTGAGGAGGACACCGGCGATGCACCACCAGTCGGCGGTGGACACGTGGCGCGGTCGGTACCGGATGCGGTGCGTCGCCCGCGACGAGAGCACGACCGCAACGACCAGCGCGACCCCTCCGGCCCCCGCCAGCAGCAGCGCCGCGGGTTGCTCGCGCCCGACGAGCGCCACGAACGCCCCGCCCAGCGCGACGAGGGCCCCGAGGCCGAGCCAACCGGCACCACGTTGGCGCGCCGTCGAGCCGCCGTGCGCGAAGCCGCGGGAGTCCAGCGACTCCGACAACGTGACCGCCCGCTCCAGCCCGCGCTCGAGCACGGGCACGAGCTGGCGGATCAGTCGTCCCTTCCGGACGACGCGCCCGCCCGTGCGGGCCCGGTCGGCCTCGCGCACGTCGTGGACCGCTTCGATCGTGGTCGGCACGACGGCGAGCGCGATGACGACGGTCAGACCGAGCTCGTAGAACGCGCGCGGGACCGTCTGCACGAGCTCGTAGTGCGAGACGACAGCATTGAACGCCGCGAAGACTGCGACGATGCCGACGACGACGAGCGACTCCTGCGCGGCCTGGAGCACGACCGGCCCGCTCACGGCGCCGCCGACGTCGAAGCCACCCAGGATCTCGGGCATCCCGACGGACGGAGTCGTGAACCACACCTCGCTCGAACCGTGCGTCGTTGCGGCGGTGAGCACCACGCGCATCGCGGCGAAGATCAGCGCGGCACCGACCAGGATCGGGAACGCGCGCGACAGCGGACCGTCGATCGAGTGCTGCGCGACGACCAGCCACGCGATGGCGATCACCAGCACGACGTAGACGGGGCTCGACGCCAGCTGGATCGCCGTCGTCGCCGCGATGGCCCAGATCAGCCAGGTGACCGCGTGCCACGGGCGCTCGGTGTGCGCTTGCAACCTTCGGTGCCTTCTCCGTAGTGTCCGCTGTGACAGCGGTCGCCCACGGCCCGGACGTCGTGGGTGGTCCCGGTTCGCCGGGACGGGGGAAGTCGGTGCGAGACCGACGCTGACCCGCAACTGTGAGCGGTGCGCGATCACCGATCGTGAACCGCGAGCCAGGCTACCCGCCGCCGTCCGCCGGGCCACCGGCGCTCTGCGAACGCAGAGCCGCGGCGCGCAGCACCGCGCCGCGGTCAGTCATACGGCCCTCGTGGACCAGGGGTCGGCGGAGGAACCTCTCATGGCACGCACCGTGCGCGCGGCTCTTGCGGCTGCGCTGTTCATGCTCGTCGCGCTCGCGACGGCCCCGATCGCGTCGGCCGACTCCGCGTCGGGCGTGGCCTACCTCGGCACGACCCAGGACGACTTCGGCGGTTGGGACGGCGACCCCGGCAAAGGCAGCGAGTTCGTCACGACCGAAGCGATCCTCGCGATCGCGGAGGCCGCGCAGACCGGATCCGCCTGGAGCACCACCGAAGCGTTCGACGCCGTCGACGGTTTCGCCGACGAGGACGCGCCGAACAACACGCCACTCGACTACATGGCTGCGGCTGCCACCAAGCAGCCCTTCACGCCGGGGAAGGCCGCGAAGTGGATCGTCAACGTGGCGTTGCCCCTCGGCCTCGACCCCACCGACTTCCGCGGCACCGGCGTGAACCTGGTGACCCAGATGGGGGGTCCCGGCGCCGACGGCGGCTTCGGGACCGGGTTCAACTTCAACGGAGCTGCCTACGCCGCCCTGGCGTCGTTCCTGCTGAACGGGTCGGTGCCACCCGAGACCGTCACCTACCTCCTCGACGCGCAGACCCCGAGCGGCGGCTGGTCGTTCGACGGCGACCCGACCAGCGACCCCGAGACCGACTCCACCGCGCTCACCCTCGAGGCCCTCGTCGCCGGCGGCGTGTCGCCGACGGATCCCGTCGTGCAGTCGGCGCTCACCTACCTGGCGCGTGACGTGACCGAAGAGGTGTTCGGCCTGCTCGCGGGCTACGAGATCGGCACCGGTCGTTGGTGGGCCTTCGGGGCCGCGAGCCCGGAGGGCACCTCCCGGGCGCTCCTGGGCGTCACCGCGGCCGGCTACGACACGGCGACATCGTGCTGGCGCGACACCGCTCGCCCCGACCTCGCCGGCACGGCGTACACGTCGCCGTTCGACGCGCTCGTCGGCATGCAGGCCTCGGGTGGCGAGTGGCCGAGCGCGTTCGCGAGCTTCACGACCGCGCAGGCGATCCAGGGCCTCGAGGTCGGGA
>Ga0315534_1000619_pt1 | contig 24899 bp, 21 predicted proteins | sample SalMarSW160240MG_FD_203094 | JGI IMG/M metagenome (GOLD analysis project Ga0315534, IMG submission 203094) | Salt marsh sediment microbial communities from the Plum Island Ecosystem LTER, Massachusetts, United States - Salt Marsh Sediment SW1602-40 ...
TCGCTCTTGTGGCGTTCGCGTAAAACGATCGCCGCACCGGAATGGATCCTCATGAGTATGTATCCATTCATTGCCAGCAACGAAAAGCTACGCGCCGAAGGTTGGAAACCGAAGTACACCACTCCGGCGATCTATGATTCCATCGTCGAGACATTCGGCAAGCCCAACTAGCAAGCCTGCGTATACTTGGAAGGAATATCATGCTCGATCGTTTGAATAAAATTCTCGCCCCAACATCGCTCGATCCGGAAATCGCTCATCGGCAGTACGTCCTCAACATCGTGCTGCTGGGGCTAGCGGGACCTGGATTTCTATTCGGCCTGATCATGACCGGGTTGTGGCTTGCTGGACTTACGCCCGCCGCAGGCGCGATTTCCGGCTTGGGCGTACAGCCATTCTACATTCTGGCTTACTGGTTGGGCCGGCGAGGCAAGCTCAACGCCGCCGGATACATTCCAACCATGGTCATCTTTCTGGTGATGGCCGCTTCCTCGTTTATCGTGGGCATCGGCCACGTCACCATTATCGGCTTCGCCATGGTCATCTCCACCGCCGGCATTTTGATCGGTCTGAGCGCATCCATCCTGTTTACACTGCTCAGTGTCGCCGCTTATGCTGCCGCCGGCTTTGCCCAGTTGAATGGGCTCATTCCCGAGGCAATGTTCCCGACCTCCTCGATCGCCGCAGACGCGATCGGATTGGGTCTGGGTCTGGTCGTCATCGTGGTGATGAACTGGCTCTCGATGCGTGAGATGGAAAACGCCCTTGCCCGCGAACGCAGCCTCGCCAAAGAACTGCAAACGCACAGCAGCGGCCTGGAAGAAGTCGTACAGGTGCGTACGCTGGACCTACAGCGGCGTGCGCTTCAACTGCAGACGACCGCCGAGATTGCCAAGATCACCAACGAGATCCGGGATCCATATCTGATCATCTCCCGCACCGTGGAAATGATTCGTGAACGCTTCGGATACTATCACGCTTCGGTATACACGATGGACAGCACCGGCAACTGGGCGGAACTCTCAGCCAGTACCGGAGATGCGGGACAGCGGATGTTATCCAGAGGACACAGACTGGGCGTGGGCAGCGCCAGCATCGTCGGCTGGGCGACAGGCAACCGATTGTCTCGTGTGGCCAACGACGTTTCGCAAGATCCCTTCTACTTCGCAAATCCCTTGCTTCCGGACTCCCGCTCCGAGATGGCCGCACCCTTGCTGGTCGGCGACAGGTTGTTGGGTGCGCTCGACGTCCAAAGCAGGGAAGTGAATGCCTTTTCTGAGGCCGATGTGCGCACAATGGAAGTCATCGCCGATGAATTGGCAGCCTCGATCGAGAGTTCAACCACCCAACTTGAAATGATGGAGGAATTGGAACGTCTTGAGAACATCACCCGCGTCCAAACGCGGGATTCCTGGCAGAGATTGAGCCGCTCCAGCATGTCCCCCATAATTCATCTTAGCCCTTCGGGTGAAATCACCCCACTCGTGGATGAGGATTTCCCTTCCATTGATATTGCCATAGAAACCGGCCAACCTGCGCGCACGGACGACGATCGTGAGATTGCCGTGCCGATTATCGTGCGCGGCGAAATTATCGCCACGATCGCCGCGCGGAAACCTTTCGGAGAAGAAGGATGGACCGACGATGAAGTTGCCTTCTTCGAAGCCGTGGCCGGCCAAGCGGCGCTTTCGATGGAGAACGCCCGCCAGCGTACGGAAGAACAACGCAGGATGAGCGAACTCGAAGTCCTCAACCGTGTGAGCCAGGCCGTCTCGCAGATGATCCAACTTGATACGCTCTTCAGAGTCGTGCATCGCCAAATCCGGCAGATCCTCGGCGATACGGACATGTCGGTGGCGATCTATTCTCCCGAGAGCGAAACCATAAGCTTCCCCTACACGTCTGAACGTGGAGAAAGCATCGAACGGCCCCCCACTCCTCTGGGCGAGGGTTTGACCTCCACAGTGATCCGCTCCCGCCAACCTCTGCTGCTTGTGGAAGACGCCGAACGGATCGCATCCGCATTGGGGGCGGTGCAGATCGGCGTTCCTGCAAAATCCTGGCTCGGTGTTCCCATGTTGATTGGTGATGATGTCGTCGGGGTGATCACGGTCCAGGACCTCGAATACGAGCATCGTTATACCGAAGACGACGTAGCATTATTGAGCACGATTGCCAGCCAGGTCGCGGCTGCCATTCAGAATGAGCGGCTGCTCGGCCAGGTTCAGCGTGCTGCCAGGAGAGAACGCCTGACGCGAGAAATCGCCAGCAAGGTGCGCAGAGCCCCAGATATGCGCAACATCCTGCAAACCACGGCTCGCGAACTCAGTCAGGCGCTGCATGCCGCCAAGATAACCGTAAGCTTGGGCGAATCGAAAGAGAGCGATTTGCCGGCTGAATTACCTGAAAACGGCGACGATCAGGAGCCGGGTGATGCTGACTCGTCCTCCGAGGAGTTCGTCCTATGATCCCAAGAATTGCGCTTTTCTTTTCCCGTATCCGCATGCAAATACGCCGAATTGGATTTGCCACCAAATTGTCGCTTATATCATTACTCGCCGTGTTCATCCTTTCCGTCGTTCTGCTGCTCTTGTCCAGGATCATCCATTTCTCCAACACTTTCTTCTTGCTCACCATCGTAGTGTTCGTTGTTCTGATCCCGGTTATCACACTCGTTGTCGCTCGAAGATCACTGCATCCGTTGGTGGAAGTTACAGACCTGATCGAACACATTTCTCGCGGAGAATGGGGCCACCGCGTCGATGTCAGGAACGAAGATGAATTCGGAATGTTGGGCCATTCACTTAACGAGATGTTGAACGAGCTGCAGAATACCTACAGCGCATTGGAAGATCGCCTGCGCGATCGGACGCAGTTAATTCGCTCGGCGTCGGAAGTGGCACGTAATGCCGTTTCCATCCGGGATTTCAATCGACTGCTCGTCGAAGTTGCCAATCTCATTTCGAGAAGATTCGGATACTATCACGTCGGCGTGTTCCTGCTCGACGAACTCGGAGAGAATGCTGTCCTGCGAGCCGCGTCGTCCGAAGGCGGACAACGTATGCTCAATCGAGGCCACAGCCTGGCGGTAGGGAGAGTGGGCATTGTTGGCCACGTTGCAGGCTCCGGGAAAGCGCGCATCGCTTCAGACGTCGGTGTCGATTCGCATTTCTTCGCCAACCCCGATCTTCCCCAAACGAGATCCGAAATGGCACTGCCGATGTTGGCGAGCGACAAACTGATCGGTGTGCTCGATGTGCAGAGCACACAATCGAACGCCTTCAGCGACGATGACGTTCTCATCCTGCAAACCATCGCAGATCAATTGGCTGTCTCGGTAGAGAATTCTCAACTGCTGCAGGATCAAGTGAAATATGCCTTCACGCTCCGCAGGATCATCGAAATCGACAACCGACTGGCCAGCCAAACCGACTACACGCAGCTGTTGAACGACATCCCACAAATCATACGCGATCATCTCAATTTCGCCGGAGTTTCGTTGGCGCTGGTCGAAGGCGATGAGATCATCGTCCAGAGTTCAGCCGCCAGCGAACCCAGGCTAAAGACACCCGTAGGCATGAGCATGCCGCTCGGCCACGGCATTTACGGCCGGGTCATCGACGCCAAGTCGCCTTTGGTCACGGTGGGCACGCCGCAAAGAACGGCCACGGGCGTTACGGCTTCCCTGGAGGGAACACCCACCACAATTTGCGCACCGATTCTTTCGAGCGGCCAAGTTTCCGGGGCGCTCGCCGTCACCTTCGAGCGGTACCGTCCAGGCGAGAAAGACATCGAAGTGTTGGAAATGCTGGCCAGCCAGGTCTCGCTTGTGCTCGAAAACACACAGATACTGGAGGAGATGCAGCAGAGTCTACAACACGTCGATGCACTGCTGCAGCAGCAAACGACTGGCGCATGGGACGATATTTTCGATTCAATGCGAGCCATCGATCAAGGAACCGTCGTCGAGTACGGCAGCGACCAGAATCCCATGGATCTGTCGGAAGACGCACCGTCGCACGCCACGGACATCGAATTGCGCGGCGAGATCATTGGCAGCCTGAACATCCTTCGCAAGAGCACGGAAGATTGGACGGACGACGATCAGGCCATCCTCGAAGCCGTGGCGGACGAAGTCGCCAGCGCACTCGAACAAGCCCGCCTCATGGAAGAACTGCAGCGCCGGGCGACCCAGCTGCAAACGGCCGCCGAAGTCGCCCGAGACGCAACGGGATTGCTCGATCTCGACACCCTTCTCGGAAGGACCGTCAACCTGATCCGCGAACGATTCGATTTCTACCACGTGGGTGTGTTCTTGCTTGACGACGATGGCGAGAACGTCATCATCAAAGAAGCCACCGGCGATGCCGGCGAAGCCATGAAGCGCGATGCATTTTCATTGCCCGTCGGTTCGACATCGGTGACCGGCCATGTCGTCCAAACGGGTGCATCCTATGTCGCTCACAATATCTCCCAGGACCCCTACTATCTTCCCAATCCGCTGCTGCCGGAAACAAAAACCCAATTGGGCATTCCGCTGCGAATTGGCGATTATGTCATTGGCGCAATGGACGTCCAGCACACCACAGCACACACGTTCAGCGAAGATGATATCGCCGTACTTGAAATTCTCGGCGACCAACTGGCTGTCGCTGTCCAGAACGCCAAAAACTACGAAGAGGCGCTGCACCGAGCGAAACGCGAGCAAGCCGTCATGGATATTACGATGAAGGTTCGTTCTAAAGCGAATATCGATGACATGCTGCGCACAGCGGCGAAGGAAATGCAGCAAACTCTCGGCGCACGACGCGTGAAAATTCAATTGGCCGAAGAACTTCTGCACCCCGATACAGATGGAGACGGTGCGAGTGAAAACCATAGCCCTGCTGACGACTCCCTTGACTCCGAGGGATCATTCACAGAAGAAGGAGCAGCATGACCTGCGTAATCACGATAGCCAATGAAAAAGGCGGTGTCGCCAAAACGACGTCGACGATCTCCTTGGGCGCTGCGCTGGCCAAAGACGGTCAGCAGGTGCTCGTCGTCGACCTCGACCCGCAGGCGAATTTAACGCTGTCTTTGGGTATCAAACCCAAGAGCGTGGCCCGTACGACGACCGACATTCTCCTGGGCAACCAGGATATCGGCTCGATATCCCAGGAAACCGGAGTCCCCGGGCTGTTTATCGCACCGTCGAATCAGGATTTGAGTATGGCGGAACGCTATCTTACGGTGCGTGATGGCTATGAATTCATCTTGCGGGGAGCGCTCGCAGCAAACGCTTCATCCCACGATTTCATCGTAATCGACTGCCCACCTGCGCTGGGACCCATCACCCATTCCGCGCTGGTGGCAGCCAACTTGCTCATCATCCCGACGCAATGCGAATTCTTCTCGGCCAATGCCCTGCGGGATATGCTCAACATGATCCGCTCGGTCCGACAAAATTCCAATCCGCAGCTGCATTACCGTATCCTGATGACCATGGTCGATCTGCGCAACCGGATGCACCGCAGTTTGCTGGATCAAATCCAAAAAGCTTTCGGAACGGCCGTTTTCAAAACGATCATTCAGTTGGATACGAAACTCAGGGAAAGCCCGTTATTCAGCCAACCGATCACTGAATACGCACCGAGCAGTCGCGGTGCCATACAATACAGTGAACTGGCGAAGGAAGTAATGCAATATGCCCACGAATTCGCTTGAAAACCTGCGCAACCGTCTCGAGAATCTGCTTTCCGGGCTGCTCGAGGTAACGCCCCGAACCGGCACCCTCGATGGAGCGGCGGTCACACCCTCCCAGAAATTGGAGCCGGAAGGCTTTGTCTTCGAAACCGATCTGGAGGGAAAATTCGTCTGGTGCAGCCCGGAAGTCGAACGCATCCTCGGCCGATCGCCCGACGAACTCGAAGGTACGTCGATCAGCGAAATCGCCTTGTCAGCGGATAAATCGAAAGAGTTCCAGGAACGCATTGAAGCGGAACAGCCGATCTACAATTTCAGGGCGCAAGCGCGCAACGAGCAGGGCAAGCTGTTGACCCTGCTCTTCAACGCCCTGGTTCGAGCCGATCCTGCCGGCATTCGTCTTGGTTATCGCGGCGTCGCACAAGCCATCTTCTTCGAAGAACCTCTTCCGGTGCAAGAAGGCCAAAGGGTGGACACCTCGCAAATGGCCGCCATGCAGTATCTGACCTCCGGCATCTTCTGGGGAGAAACCGCGGGATACCTTGCTGATGAATTGGGTGCTCGTCCACTTTCCCTTCCCGAGGACGGCGTTGTATTGGATGAAGCGCCCGGCGATAATGTCTTGCGAATTCCCATTCGAGACCAGGATCGAGTCTTCGGCGTGATCGAAATGGAGAAACCGCTCCATACGCAAGGTTGGGCTGTTGAAGAACAGGACATCGCAGAAGGCGTGGCCAACGATCTTGCCCTGGCTTTGCAAAGCGCCCGCACCCACCAACTGACGCAACAAGCCCTGGATGAAATGCGGGAGGTTGACAAACTCAAGAGCCAATTCTTGGCCAACATGAGTCACGAACTGCGAACGCCGCTCAACTCCATCATCGGATTTTCACGCGTTATCCTGAAAGGAATCGACGGTCCAATCACGGATACCCAGGAACAAGACCTGAACGCCATCTACAACGCCGGCCAGCACCTTCTCGGTTTAATCAACGACATGCTCGATGTTTCCAGAATCGAAGCCGGCAAGATGGAATTGACCTTCTCGGAAGTGGATGTTAAAGAGATCATCCGCGGCGTGTTGGCGACCGCGGTCGGTCTGGTTAAGGACAAACCCATCGAGATCCGCTCCGATGTCCCGGACGATCTTCCACTGATTTGGGCGGACAACATCCGTGTGCGCCAAATCTTGCTCAACCTGCTTTCCAACGCAGCCAAGTTCACAGCCGAAGGTGAGATCGGACTGACCGTACGCGTCGAAGATGATGAAGAACCCGGAAAGCTCTTGATTACCGTCTCCGACACAGGGCAAGGCATCGAAGATGTCGACCAAGAGAAGCTCTTTGAGCCCTTCTCGCAAGTGGACGCATCTCCGACGCGAAAAACCGGTGGCACGGGATTGGGATTGTCGATCTGCCATTATCTTGTCGAGCTTCACGGCGGTGAAATCTGGGTCGACAGTACACCCGGCGAAGGCAGCGTTTTTTCGTTCACGTTGCCCATAAGGCCATCCGAACCGCTTACAGTGGATGCAATTTCCAACGCAGACTAGCCAGGAAGCAACTGTGCTGAATCCAGCTGGACAAGTCTTCCCGGCCAGCCGCAACGCAGCCGGCGCGAGCGGTAATTTTAGGGACGCCCGCTTCCGTTTTATCGAACCATTCCGATGACGCAGCACGTATCCATCGTTTGTATCGATTGCGGTGCGGCCGCCCCATTCCATCCCCTCGAATTCGCTTGCCCGTCTTGCGGCAGCGTTTGGCGACAAGCCGAGTACGATCTCGAATTCGCCCGTCAAGCGTGGAGCGAAAATCTGTCCGCACGCCCCTTCGATCTCTGGCGCTACCACGAACTGCTTCCCATCCGAAATCCGCAACCGACTGTGATGATGGGCGAAGGCGGAACCCCCTTGCTGCGGGCGGCGAATCTCGGCCGCCTGTTGGGCTTGCCCAACTTGTACATCAAAGACGAGCGCCAGGGTCCGACGGCTTCATTCAAAGACCGCCAGGCTGCCCTGACTGTCGCGGTGCTCCTGGATGCCGGCCTTAAAGAAACCGTTGTCGCCTCCACCGGCAACGTAGCCATCGCCTTTTCCGCTTACTGCGCCAGAGCGGGCGTGAAACTCTGGGCTTTCATCACCAGCCTCGTCCCCGCGCCCAAGATGCACGAAGTCGCCATCTACGGCACGCGCCTGATTAAAGTGGCCAGCACCTACGACCAAACCAAAAAACTGGCGGCCCAGTTCGCCCAGGAACGAGGTCTCTACATCGATCGCGGCGTCCGCAGCATCGCAGCCGTCGAATCGATGAAAACTTTGGCGTACGAGATTGCGGAGCAACTGGGAAACGAGGACACATCGTCGTGGCGCGCACCCGATTGGTATATCCAATCTGTCAGTGGAGGAATCGGTCCCGTCGGAGTGATCAAGGGCTTCACAGAACTGCTGCGTATGAACCTGATCGAAAAGGTGCCTGCAATCGCCTGTATTCAAACTGCCGGCTGCTCGCCCATGGTCGATGCCTGGCATAAAGGGCTGGAACAGGCCGTTCCCGTGCGGTCCCCCAATACCCTGATTTCCACGCTGAGCACCGGCGATCCAGGACGTACGTACAGCTTGCTGCGGGAACGCATGCACGCAGGTTCCGGCGGCGCGATGGAGAGCGTTACGGACGAAGAAGCCTACCAGGCCATGCACACTCTGGCGAAAATAGAAGGTTTGTCCATCGAACCTGCCGCCGCCGTTGCCTTCGCGGGGCTGATCAAATTAGCGCGTAACGGCAAGATCGACCCAAGCCAAACCATCGTCGTGAACTGCTCCGGGCATACGATGCCCATCGAGAAAAGCATCTTGGGGGACGGATGGGCGCAGGATGTCGTTCTTCCGGATTACTCGACGCTGGAACAACCCGAGGAAGGCTTACTCGCCGCACTCGAACATCTCGACTCGCAACGCATCCACAACATCCTCATCGTCGACGATCACGCCGACGCACGTCTGTTGATTTCCCGCATCCTTCAAGCCCAGGCAGACTACAATCTCGTCGAGGCATCATCCGGCATGCAAGCGCTCGAATTGGCCGAGAAAAACCCACCCGATCTCGTCATTCTCGATCTGATGATGCCGGAATTGGATGGGTTTTCGGTTCTCGAGCGTTTGAAACAGAGCTCCAAAACGATCGACATTCCCGTCATCGTCATCACCGCCAAGCAGTTGAGCGCCGGCGAGAAGGAACGCCTACGCGGTAAAATCGCCCGCCTGATGACCAAAGGTGATTTTCTCAGCGAAGAGCTGCTCGCAGAAATCGAACGCATTCTGGGATGAGCGAGGGCATGATATTGGAATGCCGGTGTAAATCACTGTGAAACCGAACGTACAGAACCTCCGTGGCGTTGCGGTTGCCTCTGGATCCGCCGGGTTGATCGGCCTGACGCCGATTTTCGGCAAACTGGCCATCCAGGCGGGGATGTTCTCGATTTCCGTCGTAGCCGCCCGTACCGCCGCAGCGGCGGTGTTGCTCTTCGTAGTAATGCTTCTTTTTCAACGGAAATACCTGTATATATTCCCGGTCGGATTTGTCGGCTGTATGATCGCCGGCAGCCTCAATGGCTTGGGGTCGTTGTTCTTCTATATCGGCCTGGCCCGGGTCGACGCCAGTCTCTCACAAATGCTCTTTTCGCTCTATCCGCTTTTCGTGGCCCTGCTGCTGTACCTGGACGGATTGAAACACTCAAAGATCACGTTTCTGGCGCTGCTGCTCAGCATCCCCGCAGTCTACTTCCTGACTCAGGCTTCGACGGTAGGAATCGAATTTCGCGATGTTCTCTATCCCCTGTTGGCCGGTTTGTTCTATGCACTGCATATTCCAATCAATCAGCGTGTGCTGTTTGAAGCACCTCCCCCAACGGTCACGCTCTACACCCTTCTCGCCATGACCATGGTTGTCGTCCCCGCAGAATTCATCTTCGCGCCGACTGTTTTCAGCGTTCCACAATCTGCACTGGTCCCGCTGATCGCCTTGACGCTGGTTACGTTCTTTTCACGCCTGGCGCTATTTTCGGGCGTGAAAACGATCGGGGGAATGCGCACCTCACTGCTCGGCTTGGGCCAGGTGCTGGTTACCGTTAGTATAGCTTACGTATGGTTGGGAGAATCGCTCAGCGTGTATCAATGGCTCGGCGCCTTGCTGCTAGTGGTCGCCTTGATCCTGGTCGGCACGGATAAACCCATCGCCGCGCCGCTCCGCTCACGAGGTTGGCTGCGCTGGCTCAGTCCCAGAATCCGGCGAAACGAGTGATTCTGCATTCAATGCCGTTGTCCATCCACGCAGTTCAGAACCACTGACGGCGCTCAGAGAGCTGAGAACACCGAGATTTTGGTATTGGAAGGGGATGAATTCGGTGTAATCAACCAAGCAGAACCACCGATGTCGCTGAGTAAGCTGATTGCACTGAGGACAATAATATCTACAGTGACAAAATTCAGTGTAATCAGTCTACTCAATGCCTCAGCGGTTCAAATCCAACAGTGGTCTTGAGTACAGAGATCAAAGAACCTTCTTCAAGTAATACCGCCTTGTTCCCTTGCCCGCGCTTCAGCCCTGCGCTTCAACTCAGATCCAATTCCTTGGTGTCTCCATTCACTGTCGATCCACAACAATTCCACTTCTAACTGAGATGCTTGTTCGTGAAGAGAAAATCAACGCTCGAATTCCTTGCTATCCGCCTTAAGCGACGCAGGTTTGATAATAGAATACCTGCGTATCGGATCGAGAAGCAGCGGCGTCGATATTCTTTGCCGCTGATCACAAGGGTATTTCACATATTTGCCGCATGCGTAGATAATTGGTGACTTTCGGTCCATCCTCGGATACAACGGCTGTGCTATACTCCACCCGATACCAACGATGTACACGGAGAACGAACGATGAAACACTTCCTTGCCATATCCGATCTCGACCGCGAAGAGATTCAAGCCTTGCTGGATTTAGCCATCCGCTTGAAGAGGGAACGCCGTGAGGGCGGGAATAAACCACTGCTGACCGGCAAGAATCTGGCCATGGTTTTTCAGAAACCCAGCCTGCGCACGCGCGTTTCTTTCGAAATGGGGATGCGTCAGCTCGGTGGTGATGCGCTCTACTTATCACCCAACGAAATCGGCCTGGGAAAACGCGAAGCGATCTCTGATGTAAGTCGAGTGCTTTCCGGTTACGTCGATGGGATCATGGCACGGGTATTTGCACACGAACATGTACTCGAGCTGGCGCGCCACGCCAGCGTACCCGTGATCAACGGCCTGAGTGATTACAATCATCCCTGCCAGGCATTGGCCGACGTACTCACCATCCTGGAACATTTCGGATCGTTCGATGGCATCAACGTGACCTATGTAGGCGACGGCAACAACGTGGCGGTTTCCCTGCTCTTTGCCTGCGCACTGCTGGGCATGAACTTCACCATCACCGCGCCGCAGGGATATTCCCTTCCGGAAAGCGTGTTTTCCGAGGCAGAATCGCTGGCGGGAGTATCCGTCCTCGAGTTCCGCGCCCTGCAAGACCCGTATGAAGCCGTCAAGGGCACGCAGGTGATCTACACCGACACCTGGGTGAGCATGGGCCAGGAAGAGGAAACCAAACAACGTCAAAAAGTATTCCCGCCCTATCAGGTGAACGGGGACCTGCTGGCGCAAGCCGACCCGAAAGCGATCGTGCTGCATTGTCTGCCTGCACACCGCGGCCAGGAAATCACCGACGAGGTTATGGACGGCGGACAATCGCGCATTTTTCAGCAAGCCGAGAATCGCATGCACGCCCAGAAAGCCATCCTGGCCGAATTGATGGGCTGATCCGGCCCGCATGGAGAATGGACAAATTGAAAACTCGAACACTGACCTGCCATTCGTACGCCCGCTTCATCCTGGTGCAGCCATGATGCGGCGCGCCAAAATCGTCGCCACGATCGGGCCCGCATCGATTGGCATCGATCGATTAAAAGAACTCGTCGCCGCCGGCATGGATGTCGCCCGTTTGAATTTCTCGCACGGCGATCACGACTTCCACGCCGAGACCATACGCCAACTACGCCAGGTAAGCGATGAAACGGGCAAAGCCATCGCCATCCTGCAGGACTTGAGCGGACCGAAATTACGTACGGGTACGCTCGAAAATGATCAACCCATCCAGCTGGAAGAAGGCAAGAAGATCAGTCTGATCACGGAACCTGTAGCGGGCACCGCCGAACGTATTTACGTCGATTATGAAGCGCTGCCTTCCGATGTAAAACCCGGGGACCGCATCCTGCTCGACGACGGCAGCATTGAGTTACGCGTGTTGAAGACCACGGAAAACGAAGTGCAAACCGAGGTGATCAATAGCGGCCTGCTGGGCAGTCATAAAGGCATCAATTTGCCGGGGGTCGTCCTGTCAGCGCCGGCGCTTTCAAAACAAGATCTCGCTGATCTGGCCTTCGGCATCCATCAGGGCGTCGATGCGGTGGCGCTTTCCTTCGTGCGCCGCGCTGAGGACATTCACACGTTGCGCGGCGCCATTGCTGCCTGCTGCTCCGAACGCCAGAACTTGCCGGTGATCGCCAAATTGGAACGCCCGGAGGCGGTTGCACGTCTCGATCCCATCCTCGAAGCCTCCGACGGGGTGATGGTGGCGCGCGGCGACCTGGGCGTGGAGGTCGCTCCCGAGTGCGTGCCCTCGATCCAGAAGGAAATCATCCGGCGTGCCAACGAAGAGCACCGCATCGTGATCACGGCAACGCAGATGCTGGAAACGATGATGGAAAATCCCCACCCCACGCGGGCCGAAGCCTCGGATGTGGCCAACGCGGTTTTCGACGGCAGCGACGCGCTGATGCTCTCCGGGGAGACTGCAGTGGGAAAATATCCCATCAAATCCATCGAGACCATGGTGCGCATCATCATCGATGCGGAAGCGCACATGTCCGAATGGGGACAGGACTTTTACAACAGCACGCTGGAAACCAGCGATGACGCCGTCGCCACGACACATGCCGCGCGTATGCTGGCCCACGACCGCGACGTGGCGGCCATCGCCGTTTTCACCCGCTCGGGCCGCACGGCGAATTTGATGTCCAGCGTGCGGCCGCGTGTGCCCATCTGGGCCTTCACTCCCGATCCGACGACCTATCAGCGTCTGGCACTGCTCTGGGGCGTGCAGCCATTCCTCATGCCCATGGCGCATTCGGTGGAAGAGATGATCGAGCACGTGCGCGCCTCCTGCCTGGCTTCCGGACTGGCGCAGCGCGGCGATCAGGTTGTGCTCGTCGCCAGCCTGCCCATCGGGGCGATGGGCATCCCCAACTTCACCTTGCTGCATCGTCTGGAATAACAGAGAAGACGAATCGCTGCGTCGCAGCCGCAGGCCATGAGATTTAATGGCACGTCTGCAGCGCGCCACGCATTATTTTATATTTGTTCAGGGATGGAAGAATGGTGCATGCTGCGGGAAAGGGATCGGCCGGGGTCAGATCTTCCTGACGCGATCTCCGACCCGAATTATCCCGGCCTGGATCACCTTTGCATTAATCCCGCGTAAATGCAGCTCCTTGCCTGCAGCCGAGTTGACGAATTTCGTTGCATCCGTGCCAAATCGTTGCACAAATTTCTTGCAGCCGGTGTGGGGTTTCGCAGTGATCTCTATGACGGCCGTGCCCAGCGCCAAGCGGCTCCCTGGAGGCAAGTTTTCAGCACTCAGGTCCATATCGATATACAGTTGATCGCCAGCCAGCGGCCAGCGTTCTCGGTCCTGGGCGATTAGGGCAATCGTACGTGCGTTCATGACATTGAGCTGTCCATCAGGATCGGGTGGATCGTCAGCTGTGCGAAAACTGCCGCGTGTGCTCCAGTTATCGCCTGCCAGGCCTTCCTGCGGGTCGAGCATACCTTCCTGCAGCACTTCTCGCGCCTCGATCTGCGGGCGCCGTACAATCATTTCGAGCACACCGTCGTCTTTCGGCGACCGGCGTATTTCATCCAATCCGGATTCAAGTTTCGCCAGCGTCAAATGGTTTACATCCGCCATTATGAACTACCTCTTCCCGTGTTTTATATGACTGCACCATAGCTGCTGCTACATCTCGGATTAGCATACAATGTCCGAGGCGCAGATTCAAGCAGCTTCACCGAAAGATGATTATAATCAGGCGAAGCTCGTGCTTTTCCAGGGCAATGACCTCAGCACGTAAATTTGCCTCTCAGCAGTACTTGCCACGAGATAACAATCAAATTGGAGTTTTCGCATGCTCGTCATCCTGCGCCCAAACACGAATGAAAAATCGGATGAGTATATCCAAACATGGGATTTTCTGTCCCATTTGCAAAACATCCAGCTCAAAAAACACATCGTCCTGGGAAAACAGCAAACCCTCACGGAAATATACCTCATCGGCGATACGTCCCGAGTAGATCGCCAACAGATCGCAACGCTGCCCGCCGTAGAGCGTGTGATCAAAATATCAGAGGGGTATCGCATCCTCGGGCGGCATCATGATAATAAGCGGGCAGTCGGCTTCGAATACAACGGAGTTCAATTCAATCAGGACAACCTGCACATATTCGCCGGTCTCTGCGCGGTGGACAACCGAAAACACGCGGAGCAGATGATGAAGGCGCTGCAGGAGAACGGACAATGCTGCACGCGCATGGGTGCCTATAAACCACGCACCAATCCGTATTCATTTCAGGGACATGGCAAAGGCTGCTTACCGTATATTTTCGAATTGGCCGGAAAGTACGGCATCAAAGTCATCGCCATGGAAATCACCCACGAGCGCCAAATTGGTGAAATCAGCGAATGCCTGGAACAAACCGGCCGCCCTACCGGCGTCATCCTACAGGTCGGTACGCGCAACATCCAGAACTTCGAGTTGCTGAAAGAAATCGGCCGCCAGCAGGAATTTCCGGTATTATTGAAGCGCGGCTTCGGCATCACGCTGAGTGAATCGTTGAATGCGGCAGAGTATTTGGCCAGCGAAGGCAATGCCAACGTAATCTTCTGCCTGCGAGGCATGAAGACCTCATTCGGAAATCCGCATCGTAACTTTGTCGACTTCAGTCACGTACCGGTAGTCAAGCGATTGACGCGCATGCCCGTGTGCGTCGATCCATCGCATTCGGTCGGCGTGCGAGACAAGGCTCCGGATGGTCTGCTGGAAATTTTCCACGCCACGGCGCAAGGCATCATCGCCGGCGCCAACGCCGTGCTGGTCGATTTCCATCCCGAGCCACATACAGCCCTGGTAGACGGTCCCCAAGCCCTGTACCTGGATGAACTACCCGCTTTTCTGGAGGACATCCGCATCACGCGGGAAGCCTACGAAAAGCGGCGCCGGCTCACCGAACAGCTGATCGATCATGATGCGGAAGCGTAAAGCCCATTTCTTTTGAACTAGAATAGTCCCGATATCATCTCTGCCTCAAGATATGTCGGTCTGTCGTCCAATTGCGGGAGATGATGCTCGCTTGGTCTGTTTGTGAAACCAATATAGAATGTAGACGACTCACATCGGCCCAACCAAACGCTCTGGCGCAACGTCAACGCTCCTACACCGCTCGATTAAATGGAGACTCTTTCAATGCCGGTTTTATATGCAATACACAAGGAGATAGGTTTGGTTGTTTGCCACCTTCGAGACACTACGGAAGATAACGATATGATAGCGGTCTACACTGCGATGTATACCGATCCATCATTCGACCCAGCCTTCGCAAAGTTGATCGACCTGCGGGAGACCGACGGCCGCGGCCGGAGCTCCGATGCACTGCACGCACTGGCCGGTTTGGTCCAAAGCCACTACGCCGGTACGGATGTGAAGTCAAAAGTGGCCATCATCGCCCCCGCAGACCTGTCCTTCGGCCTGGGGCGTGTGTACGATGGACTCACTGCCGAAAGCGGCGAAGAGGTGTCCGTATTCCGCACAGCAACCGATGCCTTCGATTGACTGGGGATCGACTCAAGCATCTAGGATCTCGAAAAATTACACTCCCCTATTTGAGACGGACAAAGATGAAATTTAATTCGAATGAAATGAGCCAATCGCTGAGCCGAATCGGTTTCTGGTCGGGGATATTGACGGCGATTTTCACCATCTGGTTCACCGTTGCCTTCTTCGCCTGGTACGCCGTCTCCCCGCCCAGCGAATGGCAGGACATCCAAACCTACGCCGCAGCGTTCCAATCTGCCCCATTCCTGGTCTGGGTCGTGCCCTGCGTTTTACTCGCCTTGACCTTCCCGGTGTTGATGGCCAGCATCTATCTACTCGCATCGAGGGAGAAGAAGATCTGGGGCTTGCTCGGCCTGATCTTTGCCCTGATCTACGCCGCGATTCTGGGCTTCAACTATTGGATTCAACTCGCTGTGGTCTCGCCCGCGCTGGCCGCCGGCCACACGGAGGGGCTGACGCCGTTCATCATCGGCAGCCCGGTCTCCATCGCCTTCTCGCTGGAAGGGCTGGGTTACAGCCTGATGGGCCTATCGATGCTTTTCGCCGGGCTCGTTTTCTCCGGCGGCAGACTCGAAATCTGGATCCGCCGTCTGCTGCTGCTCAATGGGATTCAGGTCGCCGTGGTCATTGCTGGATTTTTAAACCTATGGGTGGTGACCATGATATCGCTCGTCATCTGGTGCCTCAGCTTTCCCGTAGTGGCCGTGCTGCTGGCCATCTTGTTTCGCAGAGCGGGACGGTCGTCACAGAATTTGGCCTCCTGGTGAATCGGTAAAATGAACCTGGAGTCTTTCTCCAAATCGAAGATCGGTAAATTCATCATCCGAGTCATGGCGAGCTTGATGGAAAGCCGCTTTCGATACCGCTTCTCCAAGCCGGAACCGGTCGTGGGCGGCGCGGACATTCAACCCGGGCAGTCCGTCCTGGAGCTGGGCTGCGGCACAGGTTTCTTCACGCCGACGATCGCAAGCCGGATCGGCGAACGAGGATCGTTGACGGCCATGGATTTGCTGCCGGCGTCGGTTGAAGCCGTGTTCAGAAAAGTGCGAGAGGCCGAGCTGAACAACGTGCGCGTGGTCCAAGGGGATGCCTTGAACACCGAACTGGATAACGAAAGTGTGGACGCTGTGCTACTCTTCGGCGTGATCCCGGCCCCGATGCTGCCCCTAGATCGGCTGCTACCCGAGATGCAGCGCATCCTCAAGCCGGGAGGAGTTCTGGTAGTCTGGCCTGCGAGCTGGATGCGCCGCGTCATCCCGCACTCAGGTTTGTTTACCTTCGCCGCTAAACGAAACGGCGTGCTCAATTTCAAACGCAGCTAGCGTGTATCAAGCTTCCAAAACAGGCAGAATCGTTTATTCTCCCAAAATTGTCCGCAGATTGTCCCCCTCATGTCCGACAAGAGCTCATCCTACGGCTTATGCTGGGAACAGTTTTCTACCTCATCCGGGAGGTAGAGATTCTCGTAAAGGAAACCGAAAATGAATACCAAACCGGACTTTTTCGATTTTGCGGCCGAGGTCGGCCTGACGAAACACATCGGCAGTCTTGAAGCCACGCGTAAGCTGCTCGACCTGTGTTACATCAGCGAGGCGGGGATGGTGCTCGACGTCGGCTGCGGTGCAGGCGCCACGCCGGCGTTCATCGCCAGGGAATTCGGCTGCCGGGTGTTCGGCGTGGACATTAAAGCGGGCATGGTCGAACGTGCCAACGAAGCCGCAGCCCGCGCCGGCGTCTCGCACCTCGTAGAATGCCGTGTCGGCGACGCACAGAACTTGCCCTTCGAGGACGATTTCTTCGACATCGTGATCACCGAATCCGTGACCGCCTTCCCCGCGGACAAGCAGCAAGCCGTGAAGGAGTACGTGCGCGTTACCCGGCCCGGCGGCTACGTGGGATTAAACGAATCGACCTGGCTGCAATACCCGCCGACGCCAGAAATGGAAGCCCGGGTCGAACAGGACGTGGGCGGGAGCGTCAAGCCTCTCACGGCGGAAGCGTGGATTTCGCTGCTCGAGACTGCCGGACTGCAGGAGATCCAAAGCATCGTCTCCTCCATCAAGCTCTCCGAGGAAGCCCGGGGCATGCTGGGACGATACGGCTGCCGCGGTCTGTTGCGTATCTACCGCCGTCTCATCGGCCTTTACCTGCGCAGCAGCGACTACCGGGCTTTCGTGAAACGTGTCAGCAAAGAGGGCATCGTGCCTCCGAATCTGGAAGACTACTTCGGCTACGGTTTGTATGTGGGTCGTAAACCGCGCTGAGTGTAAGGCGAGTCGCACTCATTGATGTGAGGATTATCCCTTCGTGTTTTGGGTGCCGCCTTTTCTATTCTTGCCCTGGTCGTTGAGCAGCCACACATTTTACCTTCATGCACTACAATAATAGGATGCGACACGAGCGCAGAACCCAGAGTCAGATGCTGGAGGAATACATCGATTCTATGAACGATCCACAACCGGGCTACAAATCAAAAGCATTGGACATTAAAAGCCTGCTGCTCTTTTTTCTGATCGCATTCGGCTGGACCTGGTTCTGGTGGTCCCTCTTCATCACCGGCGTCTTGCACATGCCCCCCACCGCCCGCAGCCGCCAACGTTCTGGCAACCTTCGTCTTTGGATTCTGGCTCGGGGCATTGGTCCTTCTCACCGGCTCCCTTTGGCCGGCGGTACTTCTGCATGCGGCATCCAACGCCTTCCTGTTAATCAAGGGACTTTCCAGCCCGTGGGTCACCCCAGATTATTTAGGTTACGTGCGAGAGGCGTTATTTGAATTGCCGCTGGTACTGATGGGTTTTTGGGTCTTGCGGAAGCCACCTGAGGATCGGCGGTTTATTTTTCACAAGAAATCCGAGACGAATTCCGACGCCTGAAACTTCAGTAAAACTGGAAAGTGCACAATGCAAAACGATATCAACTGGTTGATCGAGACCGCCCCCTGGAGTGAATACCGCGTACGATTGGACCTGCTACGCGACGACCCACACAGCGTGGAAGTCAGCCGGGCGAAACAGATCCTGCGGGATGATCCGCAAATCAACCTGCTGCTTCAGGAACTGCGCGGCTGGCCCGGTGAGGTGATGAAGAACCACAAAGCGGCGGGGCATCCGCTGCACAAGTTGACCTTCATCGCCGATGTGGGTTTTCAGGTATCCGATCTGTTGATCGGGGACATCGTCGACAGGATCACGGCGCAGCGCGATCCAGCCGGTCCGTTTCAGGTGCTGATGAACATCCATCCGCGCTACGGCGGCAGCGGTGAAGACGAATGGGCCTGGGCGTTGTGCGATGCACCGCTGTTGATCTACGCCCTGGTGAAATTCGGCCTCGCGGGCGATCAAGACGTGATCGACGCCGCGGTTTACCTCAGCGAACTCGTGCGCCACAACGGCTGGCCTTGCGCCGTGTCCGCGGAGATGGGCAAGTTCCGCGGGCCGGGCCGCAAGGACGACCCCTGTCCGTATGCGAATTTGGTTATGCTGAAAGCACTGGCCCTGTTCGACGACCTGCGAGCATGCCCGGCTGCGCAACAGGGCGTGGAAAGCCTGCTGACGCTCTGGGAGGCGCGCCGCGAACGGCATCCCTACCTGTTTTACATGGGCACCGATTTCTCCAAGCTCAAAGCGCCCCTGATCTGGTACGACATCCTGCACGTCACCGAGGTACTCTCCCATTACCCCTGGGCGAGAAAAGACCCGCGCTTCCTCGACATGCTGGCCATCATCGAAGGCAAAGCTGATGCGCAGAGCCGCTTCACACCCGAATCGATCTGGACCGCCTGGAAAGGCTGGGATTTCGGCCAGAAGAAGGTCCCTTCGCCCTGGTTGACCTTCCTGGTGCGACGTTTGAATACGCGCTTGCAATGAAAGTTGGAATTCTGTAATCTCCGTCTTGATGTCTGGCTCCATATGAGCGTACAATGTCGGATGTGAGGAAAGCCATGGTCAAACGATTAAACTTGCTCGTCAGGTATCCGCTGATTTCATTCTTCGTCCTGACCGCCCTGATTTCCTGGGCGATCTGGACGCCGATCGTGATCCAGTATTCCCGCAATCCCTTCCCCGTCTCATTCGCCGAGACGCCAGTTTATCTCATCCTGCTGGCCTTCCTGGGCTTCTTCGGGCCTACGTTTGCGGCGCTGATCCTTTCCGGGCTGGAGGGTGGAAGAGAAGATATTAAACGGCTGCTCTCGGGCTGGAAGCTGTGGCGCGTCGGGCTGCGCTGGTACCTGGCTTTCTTCCTCAGCCAGCTGATGATCGAGTTCCTCGCCACGCAGCTCTACGTGGGCTATTCCAACGCCACGCCGCAGGTCGACTGGGGTAACTGGGCCGGCTTCCTGCCCACCTTCCTGCGGGTGGCGATCCTCGGCGGCGCCATCGCCGAGGAAACCGGCTGGCGCGGCTACGCCCTGCCCCGGCTGCAGGAAACCCGCAGCGCCCTGAGCGCCAGCGTGATCATCGGCCTGATCTGGGGCGTGTGGCACCTGCCCATCAGTCTGGTGCCCGGCGCCAACTTCCCCGTCGAGCTGAACCCCACGCTCTTCACCGTCTTCGTGATCAACGCCGTGTTTATCTCGATCGTCATGACCTGGCTCTTCAACAACACCGGCGGCAGCATCTTCGTCTGCTACCTCTACCACGCCCTGCTGAACACCTCCCTGTTCGGTGCAATATATAAGTTCATCAACATCGAATCCGCCTGGTGGGGCAAGATGTACTTCGGCACCGTGCTGCGCGGCGCCTTCGCCCTGCTGCTGGTGGCTTATTTCGGGGCTAAATGGCTCTCGCACACGGGTGACAACCCGCTCGAAAGCTCTCAAACATAAGGGTTTCCGTGCTGATCCGGAGCAGAGGACGATAGTCACAAAGGTCAGATGATGCGCTTCCGATTTCAACGTTCGAATAGATATCTGTGGTTGGGGATCATTGCCGTGGTCGTCATTGGCGTGGTCGGGATTGCATTCCTGACACAGTCATCCAGCGATATTACGGTCTGTTCGTCGGGCTGCGATTTCGCCACTATCCAGGCCGCCATCGATGACGCCTCAACCGCAGCCGGTGCTTTGATCGAGATTGTCGATCCGATCCACACCGAAGCGGGTATTCTGGTGAACAAGGACGTCGTTATTCAAGGCCGAGGAGCCGAGAACACGATCGTGCAGGCCCACGCCGACGTCGAAAAAGCCACGCAGCGGGTCTTTTCCATCGCTGCGGAGACCTCCGTGACCATCCGCGGGATCACGATCCAGCACGGCAATCCGGCTGCGGAACCGCAGTCCGGCGGTGCCATCCGCAACGAAGGCGAGTTGATCCTTGAAGCGTGCCTCATCCGCGACAACCTGGGCAGCGCCGGCGGCGGCATTTTCAACGACGGTACGCTGACGCTGGTCGACTGCACGGTCAGCCACAACACGGCCACGGGCGGAAACGCCTACTACGAGTGCAACACCGGCGGCGGCATCAAGAACATGGCCGGCGTCGTCACATTGATCAACAGCACCGTGAGCGACAACACCGCCAAGGGTAAAGGCGGCGGTTTGCATATCGCCTGCAACGGCACGTTGAAGCTCGTCAACAGTACCATCAGCGGTAACCGCACGACTTTCGACGGCGGCGGCGTCTACATCAACGGCGTGGGCGAGTTCACCAACAGCACCATCTTCGGCAACCAGGCCCACAACGGCGGCGGCGTCTACGTCCGCGGCACGGGGGAAAAAGGCATGGTGCGCGGCTTGCTCAATTTCAGCAATACGATCATCGCCGGCAACACGATTACGTTTACGGATTACGGGAACGCCGACTGCACCCTGGGCGATTACGCCGCCATCGGCGTCAATCTCAACAATTTAATCGAGGACGGCAGCTGCGATGCGGCGTACTCCGGCGATCCGCTGCTATCCCCTCTGGCGGACAACGGCGGCCTTACCCAAACCCATGCGCCGTCGCCCAGGAGTCCGCTGATCGATGCGCTTGCGCCTGAGATGTGCATCGTTGATACGGATCAACGGGGGATAACCCGCCCATCCGGAGCGGGCTGTGAGATCGGCGCCGTCGAGTACGACGTAGAATGAAGCGCATCGAGGTAACGTCATCGTGAGGCGTCACATGGAAAATACCAAGCTTGACCGCAAAGGCATTTACGCTTATCTCGCCATCGCCTACGCCATCACATACGGGATCGAGTGGGCACTGATCGCAAGCGGATTCCGCATCACCCACTTGCAGTACCCCATTTAATCCTGCTTTCACGAACATGAATCCTGCTTATATCTCACCAGGTTGGTAGTACAATTGGCGCGCTCTTCGATTGGAAGATTGCTGCAAATTTAGAAAGGTTCTCCATGAGTCCCGCCATCGAAACCAACGCTCTATCTAAATCCTATGGTTCAGTGCGCGCCGTCGCGGGGGTCAGCCTGCGCGTGGAACGCGGCGAGATCTACGGCTTCCTGGGTTTGAACGGCGCCGGCAAGACCACCACCATCCGCGCTCTGCTGGGTATGATTAAACCCAGCGCCGGTTCGGTGCGCTTGCTCGATAAGGAGATCGGACCCAACGGTCGCGGTCCCTGGCGGCAGGTGGGCCACCTGGTCGAGCAGCCAACGGCCTATCCCGAACTGAGCGTGCGCGAGAATCTGGAGATCGCCCGACGGCTGCAGGGCGTCCCCGATAAACGGGCCACCGACAAAGCCATCGAGCGCCTGGGTTTATCCGCCTACGCCGGGCGTAAAGCGGGCGGACTTTCGACGGGCAACCTGCAGCGCCTGGGGTTGGCGCGTGCCCTGCTGCACGAACCCGAGCTGCTGATCCTCGACGAACCGGCCAGCGGCCTGGACCCGGCCGGCGTGGTCGAGATCCGCAAGTTGCTGGAGCGGTTGACCAAAGAACGCGGCACGACCGTTTTCATGTCCAGCCACATCCTCACCGAGGTGGACCGCCTGGCGACGCGCATCGGCATCATCCACGATGGGCACTTATTGGAAGAGCTCGAGCACGACCAGCTGCAGGCGCTGCGGGCGCGGCGTCTGGAGGTGCAGACTCGCGATCTGCAGGCTGCGCAGGAGGCGCTCGCCCGATCCGGCTATGCCGTAATCGTCAACGAAGGCGCACTGTATTTGCACGAAGGCCGCGCCCTGGAGGCGCCGGATATGATTGCGATGATTCTGGTCGAGGCGGGCGTGCCGCCCACGCGCCTGGTCGTGACGCAGGAGAATCTCGAGGAATACTTCCTGCGCCTGACGGGAGGTGCAGCATGAACGGATTCGCACCTGCCCTGTGGGCCGAGGCGCTCAAAGCACGCCGTTCGAAAGTGCTGCCGCTCACGGCTGCAGCCGTCATGATCCTGCCCGTCGTCGACGGCCTTTTCATGTTCATCCTCAAGGACCCCGAGCGGGCGAAATCGATGGGTCTGATCAACACCAAGGCGCAGATCACCGCCGCCGTGGCCGACTGGCCCACCTTTTTCCAAGTGCTTTTGATGGGCACGGCCATCGCCGGGGCGATCATCTTCGCCTTCATCGCCGCCTGGGTTTTTGGGCGTGAGCACAGCGACCGTACTGCCAAGGAACTGCTGGCCTTGCCCACGCGGCGCGAAGCTATCGTCGCCGCCAAGCTGGCCCTGATCGCCATCTGGACGTTGGGGCTCACGCTGTTGATCTTCGTTGTGGGATTGGGCGTCGGCGCCCTGGCCGACATCCCCGGCGGGTCGGCGGCGCTGATCCGGGATTCGTTTGGATCGCTGCTTGCCATTGCCGCCCTGACGCTGCTGCTGATGCCCTTCGTGGCCTTGTTCGCCAGCGCCGGGCGCGGCTATCTGCTGCCGCTGGGCTGGGCGATTCTTACGATAGCGGCGGCGCAAATCTCCGGCGTGCTCGGTTGGGCGGACTGGTTCCCCTGGGCCGTGCCGGGATTACTGGTCAGTTTGACCGGCGCGGCCGTGGGTCCGATCCCGGCGCACAGTTTGATCATTGTGCTGTTGGCGTTTTTTATTGGGACGATCGCTACGTTCATCTGGTGGCGCGCCGCAGATCAGGCGTAATAGCAATTTGTGTTATGGTTAGCGGTAATCGAGGTCGGCAGATCGTTTTTAAGGATGGGACAACCGCCCAACAAGTCGTGCTGCTCGTCAACTTGCCTGATGAGTCAACCTAATTAGACGCTGCTGCACAGGGTGGAACAGCTTCAGATGACAAAGATTTCGCTTCTTGCCGGAGTAGATATTGGGCGCTTTGAGATCATGTCATTCCCATATAGAATATTAGGTGTTAAATAAACCACAGTACCACGAGTTGTACTCTTGAGTAGATGTGCGTCATGCTGAAAAACTGACGATAACAGACCCGCTGATTTTGCCATTTCCAATTCACAAGAGGTTGACATGGGCGAAAAAGGAAAGAAAGATAAATCGAAAAGAGAAACGCAAAAAAAGCCCAAGCTAACGATCAAAGAGAAAAGGAAAAAGAAAAGGGAGAAGGGGAAATAGCTACTCGATAGCGTATAAGTGCTCGCTGTCCTACAAAGAGCACGGGATCCAGTCCAGTCAAGCTCATCGTCCCGATGTGCTTCGAGAGGACGAACGAGCTTCATCAGCGAACCCATCCCGCACGCGGCTTTCGCCTAAGAATAGAAATACGATGCTGCCGAACTCGCCACCGTTAACTACGTATAACTTTCCTCGAGGTAGCGGGTATGTTATGCGCAAAGTAGAAACGTATTGAGAAAAGCTGAGAAGCCTCGATTCCTGGGAGGATTTCCTTCTGCGTGAATCACGTCTTCCGGGTCCAGGGGCAAAACTGGAACTTGCCTTCGCGGTGGCGCTAGAGGGGTCCGAAGATCAAATCCTCCGCTGACAAAAATAGATGATTCATGGGTGCAAACGCAGATGGGACTGCTGGGGGGATTATTCATGAATCTAACCAGTGCGCAGGCAACAGAAAATTCTCACAACAGCAGTACTCAAATTCTAAGGACATGGGTAACACTTAGAAAATAAGGTACGAGCGGTGCGGCAAGGAAATATCGCAAAATCTCATCGTGAGAAAAAGAAAGCATAATCTTTCCGTGTGCCCATCAAAATTCTACACAAAGCCTGGTTTTTATCAATTGAGGGATTTTGGCATTAAGGGGAATGAAATTCCGCTTCCTGCCTGGGGAAACCTTTAGCTCTTTGAGTGTAAAACCTTATACTATAGAATAATAAGTGTCAAATAAGCCGCAGAATCACTATTTAAGCGCAAGCCCAGCATGCGA
>Ga0315534_1000621_pt1 | contig 24870 bp, 24 predicted proteins | sample SalMarSW160240MG_FD_203094 | JGI IMG/M metagenome (GOLD analysis project Ga0315534, IMG submission 203094) | Salt marsh sediment microbial communities from the Plum Island Ecosystem LTER, Massachusetts, United States - Salt Marsh Sediment SW1602-40 ...
AGCATCAGGACGTTGGCGTCTGCTGGCTACCCGATAATTATGAATACAATCAGATTATATCCAAGCTATTCGCCTGCCGACCTAAGCAGGCATTAAGGCTTCTTTAAATCCAAACGAACTATCCAAGTGCGCCCCGCAGACCGGTGAAAGCCCACAATTGCTTACCCAAGCACAACCGTCGAGCTTAGGCTAGAATTGAACACGGGTTCGAATAAGCAGGTTTTCGAGTTGAGCAACATCATCCAGCTTCCAGAGCCACAAAAAACAAGCGGTGTCAGCCTGGAGTCTGCTATCCTCAACCGGCGAACACGCCGGGATTTTATCGAGAAAGACCTGGATCTTGCTCTCCTCGGGCAGCTGCTGTGGGCAGCCCAGGGCATCACACATCCAGAAGGCTTGCGAACGGTACCATCCGCCGGAGCCCTGTATCCTCTTGATCTATATCTCGCCACCCGGACAATTCTCGGCCGTTATGATCCTGAAGGGCATTCAATCCTGGTGGTTCAGCAGGGAGATTTTCGAGGACGGATTACCGAGGCGGCACTGAACCAGGACTTTATCGTTCGCGCAGCTTGCTCGTTCCTGTTGACCTCCCAGCCTCTGAAAACTTCAAGTAGATATGGACCTGATCGCTCCCCTCGATATATCGCCTTGGAAGCCGGTCATGCCGCGCAGAATCTCCTTCTGCAGGCATGCGCGCGTGGACTTTGCGGTGTACCGGTCGGGGCATTTGTTGACGATCAAATTGCCATGATCTTTGGGCTGGCGCCAACCCAGGAACCGCTCTATCTTCTCTGCATCGGTTGGTCGGCGAAGCTGATCCCTTAAATCAAGTTCCCGGAAAAAGGTACGTTGAATGTGCGAACGACGGTTGAACCCACCGTGAAAGCTCAAGGCCTATGACAATCTACTCAACGATCTGGCAGAACACCTCGACGATTTTCAGCGCAACGAAGAGTAGGATATCCCTGACGTTGGAGACAACTCCCGCTCCACAGGTCATGAACTTCGATCGCGCGGCCAGGTTGTGGAGTGTCATGCGTGAAAATACTTTCTATCAGCGCGGTTTGAACGGACGCGTTATGGCCAAATGGATTGACCCGCCTGGGAACCGTCAGAGACGCTGGCTATCCGAATCAGAAGCTCTGGCTCTTGAGACAGATGCCCGGCATGTCATGACAATGCTGTGGCAGGATCACAAAGCCGGTACGATCATTTTCAAGCCATCGCTCGACAAAGAGGCAGGTGAGCTCCTGGAGCGCATCAGAGCATATTCGATGGCTGCTTCTGCGGGAGATGTCTCAACGTTCCATTCGATCTACAAGCCAGTTGGGATACTACCACCTGACCAGTACCAGGCTGTGCTGCTTCAAGCTACCGAAGGATGCTCGTACAACCAATGTACATTTTGTGATTTCTACAAGGATCTTCCCTTTCATATAAAAACCGAATCGGAGTTTCACGCACACTGCGAGGCTGTGCACGATTACCTCGGACGTGGTTTGTCACTTCGCCGGACAATTTTCCTCGGCGATGCGAATGCCCTGGTTGTCCCTCAGGAGCGCCTGCTCAAGCTTTTCAATGCAGTTCATGCGGTCTTCAATGTCGAAGAACTCGGGGGCATCTTTGCTTTCCAGGATGCCTTCAGCGGTGAGAAGAAAGACAAATCTGACTATCTGCAACTCAGGTCAAAGGGGCTTGAACGTGTTTACATCGGCCTGGAAAGCGGTCATGATCCGCTGCTCAAATTCCTGAAAAAGCCGGGAAACGCTGAGAACGGTCTGCATACAATTCGCGCCCTGAAATCCGCAGGAATTGGCGTCGGGGTGATCATCCTGCTTGGTGCGGGTGGCAAAACATACGCCGTGGGTCACATCCTCGATACGATTCGCGTGTTGAATGAGATGTCACTTGATTTGAACGATCAAATCTATTTCTCTGAACTTGTGCAGAATGAGGGGCTGAGTTACACCCTCCCTGCTTATCAGGCGGAGTTAGACCCCCTTGATGATGTTGAACGCCATTCTCAGGCAGAGCAGATCGAATTGGGATTAACCTTCAATGCCTCAGGCGGTACACCTCACATCAGCCGGTACGACATTCGCGAATTTGTTTATTAGCCCAAGCGCGACAACACCACAGGTAACCAAATTGCAGCCCCTCAGCCCCTGCCCACCTTGCGCGTTTATAATGACTTGCACATGAATCCCGTGTGAAGGAAGGTGAAATGAACCCACTCGAACATGTCGTCAAACGCAGTGGAGCGATCGTCCCCTTCAACCGTGAGCGGATTGCTAACGCGATTTATCGGGCCGCCGTCGCTGTTGGCGGTCGAGATCGCGGCCGGGCGGAGGACCTCGCTGACCAGGTGGTGGAATATTTGGCGCAGAATTTGCCGGCGGATCACACCCCGCAGATTGAGGAAATTCAGGATGCGGTAGAGAAAATCCTGATTGAACAAGGTCATGCCCAGGTAGCGAAGGCGTATATCCTCTACCGGGATGAACGTGACCGGAAGCGTCGAGAGGATTCCAGGCGGTCGATGCGCCCTTCAGAGAATGTACCCTGGCGCAAGATCTGGTATGTCCTGGACTGGGCTGTTCGGCACGATCTCGACACAATCCAATCGCTCAACGATCGCGTTGGAAAGGGGGAGTTTCCACAAATCGTGCATGAATCGGAAGCCGCCTACGAAGATGATCTCGATACGGCATCAGAAATCCTGGCGGAGCGCGGCGATTTGCTCAAGATGGTATTGATTACTGGCCCCTCCTCCTCAGGAAAAACGACTACCACCATCAAACTTGAGCAGCGACTGAAGAAACGCGGCCTGCGCTTCCGTGCATTAAACGTTGATAACTACTTCTTCGATCTCGAACTGCACCCGAAGGATGAATTCGGAGATTATGACTTTGAGACTCCCCAGGCTCTTGATTTACCTCTCATCAACGAGCATCTGAGACATCTCGTCCAGGGAGAGCAGGTCATGGTCCCCTATTACGACTTTAAAACTGGCCACCGCACAGACGAGCAAACACCGATGGTGCTTGAGAAGGATGAGATCCTCCTAATCGACAGTTTGCATGGTCTCTATCCCCCGATGACCGAGGGCATCGACAGCGAAGTCCGGGCAAGCCTGTACCTGGAGCCACTGCTCCAGATGCGGGGGCTGGATGGTGAATACATCCGTTGGACCGACCTGCGGCTGATACGCCGGATGCTGCGTGATTCGGTACACCGTGCGTATGACCCACAGCGCACTCTCGAACACTGGCATTACGTCCGGGCCAGCGAGATGCGCAACATCATTCCCTTCCAGGGAACAGCTGATTTCATTATCAACAGCGCCATGCCTTATGAACTGTGCTTATACCGCGCCCGGCTGTTGGAGGAATTTACACGATGGGAAGCTGAGTATATGGATGACCCGCTGCGGGAGGATGCCTACATGCGGGCCAGCCGCGTCAGGCAAGTGCTCGAAGCAATCGAGCCTGTTATCGATGATTCACCCGTTCCGAGCGATTCAGTCTTGCGTGAGTTCATCGGAGGCAGCAGCTTGAAGTATTGAACTGAACAAGGTTAACTCCAACCCAAGTGATTGTGAAGAAGTTGGAAACCTCTAGCTCAATCCGACATGATGACGCCGGCTCCATGAGGAATGGCAGCCGGCGTCGTGGTCAGGGCCCCAGGCGGTGCAAACCTTGAAAGCCCTGACTTCAGGCCATGTATTGTAGTGATTTTCGAGTGCCTGTCAAATCAGCAAGAAACGCGTTTCGGGGGACATCTAACCCATCAGGGTTCACTCCCGATGACAGAAATCCCCTGGACACGTTTGCGGTTGAACACCAGGGCGGGTGCATCGGCTGTGACGCGCGGGAAGAACAGCGCCGTCACGCGGGCATCATAGAGCGGCACAAACAGGTTCCCACCCTCGAAAATGACAGCCCGGAAATCGAACCGACCACCGGCTTGAATCTGACCGATAAGTTCAAACCCCTCCAGCAGTATCCTGACCCAGTGCGGAAATGGCTTGGTGTAACCCGACCTGGTCATACTTGCCGGTCCCAATCCAGCACGGTTTGTTACCAGAATCCCCAGGATTTCACTTTTAACCAGCCAGAGCGTAGTGAAAGGTTCTGATTTTTGTCCGACCTCGTGGAGTGGGCTGAGCTCGCCAGACTCGAGCTCGATCGACGATTCAGTGGGCAAATTCAGATGGCTGAAGATCCCCTGTGCGCCAGGCGTGATACTTCCCCGGATCCAATGCGTGCTGGTAAATACCTCGATTGCTGTCGGCCTCTTGAGAACCATCACACCGCCTCCTTCCACGCCCATCTTCCGCACATTGGGTAATCAACCCAGAATGATTCTAGAATAGAGAACGAAACTCTTCAACTACAGGTTGAAGCCTTCTAGAGCAGGTCGCCCAAACCCGCCGTGCTAGAATTACTCTAGGTGAAGGAGTTCACATGCGGTATCAACCAATCGGGTATTACGGAGTTATTGGAGATCTGCACACGATTGCACTTGTAGGCATGAACGGCTCGATCGATTTCATGTGTTTCCCGGATCTCGATTCCCCGAGCATCTTCGCCCGGCTCCTGGATCATGATCACGGCGGCTTTTTTCTTCTCGCGCCCGAATTGGAGAACGCCCGCAAGAAACAAATCTATCTCAGCGACACCAATATACTCTTTTCCCGCTTTCTTTCGGAGGAGGGCGTCTCAGAGGTTTCCGATTTTATGCCGGTCGAGACCATCAGCCCTCAACACAACCTTGTTCGCAGAATTAAATCAGTGCGGGGTGAAATTGCCTGCCAGATGATATGCAAACCCGCTTTCGATTATGGCCGCTCCGGTCACCGAATCGAGGCAGGGAATGGAGAGGTGCTGTTTATTCCGGAAGACGATTCGATCACTGGATTGAGGCTGCGAACTGAGCTTCCAGTAGACATTAATGATGGGGCTGCTGTCGCACATTTCCAGTTAAGGCCTGGCGAGTCAGCAGCCTTTGTGCTTGAGGAAGCAGTTCCGTCCGGGGAATCGCTTTCGAGCGCTCCGAATTTCGTATCGGATGCCTTTAAGCAAACCGTTAATTTCTGGCATCGCTGGGTTGGACAAACGCAGTACCAGGGGCGCTGGCGTGAACAGGTCAATCGCTCAGCGCTCACGTTAAAGATGCTGACCAGTCAGAAATACGGCTCTATTGCCGCTGCGGGTACCTTTGGTTTGCCGGAAGAGATTGGTGGTGAACGTAACTGGGACTACCGCTACACCTGGATCCGGGATGCTTCCTTTACGCTCTATGGATTGATCCGCCTTGGATACACAACCGAAGCCGGCAATTTTATGAACTGGCTCGAGCAGCGTTGCAACGAGCCCAATCCGGATGGATCGCTGCAGACAATGTATGGCATGGATGGTCGCCATAAACTTACGGAGACCGTACTCGACCATTTTGAGGGGTATCGAAAATCGATCCCTATCCGTATTGGAAACGCCGCCTATGATCAACTTCAGCTTGATATATATGGCGAGCTTATGGACTCGGTTTATCTCTACAATAAGTACGGCGAGCCGATCTCGTATGAGCTATGGCAAAATTTAGTCCGCTTGCTGGATTGGCTATGCGAAAACTGGAATCAGCCCGACGAAGGCATCTGGGAGGTCCGGGGAGGTAAGCAGGAATTTCTCTTCTCCAGGCTCATGTGTTGGGTCGCGATCGACCGGGGCATCCGGCTGGCGATGAAACGCTCATTCCCGGCACCTATCGAACATTGGCATAAAGTGCGGGACGAAATCTACAACGACATCCACACCCACTTCTGGAATCCAGAAATGGGGGCGTTTATGCAGCACCCCGGAACAAATGCAATCGATGCCTCCAGCTTGTTGATGCCATTAGTAAAATTCATCAGCCCAACTGACCCGCGCTGGCTATCTCATCTAAAGGCTGTGGAAGATCACCTGGTTTATGACTCGCTCGTCTACCGCTACGATCGGGAAACCGCGGCACACGATGGCCTAATCGGCGACGAAGGTACCTTCAGCATGTGTACGTTCTGGTACGTCGAATGCCTGGCCCGGGCAGGCGATCTCGAAAAAGCCCGCTTCTACTTCGAAAAAATGCTCGGGTACGCAAACCACCTGGGGCTGTACGCCGAAGAGCTCAGCCCGCGCGGTGAGCACCTGGGCAACTTCCCACAGGCTTTTACCCACCTTGCCCTGATCAGCGCAGCTTTCGAACTCGATCGCCGCCTCAACCAGGCCGGTCGGAGTGGATAACCTGACAGAGGTATGGGTTCTGTTTTGGCGAGCACGGTGAACTACAGAGCCTCAAGAATTCGCCGCCATTTCCATCCGCTGCTGATCATCCCTCGCCGGCTGCCGTTCGATTGTTGCTCACCGTCACGGGAAACCAGGATGGTCAAGGGGCGAGTCATGACTCGGGACTATCCCAACACTTCTTGACGGGAGAATTTATTCGGATAAGATTGATCCATTATCGAGATTGGGCAGTAAGAATTTGTAATGGCCCTCAGACCCAGGCCGAAAACGAAGCATGATATGCTGTTGAACGATCTGACTTATGGCTCAGATGATCAAGTGCACGCGTATTAGGTTTGGAAGGGCAATTTCCCGAAGACCAATCCTCCGGAGGCTCGGTGAACGCAATTGAAGTCCGTGAATTGCGGCGAGTTTATAAAACTGTGATCGGCGTCATCCGGCGACGAACGAAGGAAGTCGTCGCCGTAGATGGGATCAGCTTTGATGTACGCCGGGGTGAGCTTTTTGGTCTGCTAGGCCCCAACGGTGCCGGCAAAACCACGACAATTAAAATGCTGACCACGCTCCTCATTCCATCTTCCGGCACTGCGCATGTACTCGGGCAGGACATTGTCACCCAGGCGAACGAGATACGTGCTCGCATTGGTTTCATCTTCGGCGGTGAACGTGGCCTATACTGGCGTCTCTCGGGGATTGATAACCTGCGCTATTTCGCCAGCCTGTACCATGTCGATCCCGACCACACTCGTGATCATATTCCCTACCTGCTCGATCTGGTTGGCCTTACAGATCGGGGCCAGGAGAAGGTTGAAGGTTACTCACGCGGTATGAAGCAGAGACTGCACATCGCCCGCACCCTGCTCCATGACCCGGAGGTGCTTTTCCTTGATGAGCCCACAATGGGTCTCGACCCCGTTGGTGCTCGAGAACTGCGGCAGGTTGTCAGAGACCTGCAGGCGGAAAAGAAAACGATCCTGTTGACAACGCACTATATGTTCGAAGCTGATGCGCTTTGTGAGCGAATCGGGGTCATCGACAATGGCAAGATCGTCGCCCTTGATACACCAAGAGCGCTGAAGAACCTGGTGAGCGACCTCTCCGTGATCGAGCTGGAAGTGTTTGGCGTGCCAGAAGGTCTATTAGAACAGATACGCAACCTGCCCTTCGTCGATACCCTGTCGGTGGAGGATCAGGATCAGAAACAGTCACTCCACGTACACACAGCGATGGGTTCCGAAGCTGTCCCCCAACTCCTGGGAGTGCTTGATTCTGTGCGGGTCGGGAGAGTTGTCGTTCGGGAACCTACCCTGGAGGATGCTTACGTCCGCCTGGTTGGAGGCAAAGGCTGATGACCCGGAAATGGGTTGCCTACAGCCGAGCGGCGTTGACCGCATTCGAGATGTCCCTGCGCCAGAACATCATGGATGGCTTTATCATTTTCACGGTACTCATTCAACCGCTTCTGATTGCATTGCTCGCTCTCTGGATGCTGCGGGCCGAGAGTGGAGATCAGGCGATCTTTGTCGTTGTTGGAAGCGGGATGACAGGGTTATGGAGTAGCCTGTTATTCATCAGCGGGAACAGTATCACCGGAGAAAGGTGGAGTGGGACTCTGGAGATACTCGTCGGTCAACCAACTCCGCTGCCCGTTATTGTCTTCGGGAAGAACCTGGCTCACGTCACCCAATCACTCGGGTCGATGATTATTGCCTTCCTGCTCTCGTCGGTCTTCTTCAGCTTCCACCTGGAAGTTCAACAGCCGTTGCTATTCGTGCTTTCGATCCTGCTGACAGTCATCGCCTTCGTCTCCTTTGGGTTGATCATCGCCCCGGTCTTCATCATGAACCCGGGCGTGCAAGGCTGGCAGAATGCGATGGAATTTCCCGTCTACATCCTGAGTGGATTCCTGTTTCCAATCGCCCTGCTGCCGGATTGGACAACCCCATTCAGCTACATCCTGTCCCCCTACTGGGCAGCTCGAGCGTTGCACGGTGCGACGACTCCTGGTGGCACGGCTTCAGATATTCTCTTTTCTCTCGCGATGCTCGTTCTTTTCAGCTTGATTTATCTGCTCATCTCCTCTTACCTTTTCCGCAAGATGCTGATGAAAACTCGTGAGGATGCGACCCTGGGTTTCCAATAAACCAGGGACGAAAGTGGTGGCAGCATGACACGCGCCTTCAGGAATCTGCGTATCTTTTACCAGGGAGCTCTGCTCTCGTATATTGCCCTCTTCGCCTGGCTCCGGCCGATCACCTATCTCGCTTCGAAGGTGATCATGCCGCTCAACCAGCTCCTTTTCTTCACCTTCCTCGGGATCTCCGCAACCGGACGTGATAGCGCCAGCTTCTACATCATCGGGAATGCAGTTCAAATAACTGCCATTAGTGGTATTTACGGCGTGACCTTCAGCATCGGAGGCGAGCGTTGGTCGGGAACGCTGCCTTACCTTTTCGGTACGCCGGCCAATCGGATGATGGTTTTTCTGGGGCGGGGTTTCTTCCACGTTCTGGATGGAATGCTGGGTGTCGTAGTGGGTTTTCTATGGGGTGTGCTGCTGCTGGGCCTTGACCTATCTCAGACGGATTTCGGTGCGCTCGGATTAACGATCCTTGTCACCACTTTGAGCACCTCCGGACTGGGTTTGTTGATGGGTTGTCTGAGCCTGATCACGCGCAATATCATGTTTGTCAACAACACAGTGTACTTTTTACTGCTTGTATTCAGCGGTGCCAATATTCCGCTTTCGATCCTTCCAGCCAGCATGCGGGCAGTGGCAAATGTGCTTCCGCTTACACGTGGCATCGCGGCCGCGCGTGAAATCATCGCCGGCGCCGGTGTAGCCCAGGTTCGCAGCCTGCTCGCCGGGGAATTCGGAGTCGGCCTTATTTATGCTGCCTTTGGATATGTGCTTTTCCGCTGGTTCGAAATTCAGGCTAAACGACGCGGTACGCTGGAGGATTTCTAACCTCTATTTGCTATCAGGTTGAAATACCCCCATCCAGAAATGCTCAGACGGGCAGGACTTGTGCCTAGAAAAGCCGCAGGGGAACCGGGGTGAATACCAGGAAGAACAGGATTAACCCGAAGATCGCCAATGCCCTGCGCCGCGAATCGAGGGGTGTTATCTCATCTCTCGGCCGGGCAAAGGTCCGGCCGAGCAAGAAAATCAAGGCTGCCCAGATAAACCAGCCGGACCAAACAACCCCCAGCAGGACCAGCCCCACGACAATGTAAGGCCACAATCGGGCTGCTGACCGGCCAAAGAGTACATAGAGTACATGCCCGCCATCGAGCTGGCCAGCCGGAATTAAGTTCAAGGAGGTGACGAGCAGCCCGGCCCATCCGGCCCAAGCCATGGGATGAAGCATTACATCCTGACCTCCGAAAGGCATTGGCAACCCAAGGAAGAAGTACCGCAGCCAGTAAAGCAGCGGTGAAGTCCCCGCGTAATGAAGCGGTGCTGGCAGCAGTTGCCCTTTGAGGAGATATTTTGCCGCCAGGTAAAAGAGGGAATTGCCCTCAAGCACATGCCCGGCGGCAGCGGTCGGACTCAACGGAAGACGACCAAGGTCGGACAACGCCAGACCGATCAAAAGAACTGGAACCGCGATGACCATCCCGGCCAATGGGCCTGCTAGGCCGATATCCAGCAGGACTCGTCGATTTTTGGGTGGTTCTTTCAGACGAATAAACGCACCCATTGTTCCGAAGAGGCTGCCGGGAAAGGGTAAAAAATAAGGCAGGGTTACCGCCGTATGATGGTAACGGGCAGCGAGGTAATGGCCAAATTCATGCGCAACGAGTATCGCGAGCAAGCTCAATGCAAAGGATAAACCACTTGGTATGTTCCCCAGAATTGCCTTTGTCATCCCGCTCAGCGTCGGCTCGACGGGTCCTTCGAGACCGTAGAGCGCACCCGCAAAGAGGACGCTCATCAAGGTGAGCAGGAACAGGATCACATTCACCCAGGGGTTGGATCGTTGGGGTTCGATCACTCCCGGCATAGCAAGAATAACTTGCTGGTCCTGATCCTCTCTAGTGAGCAACGTAACGCCAGCGCTTCTAAAAAGTGGATCCAGCTGGTTAAATGCTTCCTGAGGGTCGATCAGAAGCTTACCGCGTACACGCAGGACGAAACCCTGCTTTTCATCCCCCGATGTAATGTCATGAACCGACATGACCTGGCGAATGGACGGAAGCAGGCGCTCGGACAGCGCAACCGATGCAAGTGGCGAATCTACCATCAGCTCAAAACCTCAGCCTGCAATTAGGCGGGAGTGGATGGGAGTCGAACCCACCGCGGCCCGCTGCGCGACCCGCCACCGGTTTTGAAGACCGGGGAGCCCACCAGGACCCAACCACCCCCGAAGATGGCGCAAGCATACCGCATCGATAAGTCGCCGACAAGGGATTCATTCCAGAACCCGCCGCGGCCTGGAAATCGCGTCTCCGGGGACATCGCAGAATTTCCTGCTACAATCTCTGCGAACCTTGGAGGGCAGTATGCGTCTTGAGGGTAAAGTAGCGATCGTTACGGGCGGTGGGCGTGGTATCGGCCGAGCGATCGCCGAGGGCTTTGCTGGCCAGGGTGCAAAGGTTGTAATTGCCGCCCGCACCGAATCGGAACTGAATGAGGTGGTTGAAGGTTTGACAAAGAACGGCGCTCAAGCCATGGCGATTGTTTGCGACGTCTCGGACGAAGAGCAGGCTGCCGGAATGGTACGTCAGACCCTGAAAGCATTCGGTCAGGTGGATATCCTGGTCAACAATGCCGGTGTAGGCAACATTCGGCCGGTTTTCGCCATTCCAAAATCCTCCTTTGAGAGGGTCCTCGCGGTAAATCTCGTGGGCACATTTCTCTGTACAAAGCACGTCTGGAAATCGATGGAGGCTTCAGGAGGCGGGGTGATTATCAATGTATCCTCGATGGGCGGGCTGCACGGGTATTCGTACCTGTCCGCCTATTGTGCCAGCAAGTGGGGGCAAATTGGGTTTACCAAGGCGTGTGCCGAGGAGGGCAAGGCGGTTAACATTCGCGTCAACGCTATTGCCCCTGGCAAGGGCGATACAGCTTTCCGGGCGCAGATTAATGAGGATAAGTCTCAACTGCTCACACCGGACGACCACATCGGCGTTTGTATATTTCTTGCCTCACAGGAATCAAAATATATTACGGGGCAGGTCATTCCAATCGAGTGGTTTGGACCAGAGGGAAAAGGATGAGCGGGCTTTTCTCGGGCTCTGCACCATTTTCAAAGAGATCTGCTCCCCTTGATCGAGATTCCAGACTCGGTTCATTACTGTCTTTGGCTGTCTGCGCTGCGATTCTTATTCTGGTTGCGTCATGTTCCACATTGAACAACACGCCGACGCAAAGCTCAACCAGCACTGGAACAAGCGCACCTGTCCGCCTTGGTCCGACCAGTACGCCAACGCAGCTGCCTCCGACCCGCCCTACGTCGGCGCCTTCTCCGACGCTGCGTCCGATCGATCCGATATCTGCATCCGACTGGACACGTGGGGCTGATGATCCCCGAGTCCAGGTACTCGTGTATTCCGACTTTCAGTGCCCCTACTGTGCCGAATTGTCCATTGTGATCGATGACCTTCTGGAACGTCATCCGGATGATTTTCAGTTCGTCTTCCGCCAGTTTCCGCTCGTAAGCATTCACGATAAGGCCTTTATCGCAGCGCAGGCGGCTGAGGCTGCAGGTGCACAGGGCCAATTCTGGAGCATGCACGATTTGCTTTTCGCACAACGCGCCGAGTGGGTTGAACTGTCTCCATCCGAATTCCTGGATTGGGTGCTGACGAAGGCTGAGACGTTCGATCTGGATTTTGCTCGATTTGAACGTGAACTGCTCGAAGGAAAGTATGCAACGGCAATTGAAGATGCCTATGTACATGCCGTACAATCCGGTATCCCGGGCACACCATTTATCTTTTTAAATGGGAGTTGGTTCCGTCTCAACCCCACTCTGACAAACATGGAGGCAGCTGTCCGTCTTGAAATTCTGGGGCAGCAGCAATTCGCCTCACCCCCAGAGCTCGAAATCGATCCCGAGAAGCTCTACTTCGCCCACCTTCAACTGACCCAGGGAACTGTTGATATCCAGCTGCTGCCTGCCTATGCACCGCGGACCGTCGCCAACTTCATCTTCCTCGCTCAATCCGGTTGGTACGATAACAATCCGATTTATACTGTTCTGCCGGATCGTCTGATCGAGAGTGGAGATCCCTCAGGGACGGGGTTTGGCAACCCCGGCTACACACTTCCAGACGAAATCAACACCCAGATCAGCTTCAACCAACCCGGGATGATTGCCATGTCGAGTTCGGGACCTGACACGAACGGCTCGCGATTCTTCATCAGTCTGACCGATCTATCTGATCTTAATGGAACACGGACCATCTTTGGTCGAGTGATCTCAGGGCTCGATATACTGCGTGAGCTTTCCGCGCGGGATGCACTGGAAGATTTGCTCACACAACCTGAAAGTTCGATCCAGCATGTGGAGATTGAGATTCGATGAATGAGAATCCGCACAAGCGGGACACCCTTGCCGTTGCGTTGCTCGTCGGCAGCAGTGCAGCTTTCTTGCTTGCCTTTCTCGGCGCAGGTGGAGTTCTGCTGTTTGCGGGACTTTCGCTCCTCATGGGGAATCCAGAAGCAGCCCAATCAAGCTGGACACTGGTGGTGCTGTTATTCTGCCTTGCGCTCCTTTCCACTCCTGGGATCTATTACGCCTGGCGTGCAACGAAACCTGAAACGCTGAGACAGGTCTTACATATTCGCGGCGGGATCTTCGTCCTTCTCCTCGTATTTCCAGCCATCCTCTTCTTCGGTTCCGCTGCAGCGGACATTCCAGGTCTCGGTTGGATTTTGCCAATTCTGCATGTTCTTGCAGCAGGCATCCCGATTTTTCTGGCTACTGCGCTTGTGATTCGCAGGGGATTTCCAATTACGAAGATCCGTGCCTGGGGATCCTTCCAAAGCGGTTTGTGGCTTTCTCCGGCCTTCGCGCTCGTTTTTGAGATTGTGTTCGCAATACCGTTATTAATCTATTTCTTTATGACAAGCGCTAACACCTTGAACACCCCCGAACTGCTCCAGGAGTTATCGCAAACTCGGGGCGTTCCGGATGCGTATTTTTTCGAACAGTTGAATGCACTGCTTAGCCAACCACTGGTTTTGGCTGCTATCTTCGGATACCTCTCCGTGGCCGTGCCACTTATCGAGGAAGCTGTAAAATCCATCGCACTCTGGCTCACTTCCCGGCGACAAATGACACTCTCTCTAGCCTTCGTAAGTGGAGCAATTGCAGGCGGTGGATATGGCCTGTTTGAGGCTTTTTTCCTGGCGCAGCCAGGTGAAGATTGGATGGTGCTGATGATCGCCCGTGCGGGTGCGTCGATCATGCACATGTTTGCAGCGGGATTGACCGGCCTTGGAGTTGGCTACGTTGTCCTGCAGCGACGATACTGGCGAGGCCTCGGCTTATATATCATTGCAGCCGTTCTGCATGGGACCTGGAACCTGGCAGCGCTCGGGATCGGCCTGATCGGAATTTCGGAGGTCGTTCAATCACCTGTCATCTCGGCTGACAGCTCGATGCTCATAAGTGTCGTCTCGGGAGTTGTTCTGTTTGTGATGAGCCTGGGAGCTTTATTCGGTCTGTGGCGCTTGCCAGATACCCTTCGTGACGGTCAATCTCCCCGGGAATTACCTGTCGAATCTTCCGGGGAATCAAGCGATGCGGCATGAGCGCCGCGCCGGATATGATGATAAAGGTAATAAGCCAAACCGGCCACGAGCACGATCAAGATCGGGATGTCAAACGGACGCATAATGGCCCGCAGTTCTTCCCAGCGGGCGCCGAACTCGTACCCTCCAAAAGCCAGCGCTCCACACCAAATCGATGACCCCACAAATGTATACAAGGTGAAGGGCAGCAACCGTGTGCGGGTAACCCCGGCTGGAAACGAGATGAAAGTCCGGACGATTGGAAGCAATCGGGCAAGGAAAGCCGTCCAGTCTCCCCAACGTGCAAACCAGCGGTCGGCTCGCTCCAGGTCCTGAGGATTAATCATCAGGTACCGTCCATAACGCGCAATCAAGGGTCGCCCTCCCCATGCTCCCAGCGCATAAGAAAGGAGCGAGCCCAGGGTGCAGCCGATTCCACCCCACCCTGCACCCAACAAGATCGCATGCAGAGCCGTTCCTCCCCGTGCCTGTACCAGCAACCAGCCCGCAAGCGGCATCGTTACCTCACTGGGGATAGGGATGTTGGCACTTTCAAGCGCCATAATCCCAACCACACCTCCCCAACCGATCGCCTGGAACAGGTTCGTAAGGAACTGAATGATTGCATGCTCAACAGCCACAGGCATAAGTCACTCCTTCAAGCAAATGGTCGGGCTGTAGCCCGGCCATGCGCCGGATTATAGTCTATGTGATCTTTCCTGCCCAGCCCGGGACGTCTTCGGCTGCCGATTCTTGACACGGCTATACCGCTATGCTACAGTACCGCCGCTCTATTGGCGTCACACTCTCATCATGCGAGACTGGAGCGCGTCGAATACCATGTCCAGAACTGAGCAAATGGTCGAGCGGCTCCGCCAATTACAAGCCTCATCCCCGGATGTGGAGGCTTCAGCCGTTGTCAGCGTCGATGGCTTGACCATGGCTTCGGCCTTGCCGGCCGACGTCGAAGAAGATCGTGTCGCGGCGATGTCCGCAGCGATGCTATCCCTTGGCGAAAGAATTGCGACCGAACTCGGGCGGGGCGATCTGGATCAGGTGTACATTCGTGGCGCTACCGGGTTCGTCATCCTGATGGCGGTCGGCTCTGAAGCTGTTCTCACCGTACTGGCACGTGAGCAGGCCAAACTGGGGCTGCTCTTCCTCGATATGCGCCGGGCGACAGAAGATCTCACTGAGCTCCTCTAAATCCGCAAGAGCAGATAGCGCCGTGCCAACGATCCCTCAGAGTGGACTTACCTACCCAAATCGAGGCGCACGGGCATTACTGCTAGGACTCGAGGATTTGCTGGGAAAGCACGGTCTGGAGGCACTCCTCAAGGTCGCATCCCTAACCCAATGGATTGAACTCAGGCCATCCGATACGCTTGAGCGAGAGGTCGATTTCCACCAGCTTACCGCGCTTTCGACGGCTTTAAATGAACTGTACGGATTGCGCAGTGGATCCGGCTTAGCCCGCCTGGCAAATCGGACCACCTTCGAAAATACGTGGGGCGGATACAGCGCTCTGGCCGCATTCCGCGATGAACAATTTCTAAGCCTTCCTCCGCGGCGGCGGCTTGACGTAGGCGGAGTTGCTCTTGTAAGGGTCTTCAACCAGATCAGCGATCTTGGGATTCACCTTCAACCAAGCGAGGGCGATCTGGCCTTTGAATTCGAAAACTGTCCTTACTGCATGGGTATTGAATCAGATCGGCCAGTATGCGGTGCCACCGCAGGATGGATTGAGGGATTTCTGCAGCTTATTCAAGCCGATGCTCAATTTAATGTCAGCGAAACGGCCTGTGCTGCCGTCAATGGTCCACGCTGTATATTTAGAGTAACCATCGAGGGTTAGAATAATACTGGCTCGGGTTCTTTTCGACCTGCGTCAGACAGAACCTGCTACTTTCCTTGGCCCAGGATATCGGATTACATCATTGCAGAATCTGACCATTGTTATTCCCACTTACAACGAGGCAGATAATCTGCCGGCATTGGCCAGCCAACTCTGGTCATTACCAATCGAAAACCTTTGCCTGCTGGTGGTCGATGACGGCTCACCGGATGGCACCGGCGAGGTCGCCGAGAATCTGGCTGCACACAATGCCGGCCGGATGGAGGTCATTCACCGCGCGGGGAAGCTTGGTTTGGGAACTGCCTACATCACAGGGTTTAAAAGGGCACTCGCTACAGGAGCACAGGCCATCGGCCAGATGGATGCTGATTTTTCCCATTCCCCCCAGTATTTACCGGAATTCATACACCTGCTTGAGAACGCCGATGCGGTTCTCGGTTCGCGCTATGTTGAAGGAGGCAGCCTGGACGAACGGTGGGGAATCGGTCGAGTCCTGCTCTCATGGTTCGGGAACGCTTACGCTCGAAGAATCCTGGGGCTCAAGATTCACGACGCCACCGGTGGATTTCGTCTCTGGTGTCGGAATACCCTGCTCGGAATGCCGCTCGACTCGATCCGTTCGAACGGCTATGTTTTCCAGGTCGAGATGGCTTACGTCGCACAGCGGCTCGGCTATCAACTAGTTGAAAGCCCAATTCATTTCGAAGACCGGCGCATCGGACAGTCGAAGATGTCGTTCCGCATCCAAATGGAAGCAGCACTCCGGGTTTGGCAGGTGCTCATGCTCCACCACAAACTCACACCCGCAGATCGTTTACAAGCCGCCGAGTAACCATTGTTCTACCCCGGTTTTACCTTGGAGAGATAATGATCCGTCAGGGATATCCACTCATCGAGTGATAGTTCCTGCGCCCTGCTCCTGGGTGAAATTCCAACCGCCTCCAGCAACTCGATGACATGTGCTTTTTTAAGGCCTAAACCATGGCTGAGGGCATTTGGAAGTTGTTTCCTCCGCTGACCGAAACCTGCTCGTGCCAGCTCGAAAAAAGCGCTCCGCTTGTCAGCCGCCAGCCGCGGTCGGGAGAGGCGATCGATGCGGATGACGGCTGAATTCACTGCCGGTTGTGGGGTAAATGCAGCGGTAGCGATCTTCGCCTCGACCCGCGGCACCCCGTATACTTGAACGCTCAGAGCCAACAGACTCATCCCACCGGGTTCAGCCACGATTCGATCTGCCACCTCCTCTTGAATGGTCAGTATCACACGTTGGGCTGGAAAGTCGCTCTCCATCAGTTTGCGGATCAAGTGGGATGTGATGTTATACGGAATATTCGCAACGACCACATAGTCTGGCTGCAAGCCAAGCTGTGCCAGGTCGAGGTTGAGAATATCCCCCGATAGCAATCGCACGTTCTCCAAGTTCGAGAGTACCCATCGCAGTGCCGGAAGCAGGTCTTCGTCGATTTCAATTGCCAGCAGGTACCTGGCACGCTCGGCGAGGGCTAATGAAAGCGTCCCCAGGCCTGCTCCAATTTCGAGAACGTCTTCATCACCGGTCAGGTCGGCGGCTCGAACGACGGTTTCGATCCCCGAAGGCGAAACGAGGAAATTTTGACCCAGGCTTTTCTTAGGACGAAGGTTGAACGCCCTGAGCAGCGCCCGTGGATCTTTTCGAAGCTCATCCTTCAAGGGAGGTGGAAAGGTCATGTTCTGCCCTTTTCCTGCAATCGGGCTTTACATAGATGGATCCATTGTCTGGACAGAGTCAGAAGCAATTATTCGCCCTTCATCGAGAGATACTTCTCTCGATTTGCTCCTCGCGCAATCTTCCCGCTGCTGGTCTTGATCAACCAGCCGCGTTCGACCATTTCAACATATCGAACCGCGACATCTGAACCTTGATTAATCAGGGATCGGATCTCACGTGAGATCGCATCTCTGCGGGCTTCATGCTCGGGGTCGACTTCAGCCACGATCACGATCTCTTCCGTACCGATCTCCCTGTTATATACGCCGAAGGCGACAACTCGACCGGGATGCACCCCGGGGATCTGGCTGGCAAGGTATTCCAGATCCTGGGGGAAGATGTTCTTCCCACCAACAATGATGATTTCCTTTCGGCGTCCGGTTACAAACAGCTCATCCCCTACCCTGTATCCCAGATCTCCGGTCAGGTACCAGCCATCGTGAAATGCGTCCTTGGTTAGATCTGGACGATGATAATAACCGCTAAGCAGACTCTCACCCTTCAAAGCGATCTCGCCAATGTGGCGTTCCGGAAGATCGTCGCCTCTCTCGTCGAGAATGCGCACCTTCGTGTTGGAGATAGGCGTACCGGCGGAGACCATCATAAGCACCCCCTCACCGTTCTGACCTGGAACCGCCATGCCCTCCTGCTGAAGTGGTGCGGATTGAATCGTATCAACCACCACCGGCTGTTCGATTCCGCCCTGCGTGACCGCAAAGACATTTTCAGCCATCGCATAGCAGGTGGCGAGCGCTTCACGCTTCAACCCGTAATCCTTGAAACGTTGGTAGAACATCTCGTGGCTCTCCCAGCGAATCGGCTCGGAACAATTGATCACCGCCCGCCAACTGGAGAGATCGATGCCCTCCAGATCACGATCACGGATCTTCTGGGCACAGAAATTGTAAGCAAAATTTGGCAGCCAGGAGAGCGTGCCGCCGAAATCGCTGACGGATTTAAACAGTCGATACGGCCCTTTGACCCAATCAAATGGTGACATGAGTACCAATTTCGATCGCATCAAAATCGGCATCATGAACCCGGCGATGAGCCCCATATCATGATAGAGCGGAAGCCAGCTGACGACGACATCCTCATCGGTCATATGAATCCTTCTGGAATAGCTATCGACTTGATTGAGGACCGCCTGGTGCGAAAGGGCAACACCTTTTTGAAGGCCTGTCGTACCTGAGGAGTGCTGTAAGAGAACGACATCCTCCGGTTTTCTGCTCAGGCCGGGAAGCTCAGCGAGCTCGAACTCGCTGACTGGATCGATCTCCTCGCTGATTAACAATGCCCGAACCGAGTCGCCTTCGTGACGGGCTTTCTCAATCTCGTTTCGAAATTCGGGATAAGTCACGAGGGCAGACGGCTGTGTTATTCCGATCAATGCTTCCAGCGAGGCTCGGTATCTCTCAGGCGCGAGCTTCTCGGTCAGGAAGGGCATGATCGAGGGGATCGAGCCGTGCAGAATTGCGCCGAAGAATGCTTCAACGAGCTCCCGCCCCTGTTGAAGAAGGAGAATAACTGCTTCTCCAGGCAGAATTCCAGCTCGCTGATATGCATCTACATAGCTTGCGGCGCCATAGACGAGGTCCCGAAATCGAATCACATCATCGCCCTGGGTCGACTGAAGAACCAGCGCCGGCTTATCGGGCTGCTCGCGAAAAGAATGGACCAGATTCTCGGCAACTGTATTGTTCACGAGGATGAATCCCGCCGCCTTGAAATCAAATCGACAAGTTGATCGAGCGAATCGAATACGTCGGCCGATAACTCCGAATCATCGATACGAACCCCAAATGAATCCTCAATAAATAGCGCAAGGTCAACGAGACTGAATGAATCGATTAACCCGCTTGAAATCAGCGCTTCCTCGGGCATGATTACTCGATTAGGATCCTTAAGAATTTCGGCCGCGATGAAGTCGGCAATCGTGCTGCGAATCTCACTCACAGGTTATAAGCCCTTTCTCTTGGGGAAAAATGGATTTCACGGGCGGGAAACGGCTTTGCGGACCGCGTCCAAAGCCTGCAGCGCTGTCAAGTTGCGCCATGGCCATGCAGCTTTCATTACCTCCGGGTCGTCGAAGTTGTTGACATCGAATGTGAGGTGGAACTGGTCATCCAGCAGCCCGTGATCGGGCAATGGCTGGACTGCGGCCCAGAAGTTCCAGAGCGGGATATCGTACTCCTCTGCAAGTTGGACGAGGATTTGATTGATGCGATGATCTCCCTCCAGGTTGTCTGCCTTCGTGGCCAGAATCGGGAGTACGTTTTCATCAATGAGGCCTTCCAGAATCTGGCGAACATACTTTTCATAGTTTTCCGGTTTCCCAGCCCACCAAGTCTCAAGGCTGACAATTGCGATGCTCGGGTTATGAATTCGAATTTCACACTGCAGGGGACTCTCCCCGGGATCACACGATTCGGGATTGGCCCAAAGCGGTGAAACGACGGAAGCAGCATTAAAACCCCGCCGGACGGCTTCACTCTCCCATGAAAACGAGCTGGAATACCAATCAATGGTTGGTTGAAGGTACTCAAATTCACTTCCGAGAGTAAAGAAACCATCATGATCAAAGATTGATAAGAACATTGATGGGACGTTCTGACAATCTCCCACCTTAGAGAATGCATGTGGATCGCGGCCGGCAGCCAAGCCTCGAGCGTAGATCTCGCGCGCGTGCTCGCTGACTGTCGGAATTACTGGAAGATCCTCCCAATCGACGGTGGTATGAGCCGGAATAGGCGGGGAGTCAACAGGAACGGAAGAGATTGAACTAGCAGCAACAGCCGTTGGCGTAAATAACGTCATGGTTGCTGCTGATTCCGGCCTGGATGCCGTGGCTTTCGGCTGTTCAGCGGGAGCGGTGTTGGTGGCGACAACCACTGCGGCGGAGTCAGGTGCGGTACTTGCACTCGAGCAGGAAGCTATGATCCCTACGCTAAAGAACACAGGTAAGGCGAGGAGAAGCTTTGAGACGTGTGGACATGTATGCATCATCGAATTCGTACCCACGATACCTACCTCTACTGCAGGGCTGTATCTCGAATTGTAACTATTGCCCGGAGATATAAATCGCCAGATCCAGCGCAAGCAGCCGAGCACCCTCGGCCGAGTAGTGGATCGCGGAATCTGTAAAGACGCTGGCTGGGAGCATGTCCCAAAGATCAACGAAACGCCATCCTGCAGTTTGGGCATTTTCCGCCAGCAACTCTCGATAGCGATCATAAGCCCAACGCGGGTAGTAAAAGTTATAGCGTAGATCGCTATTCAAACCCTGACTGATGAACATCGGTTCATTCACAAAGAGAATTGGCACTCCGTTTGCCGCATCCAAACTCGCCCGCAATACATCAAAAGCCAGATCGGGTTCTTCCAGCTCTCCAGGACCGTAGCCCTGAAAATTTGGATCGGCAGGCAAATCCTCCATCCGCTGATTATAAGTAGCAGGGATTTCATGGTCAACGGAGGTTGCCGCCCATAGCAGGCCGTAGATTTGAAGGCGAGCCCAATCCGCAAGCTCGCGCTTCTGACCGAAGATCGTCTGCCCCCAGAGGTTATCCTGCGAGGCTTTCAGTTTCGAGGCTGGAATCGGAAGGTCATTAGCCCGCATCAAATCTAGTGTGGCTTCAGGATTCAGGGTGAGGATGGGAGAATCCAATTGTTTCGTCCATGGCATTGATTCAAGGGTGAACAGCCAGATAATCAGATCGGGGTCATAAGCCAGACTGCGTTCGAGGAACATAAGATCTTTCGTCGCTGACATCGTTGGATAGCCGAGGTTGAAAACGTGGACCTTCCGACCATCACGAGAGGTCAGCTGAAGGGAATTCAGCTGTTCGGCAAGCGTCTGATCGGGGGGAAGCAGGTAGCCCCAGGTTGCAGAATCCCCGATCAAGAGTACGCGGTATTCATCGGCAGGCTCCTGGGTACTAGAAATGATATGGGAAGCGAACATCGCGTCCATCTGGGTCAAGCTGAGGTTGAACGATCGACTTGGATCGTCACCATACGGCAATCTCTCTCGCCCAGGTACGATGGAGTTGTAAATTGACAGCCGGCCAATCCAGGGTAAGGGATTGAGAAGGAGGTAGAGCAAGTTGATACACACCAGGAGAACCAGGGTTTTTCCTAAAATCCGCAGGATCATTCGCCCGGTGATAGAGTTCGCCGTTTTCCCTACTGTTTCCGCTTCCATACCAGATCAGGCTCCGAACAGGCGTTGAAATACAAGCAGCGATAGTTCTGGAGTAGGCAAGGCAAACCACACCCATCCCAGGCTAACGAAGTTGAAGGTAAGCAATCCACCAATGATCGGCTCAATTCGTGAAAACGAACCGAGTGCAAGAGCGAGCCTACGAGTACGCCTGAAATCAACCCAGCGGTTGTGCACGAACAGACCAATGGCATGCCATAGACCCCACAGGGCGAAGTTGATCGTCACCCCATGCCATAAGCCGATCAGGATCATGGTTACGAGCTGACCGGCGAGAATAATGATCCAGATATTCTTACCCAGCTCACTTCGACGCAGCGCACGGGTTAGAGGGTTGAAGATATATGCCCGGAACCACTGCGCCAGGGTGATATGCCAGCTATTCCAGAAGGCAGCAAGATCAGTCTTCAGATAGGGTTGATCAAAATTCTCCGGGAGATTGAAACCCATCAACACTCCCATTCCAATTGCGACATCTGTATAACCACTGAAGTCAAAATACAGGCGGAAACTGAACGCATACAGCAGGAGCCACATCCACCCGGCCCCGTGTATAAGGGGAGCATTTATTTCGTTCAGCGCAACCAGTGCAAGACTGTCGGCCAGGACAAACTTCTTAAAACACCCTTTAAGAATTCGAGCGCTACCTTTATAAAGCCGCCCGGCCGAAATTCGCGGCCGCTCGCTATACTCACGGTTGAACCGTTCGATCCGATCGATTGGACCTGCGATGATTGCTGGAAAGAAGAGGACATAGGTGAGGAAAGCTTGAAAATCGATTTCTGGCAGGCGGCCAGTCATGCCATCACGTAAAGCATGCAGCAGGCGAAATGCGATGTACGAGTATCCAATCCAGGATAGATCGCTCATCGAGGCCAGCTCGCGTGACTGGCCAGTCAGCGACCGCAAGATTCGGCTAACCTCTATCCCAACTGGAACCCATTTGAGAACGATGAAAAAGCCCACGACCACGGCAATCAGGATCCAGGAGACGATCCCCTGCCTGCCGAAGCGGCGTTTAAGAAACCAACCGAGCAGGGCAATTGCGAGCAGTACCAGGGCCAGCGAAGCTGGAGGTGGCGCTCTATCAGCAATCAGCGGTAACCCCGCCGGGAGCCAGCGTGTTGCATCGAGAAGGACGATGATCCCAACCGCAAGCGCAAAGGCACGCAAATCCATCGGAGCGAACTTCGCCCTACCGCTCCCCGAAATCAGCCAGGTGAGGAATGTCAGAATGATCGTGAGTGTTGGGAACCAGAAACTAAAATGCCGAAGAGGTACCTCGGGTTGAAGGTTGTACACAGCCATGACGCTAATTCCGAACAGCAGCCAACCTCGCCACGTTCGAGATGGAATCCACGCAATAATCAATGCGATCAATGCGAAAACGAAGATGTGAAGCAGGGTCATCTTGATTAGAACCCCTGATAAATCCACTGAGGACTGCTGTCAGAGGTCATGACAACCAGCAGGATGATCAGCAAGCATAGGGTAAGTGCGAGGAGATTTTCACGGCTCAGGAGGCGCTTCATCGGAGGCTACTCACCTGCTTGTGCGTATCCGCACATCTTCCAGGCGCCATCTTCTTTCACGACACGGAATGTCCGCTGGGAAATATCGATGTTCTGAATTTCACCACCATAGTTGGCAATAAAGGTTCCTTCGCAGCTGACGAGTGCAGAGTCGTCCTGGTTTCCACTCTCCCGGCAGGCCAGTCCTTCCAATGTAACCTCAACCGCTTCAAAGGAGGAGGCCTCGGCAAATGCTCCCTGCTCCCAGGCCAAGCAAGACGCGTTGACGGCCGAGACGTCATCTTTGTCTTCAAGTGCTCGCAAATACGTTTCCACGACTTCGGAAGCACTTCCGGGGGACACTGAGCAGCTTACGATTGTGAAAATCATCAAGATCAGTACGGCTACGCGCATGGCCAGTCTCATCATGCTGCAAACCTCCAAGATCCAATCTTGAGCCATAGTCTAATGCGTCTTGTGTGCTGGACGAATTCTCCTAGGGCAAGATCCACGGAATACTTTCCAATGAGGGGACAGGAGTCAGAAAATAGAGGGTCGTCCATTGATGCCAGGGCTCAAAATTTTCATCCGTGAACCCCAGATCGATCCAATCCCTTCCAGCGATACCGCCTCCGATATCTTCGAATGTGCCGGGACCATAATCTGGGACGAATACCGGCCAGCCTCTCATCAGGTTGTACCAGCTGCGGATGACACCAATGACGCCCCTTTGCACGCTCTTCCCGGATGCTGTCCGCTCACCACAATATGCTACCCCCAGGTTGCAAGGAGAATAGGAAGTAGCGTAAATGGGAATCGCACGCCAATATTCGATCGTACCGTACGAAGTGCTGAGCGTTCGAACAACAATTTTCGTCCCATACCCGAGAATGCGGGGCTTTGGCTCCACCACTACTCGCGCCTCATCCACTGTGCGGGAGACTTCCTGGCCGTCTTCCAACCTCACCCGCACCCGATTCTGTAAGACGCCATACGTTCCCGCATCAACAACCTGGATGCTGTCAAGTTCAAGTGTGTCCAGCGGTTGGTAAACTGTTTCGAAGGGAACGGGCTCAAGGACAATTTGGTCTTCCTCATCAACCCGCACAACTCGAATCCGTCGTGAGTCTGGCAGCGGAGCTTCCAGATCAGGTATAGTGTAATCCGAGCCTTTCAGGGCTAGCCCAGCACTGGCTAAGGCATCCGCGACCGTCTCGCCTGTGGACAGGATTCGCAGCTCTCGATCATCGACCTGTATGGATAACCAATCCGCCCGCAGGATGGTCACCGCGAGATCGGATTCGAGCGCCGTATCCAGATCAGGTGTTACCCGATCCCCTCCAAACAGTTCGATGCCAACCTGGTGCAGTGCTGCGCCCAGGGTCGAGGCTGATGATCGTATCGTTCTGTAAGTATCGCCATCAAGGACCGTAAGTGTATGGCCTCGAACAAGTCGAATTCGTGTATGTGGATAGATCTTCATGGATAGGTCTTCCATGGG
>Ga0315534_1000622_pt1 | contig 24859 bp, 20 predicted proteins | sample SalMarSW160240MG_FD_203094 | JGI IMG/M metagenome (GOLD analysis project Ga0315534, IMG submission 203094) | Salt marsh sediment microbial communities from the Plum Island Ecosystem LTER, Massachusetts, United States - Salt Marsh Sediment SW1602-40 ...
GGCCGTCAGCGATGACATGTCCCTCAGCCAGCAGCAATACTCGATCCGAAAATCGGGCCAGCCATTCCAACTTGTGCTCGACCAGCACCACGGTTTGTTCTTCCTCTTGCACCATGCGCTGCAGCGCTAGAAACAGATCCCGCGTACCGACCGGATCCAACTGACTCGTTGGTTCGTCCAGCACGAGCACGCGCGGCCGCATGGCAATCATCGACGCCAGCGCCAGACGCTGCTGCTGCCCACCCGATAAATCGAAAGGAGAGCGGTCGGATATTTCCTGCAAGCCCATCATGTTCAGCGCCCAGTCCACGCGGTCGATGATTTCCTCCCGCGGCAGGCCCAGGTTTTCGAGCCCGAAAGCGACCTCCTCGCCCACTGAAAATTGCGAGCCCGTAATCTGGTTGAAGGGGTTTTGAAACACGAGACCGATGTCCCCGGCGATCTCGCCCAACGGCGTTTCGCTGATGTTTTTCGTCCCGACGGTGACCCGTCCTGACAGTCTGCCGTGAAAGAAGTGGGGAATAAACCCGGTGAGTGCGTAACACAGCGTCGACTTCCCTGCCTCGTTCGGTCCGGCGATGCCGCAGAATTGCCCGGCGGGAATCGTCAGGTCGATCTCCTGCAGCGCGAGTTCCTCGCTGCCAGGATAGCGATAGGATAGATTCTCGACCCGAATCATGACGTCCGCCTCACGATCCAGGCTGCGATCAGCGCCAACATGACGAGAAGGCAAACCCAGCGCAGAACGGATTGGCTTTTCGAATCCGCCAGCTCGGTCAGGCTCGTCCTTGGTCCATGGCGGCTGAAAGCACGTGCCTCCAGTGCGATGGCGCGTTCGTCCAATTCCAGAATGCTGCCGAGGATCAACGGCGCCACGAGAGGAACCAGCATGCGCAAGCGGTGGATCAAGGATCCTTCGGTTTCCAACCCGCGGGAGCGCTGTGCATCGAGGATGCCCTGTGCTTTATCCTGGAAGCGGGGGATGATTTGCAGAGCGGTGAGGATGATGTAGGCAATTTGGCGCGGCATGCCGCGTTCGATCAACGCCAGCATCAATTTATCGGGACGGGTGACAATCATCATCAACGTCGCTGCGCCCAGCCACACCAACAAACGCACGGTGAAATGCGCCGCCAGCCACAGACCTTCCTCCTTGAGCGAAAGGGGTCCGAGCTGCAAGAGCACGTGTTCGCCGTGGGCGAAGAAACCCTGGATGAGGAAGAGCGACAGGGCGAAGGGCCAGATCAACAGCGCGTTGCTCTTGAGAAAGGGTTGAAAGACCCGACCACAGGCAGCCAGCGGCAGCAGTCCAAGGATGTACAGCGCCAGCAGCCACCACAAGTTGGGCAAGGTGGCTGCGGCCACGAAGAATACGCCCATCATGGCGATCTTCGTGAGCGGATGAAGGGCGTGCAGCTCGCTGGAGCGGGGGATGTAGAGTGTCGGTGTGCTCATCGAATAACCGCGTGTTTCTCCGCCCACTGCCACGCGCAGCAGCAGGCTGCTTTTAGGCTCGCGGTCATTTCCCGAATCTGGAGATCGATATTTACTCCTGGGAAAAGCGTGCCATGAAGCGATCCGGCAGGGCAAGCAAGATGGCCCAGATGATGAAGAAGGTAACCGCTTTGTCGATCGGATCGGAGACCACGCCCTGTGCCATGTTGGCGCCGAGCATGTCGAGTCCCGCACCTCGGAACATGGCCACGAGCGCATCCGTGCCGCTGCCCGTCACGCCGCCGAAAACGTAGGCTGCGATGGGCGCCGACAGCACGGCGGCGATGATGCCCGTGATCAAGCCGGCGATGACGGACTTCCACCAGACCTTCATCCAGTCACCCGTGCGGAATGCCCCCGCCAACGCGCCGATAATCGCTGCTACACCGGCCCAGGCAACCGCCTCGGGGAACAGGCCCGTGATGGTCCACACGAAGTTGGCCAGCAGCCCGGTCAGCGCTCCGGCCCAGGGCCCGACGAGCACGCCCACGAGCACCGTGCCGATCGAATCCAGATAAAGCGGGACCTTGAGCGATAGGACGAGCTGTCCCACGGCGACGTTGATGGCAATCGCCACCGGAATCAGTACGAGCGTCAATGTCGTGAACTCGCGTCGAATTCGATCCATGGCAATACCTCCCTCTTATAAGTGTCTACCTAAAATGAACTATACGTCAGGCGCGTCTTTGAGTCCAGTGCGATTTTTCGAGATCGGTAAATCGCCATTGAAAACGTAGATTGCAGCCGGGTGGCAGGAGGCGGTAAACTCCCGAGCATCCCTCATGCAGACTATGAGCGGCGATTAAAGCGTGATACAAATAAATATCGATTTGGACGTGGTAGTTGAATTCTTGACAATGATTTATCCGAGTTATTCGATACGTGGAAAAGTGTTCTCTCGGCGATCATACGATTGTGTATGTGTGTCTCGCTGTTAAACCTTGATCTAAAAAAATGGAGGGCCCAATGTCGTTTAAACCTTCACAACGCGCCGTTGTATGGGGGATTGCTACCCTGTTGAGTTTGCTTCTGATCACGACCCTGATGTCGTGCAGCGCGGCCGGAACATCTGGTCCGGCGGAAGACGGATCCACGGGGCAGGGAGATTCATCTGCGGATTCTGGACAAATTGGAGAGCCTCTCGGGGAAGCCGCCGGATCGGCCGGGGATTTCTCCGGGGAGGGTACGCCGATAAGCTCGTGCCCCGAAGGCCCTATGTTCATGGAAGTCCAGATGTTCGAGAGCTGGGCCTGGGCGCCTGGCGGGCAAGAGGAATTCGGCCAAATCGACGGTGGGGGAACGGTGACCTGCATGGTGGAGATCTCCGGATCCAAGGTGACCGGTGAAGTCAATTGTTACTTCGATTATTCCAACGAAGGTACCCTGCAAGGAGAATCCGGGTCGTGCGAAATCAAAGGCCAGGGAGTCGCTTTAGCCAAAATAACGGGCAGTTGTGATAATTTAACACTCACCCTGCATGTCGAAGAACTCACCGCGGGTGATGAAACGGGCGAAATGCCCCTGGACGCGACGATGAAATGCGGCAATAAAACCACCCCCTACTTAACCTTCTACCCAAGGACCTATGTCACGTTCGATGTCCCTCTCCGAGCCGGCGAATTCGAATACGTAATGGAAAAAAGGGCATGCATGGTGGATTTCGTCGAATGTTCCAAAAAGTACCTTTTCCGCGTGCACGATGCCGAGTTCCAGGAGTAGCGCTGATCTAAAATTTATCGGTCAGATGATCGTTTTCGATATTACAACTTTATATCGGATGGTTTTCCGGTTTCAATAATTTCGACCAATCCCCGGCCTCCGTTGACACGAATCCGATCCCCGGTTTTTAAACGCATCGTCGCATCACCGCAGCCGACGACGGCCGGGATTCCCAGCTCTCGGGCAACGATAGCGGCGTGACTGAGCGGCGCGCCCAGGTCGGTGAGGATCGCCGCGGCGCGCGGGAAGAGCGGAGTCCAGCCGATGTTGGTCAGGGTTGTGACCAGGATTTCGCCCGCTTGGAATTGGTCGCTGTCTTCCAGGCGATCCAGCCTGCGCACGATCCCTTCGACGATGCCGAGCGCCCCGGGTACGCCCCTGATCGTATCGGTTGCTTCCTCGATGCTTTCAATGCCGGACGCATTTGCGTTGTAGATGTCGCTGCGTCGATTCGCACTCGCAGCCCATTCGAAGGGGTCGAATCGTCCGACGATGATCGTCGGGTACGGCGGAAGGGCACGGTATCGCTCGTGGGTTTCTTTTCGCCCGGGTATGAATCGACGCGCGGTGGCATCACCCGCAAGCAGGGCCAAAATCTCCTCTATGGTCAGGAAGAACACATCTTCTCCGACGCCGATTAGCTCGCCGGCTCGCAAGGCAAAGGCGCGAATCACCATCGAACAGCGTGTCGATTCCGAGCGCACTGCTTCCCGCTGATGTGCGGCGAGGGCGGCCTTTCCCAGGCGTTTTTGCATCGATTGAACTTTGCGTGGATAGCGCTTGCAGAATCGCTGCCATGCGGCTTCGTATGCCACTTTCTGTTTGGCCATAAGTGAATCGATGTCTACCGGATTTTTCGCAAACTCGTCGAGTTGGTGATCGAGCCAGGATGGATCCTCCAGGGGACGCGGCCAGGCGTATTCGACTTCGTTCTCGCCCCGATGTCCGTATGCTTCCATGTATTCCTGGCGGCTCATCTCGCCGCTCGCCACCTTGCCGATTCCGGTCAGTGGTCCGAGGCTTTCCAGCGGCGATGCCAAGCCGCTGAGATTGGACAGCAGCGCGTTGGCGTCCTCCGTCCCGACCAGTTCGCGCAACTCGTTCTCCATTCGATGGGGCAGATCCGCCGCTGCGGCGTTGGCGATGAAGAAAGCATAAAGAGAATACGGTGTGATTTCGTCCCGCCACAGCGTGAGCAAGGTTGCACGATCGGCTTGATCTGTACGCTTAATCATTGCGGCACACCACTGCGGATTTTCTGCGACGAATTGCGACATCTTGTTCCGCATACGCGCCACTTTGATCCCTATTCGGGCGATACTCGGAAGCACCTTAAACCACCACGTCCTCGTTGAAATCGGAATGAGTGGGATTTCTACATCCTGCGGAACCTCTCCCCAAAACGCAGTGACCTGTTCGAGCGCCTTGCGGGAATCTCCGCCGAAGAACGGACGAATGGCCGAAACCTGAACGCTCAGATTCATATATCCACGGCCGCCGATAATACCGGCCAGTGGATATCCGTCCAAACCCATTGAAGAACCGTCACTCAAGTCCACACCTTTATAAGTAAGGCCTTTGCGTAGGGAGCAGGAGAAGGGGGTAAGCACGTGCGGCGCGTTTTCGACCAGGTTGGCGCCGGACCAGAGGAAATTGCCGCGCAGGCTGTCGTTCCATTCGGCGCTATCCGCTTTATAAGCGTTCAGGGTCGTGATGGGGCGTGATTGCAGAATATAAAGTCTTCCTCCTGCAATTGCCCACTCTATGTCTTGTGGACTGCCCAGTTCTTTCTCCAACCGGACGGCATTGCGATAGAGCGTTCGAGCGTGACGACTGAGTTCATCTGGTCCGCTGTAGGTTCCCTCGGGCCGCTCGAAGGTGAAGACCTGTGCGTTGGCCTGCCCCGAGACCAGTTTCTCTCCCAACCCTTCGACGAAGTTGCCTGTCATGTGCATCTGGTCACCCGTTACTGGATCGACCGTGAACAGCACGCCGGAGAGGTCCGCTCGGATCAAACGTTGAACAATGACGGCGATCTCGTGGTCCTTCTGCTCCATCGCTTGCGCTTGGCTGTAGGCTTGCACCCTGTCGCTTTGCCGCGAACGGCGTACCTTGAGGATGGCGTCGCGGATCTGCGCATCCGTATGTGCGTCCAGGACCGTCTCGAATTCGCCAGCAAAAGAAGCCTGCGCCGTATCCTCACATACCGCTGAAGAGCGAACGGCTAAAGACCCATCGCTACTTTTCTGTCGTAAATGGGCGATGTATTTCTGAACCTCAGCCCATGATTCGTCCGTTAGTATGTCTTCGGTGAATGCAGATGGCAGGATGACGAATCCGTCGGGTACACGATAACCCGAACGAAACAGCCGGGCAAGCGTAGCAGCTTTGCCACCGGCGCGCAGCTCTTGTTTCTGAGCCAATTGCTGAAAAGTGAGAATCATATAGAAAACTGCCTTTCATACAAAGTAATGGTTTTCAATCATTTTCGTCGCAGTCATGACTGAAAATATTATTCTTCGTCTTCTTCTGCGGCATGGAGCAAGGATGACATTTCCTCCATATACCCCATGACCATCGATTGTTTGGCCATGGCGATACCCCTGTCCAGATCGCCGACGACCAGCAATTTGTCGCCGGCCTTGATCTCGAAATCTCGCCGGGCTTTAACGGGGATGACGACCTGCCCACGTTCGCTGACCGTGACCGAGCCGTAGAAGCGTCGTTTTTCCGATTTTGGCATGACACTCTCCAAGAAAAAACATGTAATTCGTATAAACAAGACAAATCTTACTGCTACTTGTGTGGTTTGTCTAGCCTGAATTGCCCCCGTGTTACGAAAATGAGGCACAACAACGATGGGAATCCGGTTATGATAGAAAGAGCCCCCTGGGGGCATCACCCTACTCCTCATTGGATTGTGTCGAAGCACGGGCAACCGCCTATCCGTATTGCGGAAACGTTATGGGTTTGCTATGGAGGGAAAATGACTGACTTTCAAGATTTCGATTCATTGTCCGACCGGCAGATACGCGAATTGGCGAAACAGAAAAGGATTCCGGGAGCAGCGAAATTGAACCCGCAGGAAATCCTTCGCCTGCTTCGCAGTTTTCAAGCGCTGGAAGCCAAACCGAAGACGGAATTGCTTGCCCTGCTCAAAGCGTATGAAATCAGAAACCTAAGAGAGGCACCAAAGAATCACCTGGCGTTAATCGCTTTACAAGCAGCTCGTTATAACCAAGCAAACCAAGCGGAGCTTCTCAGAATTGCACGTAAAGCCGGATTATTTCTCAACCATCTCGAAAAAAAGGACATTGTAAAACGGCTGCTGACAAATTATGCTTCGCAACTACGCGCTGATGCGTTGCTCGTTGACCACGATTCGAAGATTCCCAAGAAGGCTAGCGGTTTCAGAGATCGATCGCTGAAATCATGGATCGGTAGAGCGGTTCAATTCATGTGCACGGTAGGAATTGTGCTGGATATGCTGGGCATCCTGCTGGTCCCCTTTCTCGCCGCTCGAATTTCATCCTGGGCCGATGAGCGTATGATTTCGATGGTGCAAGAGACAATGCAGCTTTCGGGTTCCATTCGACAGATTAACGTCACAATCAACAATGGAGTAGTCGTACTCGGAACGGCGGAGACGACGATACGCGGAATTGAAAGCACCATAGCAGATACCGGTCCGTTGATCGAATCGAGCGCATCCTTGATCGGCGATCACGCGCCGCAGATTATAGACGACACGCGCGACGCTTTGGTGGTAGCAGAAGAAGGTGCTCGCGCAATCGATCAAGTCTTACGAAACCTTTCCAAAATCAGCTTCCTCACGGGCGTTTCGTACGCGCCAGAAACACCCCTCGACGAGGCGATCTCGGAAGTTACAGATAGCCTTGAACCCCTCCCGGAGGCCTTACGCCAGATCGGCGACGAACTCGGTCAAACCCATTCCGGTATCGAAGATGTGGGCAGCGTATTAGCAATTGCAGGCGACGAATTAAAAGTCTTCACTGAGGAACTTGGGAGCAAGGATAAGGCCCTCGTTGAACTGGCAGACGATCTGCAGGTCCTATCCGAGGAGCTAGATAAAGCGCGTGGGACAATCCATCTGGTTGTGTTGGTGGGCGCGATATTCCTCGAATTGTTCCTCGTCGGGCATGTAACGGGGCAAGCGGCAATCTTTTACGTGGGCCGTGAGATGGCGACACAAAACGATCAATGATGCGCAGACCATCCTGTATGCTCGCTGGTGCTTGGCTGGCGATACGGCAGGTCAATACGATTATGCAAAGTTATTGGAACGAATCACAAGGGAACGTGGAGAGCCCGGGAAATAGCTCTGCGAGCGTAAACTTCACGATCAAACAATTCTGGCGAATGATGTGCGCTTCAGTTTTTCTGCGTTGTCATATCTCCCGCACGTCGATGATTTCGTTCACTACCGGTTCCACCACCTGAACAAGGATGTCTTTATGTACGTCCTGGATTTTCAGCATGATTTCCCACTGATTTGCGCGCACGTCCTTGATCTCGCTCACGCCCAGGCCAACGATATTCCCGCCGACGTCGAAGATGGCGTTGGCGATTTTGGCCAGAGTCCCTTTGGTACCGGTTGCTTTCACGGTGAGCCGCAGACCATTCCGCCGACCGCCAAGCAGCTCGAGTAAAACCTTGAAGAGATCCGACTCGGTGATGATGCCCACAAGCGTCTCCCCTCGCATCACGGGCAGGCCGCCGACCTCACTATCGACCATGATGCGTGCCGCCTCCTCCAATAAGGTGTCCTCGGGCACGGTGACGACATCCCGGCGCATCACCGAATCAACCTTGAGTTTTGCGTGTAGTTCTGTAATTTCCCACACGGCCAGCGAAGTCGCCGGTGAGGGGGAGGCGTGAAGCAGTGCCTTGTCGGAGACGATGCCGACGAGTTTTCCGTGTCGATCGAGGATCGGCAATCGACGAACGTTGTTTTCACGCATAATGTGCAACGCCTCCGGAACGGAGGTGTCCGGTGTGATGGTTACGGGATTTTGAGTCATATGCTCTTTCACAAACATGACAGTCTCCTATTGGGGAAGGTTGCTTAAAGTATATTATAGAGCGCAACGATTTGGGCTGTGCCGATGTCCGCTGGCTCAATCCGCCACAGTACACGCATTGGGCATTTCCAGGAAATTGAAATACTGGCCCTGGGCGGAAAAATAGCTGCGATCCTGCAGCAAGCCAAAATTGGTGTTGAAGTAAGTGTCGAACAAGATGCGGAAGACGTTCACCGGGGTGATGCTTTCGTAGAATTGCGAACGTGCCGCGGGAGCGTAGAACGCTGCCAGGATCTTAACGGAGTTCTCCGTTCCCCCCTTAGGTGATCCGTGATCCGCTGCAACGATAATTATAGGTGGTGTTTCAGAACCTTGAATGATCTCAGGCAGGATCTCGAGCATTTTCTTGTTAATGTAGTTCACGGCGTACGTGTGACCTCGCTTGCCGTCCTCTTCTGTGTAGACGTTTCCCGCATCGGCGTCGTACGGGATGTTGATATATTCGCCATCGGGTCCGAACACAAACGGTGAATGGGGAATCACCAGGTGGGCGAAGACGAACTTTGGCCCGGAGATGTCGGCTACAGTTAGAAGCTGCTCGAGGGCGTAGCGAGTATCTTCGTAGTTCTCGTAGTCGGAAAGTCTCTGGCTTTCAGCTTGTTTTAAGTCCACGTATACCCTCGCTGCGGTCGTTCTCAAGAGTAAGAACTCGAACGGCGATAATTGCGCAGTTCCGCTCGACTTGTACACGATCGCAGCATCATCCCACACCAATCTTTCCCAGGGATTATTAAAAACGATCGTTTGGTATCCCAGTGTTTCTAATTGCTGACGGACCACACTGTGTTTGTAGAATGGAAGGAGCCAGGCCGTCTTTTCATCGGGGGCAATCACCGACTTGAAGGAATCGATGTATTCCAAGTTGAATGTGGATGAGATGGAAAGGATCGTGCGCGTGTAGTTGCTCTGCGCACAGTCTGCGATATAAAAACCCATTTCCTGGAGTGCATCGAGGAATGGGGAAATATCGATCCCAAAAACACTTTCCTGAACATCCGCTCTTTGATATCCATCCAGGACGATGTAGTAGACGTCGGGTGGACTTGAGTCTTTCGTCCAGGTGAGCATCGCTTCGACAGTTTCGTCGTCAGGCGTTTTGGGCGGGGCAACATTGCGGTAATAAAAAGCCCCGATTTGGAAAAGTGGCAGGCAAAACAAAATGGTGGAGAAGATATTCAGAATGTTGGTTAATTCCCGGTACGGGCGTTTTCGTTTCAACAGCCACAGCGCGGCCATAAAGACGATGAACGACCAGACGAAAAGCAAATAACGGTGGCGGCCGATTAATACTCCAAAAATACTTACTCCCTTAAGAAGAACGTACAGCCGGCCGTAGGAGAAGAACCAGACAACCAGCAGGCTGGTCAGCAGTCCCGCCAGCTGCCAATCTTTGAACAACCGCCGCAGACCGAAGAGCGCCAATGCTGTGATCGATAATGAGAGCATCAGGGACACGGCCGCTTCGCGGGCGTAGACCTGTTCAATGTTGAATCCCAGAAGACCGACAATCGGATACGCGGCAAGGAAAAAGGCATGGAGGGGAATCCGACGATACAATTCCTGCAAGCTGATTTGTCTTCGGCGAACGAGCCGATGCATTGCCTCACCTGCTGATTTCTCGTTGAAGTGTTTTTCTTCGAAACGACCTTTTTAAGGAAAATAGGAATCGTGCAATAAGTTATAAAGACTCCTTAAAGTATATCGTTACCTTTGTCGAAAAAGTCTCCTGCGTGATACCTCCACGAGGCCCGTTCTAATGTTGATACACATCCATCAACGGTACTCCTCGATAGCTGATGCGGAAGGCAGGTTCACGCGATTCAATCCAAGCCAGCACCGCGCTTTTCGAGGGATCCTCGCCGATACCAGTTTGCCGGTACTGCAACACGACGAAGTCGGCTTGATTGAAGGATTGTTCGCGCAGCCGGGGATCCTGGACCAAGATGCTTGTAGCATAAGGCGGCGTGGCGATCCACACGTCATCCCGCAAACGTCCCTGCAGCTGGTAGTACACCATAATGTCTTGACTCCACGGATCGGTCCACACGCTGTCTCCGGCTTCTGCGTTTTCGTTGATATACGCCAACGCTGCGGCGAAGGTTTCACACCAATACGTGGTTTCCAAACCTAAACGTCTGGCTCCGGGCAAGCCGCCGACGGATTCCGAGTAGTACGAAAGCCAATGCGGATACAGTGGAGCCGCCAGTGCCAGGTGTGGGACAAAAACCAGCAGTATAAGGATCACCATCACCGGCCGTGCGGACGCCTCGCGTCCCATGTTCTTCAACCCATTGCGGATGCCGCGCAGCGACCAATCCAGCCCGATCCCGGCCAGCGCGGCCATGTAGGCAAATGTAGCCATGAACAGGCGCTCGTTATCGTAGACCATGCTCTGTCCGATGGACAACGCCAACATGGGAACCAAAGCGTTGAGCAATAGAAGAACTCCCATGGACCGATGCGATCCCTCTTTGACTGTTCTGGCAACGCCTATCAGCGAAAACAGAAACACCGTCAGCGGCACGACGGCGAAAAGCATCACGAAAGGAAAATGCCAGGGCGGCGGCATGTGAAACTCGTGCAGATAAAACTGCCCGATTTCCCAGTGATCCACGGTGATGAAACGCACGTACTCTTCAATTCGCTCCAACAGTGCAGGATAGAGCCACGGCCACGAGAATAAAAAGATGGGGAAAGCAATAATGCTTGCCAGCACCAGTCGAACAAACAAACGGGTTTCCCGTTTGAATACTAACAACCATAAAAATAAAGTCGGCATCACGAAAACGGCGTTGATTTTCGTGGCCACAGCCAGGCCCCAGACCACACCCAGGCCAAGCGTGCTCCATATCCCGGTGCGCTCTTTGGTTTTCCAGAAGAAGAACACAACGGCGAAGATGCTCACCGCCGCGGGCATGTCCAGGGCGGCAAGATGTGCGTGGAAAAAGAAGCGCGGCAAGGTCAACAACGCCGCCACGGCGAGAAATCCCGCCGTGCGGCCATATTCTTCCGCCACCATCAAATACAGCATGGCCACCAGCGCGGCCACCAGCAGCATGTTGCCCATGCGATGCGCGACCAGATCGTCGAAGGCCAATCGCGCCACACGCCACACAGCGCCAGACCAGATCTTATCCACTGGAGGATGTTCGTGGTTGATCGCCCAATAGGAATCGATCATGTCCTGGTCGAGAGCCTGTTTCGGATTGGAGATCAACTGCTCGAACCAGGCCGTATAGGATTCGGATGCTGCAATGTAGGCCGGCTCGTCCCAGGTCAATCCAATTTGTGGTGCGGTTAAAACGAGTACCACAATCGTCACCAGCGCCAGGATTGCGGCAATCCATTTATCGTTCGCTTGATCTCTTGTTTTCGATGTCATCTTCGATTCCTTGTTCTCGCTGTTATATTAAGTCCGGATTTTACCAGTTCCCAGGTTGCCCAGACGCATGGATCATATACTCCGTCGTTAGCCGGAGCTGAGATTTTTATCGAGAACTACTTAATCGATGGATCTCTCCACCTGTCTATGCTGTAGTAACGACAGAAGGGCGGGCTGCTTCTACAAACCATGGGGGTATTCATCCTTCCTGCGGCCTGAGAATTATCCGGCCCCTGGAAAAAGGCCCAGGCCGACGGCAATACTGATAATTAACAGGGCAATGATTATCACGGCGATGATCGCGATTGCGATGGGGACTATCTTCTCCCAAAATGGTGGATAGCGTCGATCGGGAGTCTTTGGTTTCTCGTCTTTATGCATGCGCGTCGATTCCTCCGGCTGGAATCTAAGTACCGGCCAATTTCAGTCGACTGTTCATCATAACGCATAAACCATCCGCAGTGAAATGGCTGTGCTTGAGGAATATGGTATAGAATGGGTTGAGTCGGTTCAGCATCGCTTCCAGGAAGGAGATCGTCCTGCCATGATCCATCCCGATGTGCTTGGTTTGATACTGGGCGGTGGGCGCGGTTCCCGTCTTTGGCCGCTCACGAAGCTGCGCGCCAAACCGGCTGTACCCATTGGCGGAAAGTACCGCCTGGTGGATATCCCGCTCAGCAACTGTCTCAACTCCGGGATTCAAAGAATCGCCGTCCTGACCCAGTTCAATTCCGTGTCTTTGCATCGGCACATCTCCCAAACCTACCATTTTGATTTTTTCCATTCCGGTTGGGTGCAGATCCTGGCAGCAGAGCAGACCTTCTCCAGTGAGGACTGGTACCAGGGAACGGCTGACGCCGTGCGGAAGCAGATGTTCGAGATTGAAGTCGCTGGGCCGCGTGACGTGCTCATCCTTGCCGGAGATCATCTCTATCGCATGGATTTTTCCAACCTCATCGAAACCCATCGCAGCGCGGATGCCGATGTGACAATCGCCGTCAAGCCGGTGTCCGAAGAAGATGCCCCGCGATTTGGCATTCTCAAAATGGCCGCGGATCAAAGCATTACGTCCTTCATCGAGAAACCGGAGGATCAGGCGGTGAGAAAAGAATTCGTCAGTCGAGACGATCCGGATTTGCCTTATTGGGGGTCGATGGGGATTTACCTGATTCGCACTCCCGTCTTGCGAGAACTGCTCCACTCGGACCACGACGATTTCGGTGGGGATGTCATCCCTGCGGCAATTGACTCGCACCGTGTCTTTGGTTCTCCGTTTGAAGGTTACTGGGAGGATATCGGCACTATACGCTCCTTTTACCATGCCAACTTGGCGCTGGCGCAACCGAATCCGGCATTCAATTTTCACGATCCGGATCAACCTATCTATACCCACCCCCGCTTTTTGCCCGGCTCACGCATCTATGATGTTCGCCTCGATTGCGTAAAACTGGCGGATGGATGCATCATCGAGGGCGCGGAGATCAAAAATGCGATCATTGGTATCCGCAGTGTCATTGGGGACGATGTGCTGATCCGGGACACTGTGATGATGGGAGCGGACTATTACGATGAAAAATCGTCACATCGAACGCCCGATTCGCTGCCGTTGGGGATCGGCAAGGGTTCACGCATCCGGGGCGCGATCATCGATAAGAATGCCTGCGTGGGCGAGAACGTCATCATCGAGCCGTTCCCGCAGGGAACGGAGATCGATAAGGGAGATTGGTTCGTGCGCGATGGTATTGTTGTCATACCCAAGCATGGTGTAATTCCGGACGGTACTCGCATCGGAGCTTGAGTTTGTGTTGGGAACGTATTACCCAAATGGATAATAGACTTGGCGCCGATAAAAGTGCTACAATCCCGCATATGTAGGTCACCGCCTTAAAAACAAAATAAACGGAGATTAGCGTATGGGTCTCTACCAGGCGGCAGAGATCACGAGGAGGAGGTTCCTCGCCGAAGGTGGGGCTAACCCCGGTTAACCACCGGGGGAAAATCGAACGATCAGCGGATGCCTCCGGAATCTGCCACAGATTCCACTCTCCTTTCAGGAAAGCCGAGCCTCAAAACCCTCTGGTGACAGCGGGGCCAAGGGCGAAGCAGTGGTCAGACATACACGTCGTGTGTGCCTGTAAACCTGAAAGGGCGCAGGATCCATGTTTTTTATGGGCACGCCCGGCGTGCCGTTTTTTATTTTCACATACCTGAACACAGCTCAGGCAGCAGCCAGAGCGGCTGTTGCTCCTCACGGGCATTTCTCCCTGCTTGATTACGCCAAGGTATTTGCAAAAATCTTGCGTCACTTCGAACGCTTCCATTTCCACGCGATCTTGGAAGGCGTTCGTCTTTCATTTGTGGTCCCCGGCAGTCCACGTCGATTGGCTGGAGTTGTGGCTCCAGTTAACGAGCACCTGCAGGTGTACACCAAGCGTATCCGCGATCCATATTACTTATTTTCTTAAGGAGGGCTCAAATGCAAATCGATTCAGGAGATACAACATGGATACTTGTCTCAACAGCACTGGTGCTGGTGATGACGCCCGCACTCGCTTTTTTCTACGGCGGCATGGTGCGGAAGAAGAACATCCTCTCGACGCTGAACCTAAGTTTCATCATGATCTGCTTGATCAGCTTACAGTGGGTGATCTATGGCTATTCGTTGGCCTTTGGTCCCGACATCGGGGGTTTGGTGGGGAGTCTTGAATTTCTCGGCTTCAACGGCGTTGGGGCCGAGCCGGCAGCAATCGCACCAACCATCCCCCACATGCTTTTCGCCGCCTTTCAGATGATGTTCGCTATCATCACGCCGGCCTTGATCACGGGAGCGTTCGTCGAGCGCGTGCGTTTCAAAACGTTCCTCGTTTTCAGCCTGCTCTGGGCGACGTTGATTTACGATCCGGTAGCACACTGGGTTTGGGGGCCGGGCGGTATTCTGGGCGCTGATGGATTGGGCGCGCTGGACTTCGCTGGCGGTACCGTCGTGCACATCACGGCTGGTTTTTCGGCGCTCGCTTTCGCGCTGGCGATTGGCCCACGTAAAGGATTCGGGAACGTCTCTTTCGGCCCGAACAACATTCCCTTCACGGTGCTTGGTGCCGGGTTGCTTTGGATGGGTTGGTTCGGTTTCAACGGCGGCAGTGCGCTGGCCGCCGATGGCTTGGCCGCCAATGCCCTGGTCACCACCAACACTGCCGCCGCCGCAGCGGGATTCATGTGGATGCTTGTCAGCTGGTTGGACAACAAACCCAGCGTGTTGGGAATCGTCACCGGAGCCGTGGTAGGCCTCGTCGCCGTGACGCCCGGGGCGGGATTTGTCACGCCGCTAGGCGCCTTGGTCATCGGCGCAGTCGCAGCACCCATCAGCTACTATGCCATAAAATTCATCAAGGGCCGCAATCTGGTCGACGAATCCCTGGATGTGTTTGCCTGTCATGGTCTGGGGGGCTTCTGGGGTGCCTTGGCCACGGGTTTGTTTGCCACCACGGCCGTGAATGCAGGTGGTGCAAACGGATTGTTCTACGGCAACCCTGGTCAATTTTTCACGCAGCTTGGTGCTTCGCTCGTGGTGATCGTGTTCTCCTTCGTGGTGACGTACGTCGTCGCCAAGTTGTTGGACGCCGTGATGGGCATTCGCGTCTCGAAAAACGCCGAAGTAGCCGGTCTTGATATCAGCGAGCACGCAGAGCGCGCATACAGCTAAGGAGAAGATTACCAATGACAAAGAAAATCGAAGCGATCATCCGTGAAGAAAAGTTGGATGACGTAAAAGCTGCTTTGCAAGCGATCGGCATCGTTGGCATGAACGTGGTTGAAATCCATGGCCACGGTCGCCAGGGTGGACTTTCGCTGGCGGGTCGAACGGGCACGTATAAGGTCGACATGCTGCCGAAGATCCAGGTTAACATTGTTCTCAGCGATCACAACCTGGAGAAGACCATCGAGGCGATACGCGAATCGGCAGTCACCGGTGAACAGGGGGATGGCGTCATTTTCATCTATCCGGTGGATGAGGTGATCCGTGTACGAACCGGCGAGCGAGGTAAAGAAGCATTGATGTACGAGGGGGATATCGACACTCGCTAGCTCAAGCTCGATACGCAGGTGTGCAAGCCCGGCTGGGCGTAGAGTCCTGGCCGGGCTTTTTAATTGCAATTATCCGCTTGGCGTGATCGTCACATAAGTCGGAAACGGCATCTCGATTTTTTCTTGCTCGAAGGCTCGTTTAATGGCCATAACCCCCTCGTTTTTCGCTTTCAAGTATCCTGCCTCACCGGTGTCGATCCAGTAGTACGCGGTGAAATCGATAGTGAAATCTCCAAAATTGGAGAACACGATTTGCGGCGCCGGATCTTGCAGTATTCCCTCGACGTTCTCCGAAAGGGTCTTGAGCGCCACGCGTGTTACCTTCCCCAGATCGGAGTCGGGTGCAACGCCAACGTTGAAATCAACTCGCCGGCGAGATGCGGCGCTGAAGTTGACGATCGGGTTGAGATAGACTTCCGAATTGGGGATGATAACGTGGCGTCCGTCCCAGGTACGCAGGGTGATGGCGCGCAAAGCGATATCCAATACCGTGCCTCCGTAGCCGACCACCTCGATGATGTCACCAATCTCGAAGGGTTGTTGGATGAGCAACAGCAAACCGGCGATGAAATTTTTGGCAACGTCCTGTAACGCAAAGCCGATGGTGATGCCGGCGACTCCCAACCCGGCGATCAGGCTGCTGAACCGTCCGGGTGCGATTTGATCCGCCGCCAGCACGATCCCAACCGTGAGGATTCCCCAATGCGTGAGCATTTCCAGGAGTAAAATAAGCTCCGGCTCGCGATTGCGGCGCTCCATCGAGCGGCGTACTTGCCTTTTCACGATCCTGGAGATCCAGTAGGCGACAAGCAGGACGAGCAGGGCCAATCCGAGGCGTGGCAAGAAGTCGATGATACTGTTGAGCACCTCATCGATGTTCAGATTGGATAGATTCATGCAAGACCTCCGCGAGATTCGAGTTTCTCCTTTTGATGATAGCACACCTGCGCCGAAGGTGTCGGTGCTCATGCCCTGCTTCAATGCGGGGGAAACGATCGACGAAGCGATGGCTTCCCTCGTCACTCAGACACTTGCGGACATCGAAATCGTGGCCGTGGACGATGGGTCTGGCGATGCGACCGCCGAAAAACTGGCGGCTTGGCGGAGGCGCGATGTGCGCATACGCGTGCTGACAATCCCGCACGGGGGAATCATCGCGGCGCTCAATGCGGGTTTGCGTCACTGCCGAGCTGCGTTGATCGCTCGCATGGACGCAGACGATCGATCCGGTCCGGAGCGATTGGAAAAGCAGGCGGCGTTTCTGGATGCTCACGAGGAGATCGCTGCGGTTGGTTGTCTGGTCGAACACTTTGCGGCGGATGAAATCCGTGAAGGGTTTCAGATCTACACGGATTGGCTCAACAGCCTGGTTACCGCGGAGGCGATCGCCAATGCGATCTATATCGAAAGTCCCCTCGCCCATCCGTCGGTCATGATGCGGCGCATTTGGATCGATCGCCTCGGCGCCTATCAGGATCATGGTTGGCCGGAGGATTACGATCTGTGGCTGCGCATGCATCTTCGTGGTGCGAAGTTCGCCAAGGTGCCGGAGGTGCTGCTTTTCTGGCGGGATCACGGTGCACGGCTGACGCGTACGGATTCTCGTTATTCGGTGGAAAATTTTCTGCGCGCCAAAGCGCGCTACCTTTGCCAGGGTCCACTGGCAGGGCGAGATGCGGTGATCGTCTGGGGCGCAGGGCAGATGGGCCGGCGTTTATCCAAGCACTTGCTTGCAGATGGGGCAGCGCTGCAGGCTTTCGTGGACATCGATCCGCGTAAAATCGGTCGCAAACAACGAAATCGGCCGATCATCGCGCCCGAGCATCTACCGGCGTGCCTTGGGCAGTACGAGAATCCTGTCGTCTTGGCGGCCGTAGGCTCACGCGGCGCACGCGCCTTGATTCGGGAGCAGCTGGTCCGGATGGGTCTGACAGAGGGCGTGCATTGGTGGGCCGTCGCCTGATCCTGGATGCGAGGCGTCATATGAGGCACGATAGCATTTCGCCGGTTTGCGCCCTCTGGGCCGCCGGATTGATTTCCCCAGAGTATGCCGGAAAATGAGAAAGGCTAGCCGCGCTTGGTATTCGACTTGCGGACTCGAGCGTACGCATGAGCAGCTGGTTTTGTACTCAAGAACAGGATCGCTGCCATCAGAACCGCGGAGGTCAAGCACCATGCGCATGTGGCGCCGATCACGAAAGGTTCCAGGAAGGTCAGATAGATGGAGAACAGGGTGCCGAACATCGCCATAACGAAGATGGCCATGAGGGCGAAATCGGAGATGCGATCTGAGAAGATGCGCGTGATCCCCCAGGCGATTAAAAGGGCGACGTAGCCGATGATGCCCATCGTTCCAATGGGGACGAGGCCGAGGAAAAGCGCATACGAACTATTCTGAACGGTGTTGCAGTCTCCCACCGGTCCACAAACCGCTTCCGTGCCGCTGCTTTCCACGTAGAACAAGTAGCCGGCGACGGCGATTCCGACGATCAACAGCGGAAGGATCATCCAATGTGAGGGGATCGGGTTCTTTTGGATTGGCGGATTGCGCAGGCTCGCGAAAACGAAGCCGATGCTGACGAGCATGCCAAGCAAGACTACGACGGAAATGCTGTTGGCCAGCGGATCTTGTTTGAACCGCTCGATTACGGAGCTGCCCGCTTCGACGTCGATCGCCGCGGCCTCTTCCGGACTCTCGGCCTGCGCCTCGGTCGGAGTGGCTTCTGCTACGACCGTCGTTTCCAGAACCAAACCGGAAAGGATCTGATCGATCCCTGGCAAGGCGGGCCAATCGATTCCACCTTGTTCTACACCGTCTGCAACGATTCCCGGGAACTGCGCGGGAATGTCGCCGCTGCCGACCAGGCGGATTTCTCCGACGAACAATGTGGGAACGTACCCCTCAGTCTCCGCTAGATTGAAGGCCTCCAGTGCTGCTGTAAAGAATTCACCTCCTTCTTGTGTTGCGACATCCACGTACAGGACCGAAAGTTGATCACCGAAAAAGCCGACAAACGGTGGTTCTCCTTGCGCCTCTTCCGTTGCGGATACGGATCGATAGATGTCGATCGTTCCACCGTAGGATTTCCAGAGTGGCGGCAAGGTCTCCGTAATCACCAGATGGCAATGCGGACATGTCGGGCTGTAAAACAGGACAGCTTTTACGTCGGCATCATCTTGTGCGCTGGTTGTGAAGGGCAGCAGCAAAGCAAGCAGAATGACGAGTATACTGAGGCTTTCGATCGTGCGTTTCATGAAGGCTCCTGATCAAGACGACATCCAATCGTCCACGTGAATCAATTCACCAAATTATACCGCCTCACGTTGCTGCCACAATGACCAGAGATGATCCAGACGGTCTTTTAACCGACTTGCCAACGTATCGCCACCTTGCGTCGTTACATCGTCTTCGTTTTCCAGGATGGCGTACGGTACTTTGAATCCCTTCACCAGAACGAAATTTGGATCGCTCGCAGTGAACGTATGCCAATCGTCATGGCGATAGAGCGCATCCATTTTGTCTTCCTCCAGGCTGTGTTCGAGGATGCTGTCCAATCGTTCGACGTTCTCCCTGCGTTGGTTCTTCCTCTTCGACTCCTCGTATGAAACCTGGATGTACAGACAGGCTGCTCGTTCCAGAATCTGCTCACTCAAGTGTTGATAAGCGCTTTGATAGCCACCAACTGACGTTCCGCGGGAAAACTCGATAATGCAGGTGTGTGCCTCGTGCTCGTCTCGAATCCACTTCTGGAAATCGAGGCTGAGTCGGCGTATGAGAAGATGCCATAAATCGTCGTGAATGAAATACCCCTCGGGCGTGGTGTGCAGACGAGGGCGTTGGAAAATGCGGGTCAAGATGTCGTCTTCCTCGAACCATGACCACAACATGGGAAAATCATCGAGTATGTGCATCGGCCCGATGTGAAAACGGGCGATCCGATCCTCGAGAGGCCGTTGTTCTAGGTAGTTGATGATTTCGCTCTTACCGGCGGCCGGTCGAGCATTCAGGATCAAGACAGGGAAAAAATCGGCCATGGGTTTTGCCCTTCGCGTTCAGGGGGAGCAATGTCAGCGGTTTGACGACTCGTTCATGCGGTAATATTCCTGCAAGCTGCAAACGTTCAAGTCCCGTGCTCGCAGAGCTTGAATTCCATTGACTGCCGCCTGCGCGGCACTGAGGGTGGTCGTGTTGGGAACGCCGAATCGAACGGCCGCCATGCGCAGTCTGGAACCGTCGCTGTAGGCTTCCGAACCCAGAGGGGTATTGATGACGAGATCGATCTCTCCGTTGCTGATGAGATCAACCACGTGCGGGCTGCCTTCACTGACTTTGTTGATCGTTTCGACCTCCAGGCCGGCGCGTGAAAAGAACGCCGCGGTGCCTTGCGTGGCAACGAGCTTGAAGCCCAGACGCGCCAGGTCGCGTGCCAACTTAAGCGCGTTGCTTTTATCGTAATCGTTGACACTGATGAACACGGTCCCCGTCAGCGGCAGTGAATTGCCGGCAGCGAGCTGCGCTTTGGCGAATGCGTGACCGAAATCCTTGGCGTGACCCATGACTTCGCCCGTGCTGCGCATCTCCGGTCCCAGACGGCTGTCAACCCCGAAGAATTTTTTAAAGGGAAGTACGGCTTCTTTGACGAAGAATCCCCCCACCGTGGGATCGTTTTCCAATCCCACCTCGACGAGTTTGGATCCCATGATGACTTTGGTGGCCAGCTTGGCCAGGGGAAATCCCGTGGCTTTACTGACGTACGGAACGGTGCGGCTGGCTCGCGGATTGACCTCCAAGGTGTAAACGATGTCATCTTTGACGGCGAATTGGATGTTCATCAGCCCGCACACTTTGAGCGCCTGGCCGATTTGTGCGGTGTACTCGCGGATGTGGGAAAGGTGGTAGGCGGATACTTTGTAGGGCGGTAAGACGCAAGCCGAGTCGCCGCTGTGAATGCCCGCTTCTTCGATGTGCTGCATGATGCCGCACACGGCGACGTTTTCGCCGTCGGCGATGGCGTCGAGATCGATTTCATAGGCGTCTTCGAGATAATGGTCGATTAAAATGGGCTGTCCCGGAACCGCCTGAAAGGCGCTATGTATGTATTGCCCCAGGCCTTCATCATCATAGACGATCGCCATGGCGCGTCCGCCCAGGACGTATGACGGCCGCACGATTACCGGATACTTCACGCTCTTGGCGGCCTCGAGCGCTTCCTCAAGTGAAAGCGCCATGCTGTGAGCGGGAACGGGGATACCCAGCTCGTCCATCAATTGACAGAATCGGCCGCGGTCTTCGGCGATGTCGATCGAGTCGAAGGACGTGCCGAGAATGGGAATCCCTGCCGCCTCGAGGGCGGCTGCCAGCTTGAGCGGTGTTTGTCCGCCAAACTGCACGACGACGCCCTTGATCGGCTGTTCGCGTTCGATGATGTTGAGGGTGTGCTCCAGCGTGAGCGGTTCGAAGTACAGCCGGTCGGACGTGTCGTAATCCGTGCTGACCGTTTCCGGATTGCAATTGATCATGATCGCTTCGTAGCCCGCTTCGCGCAAGGCGAAGGCGGCGTGGACGCAGCAGTAGTCGAATTCGATGCCCTGACCGATGCGGTTGGGACCGCTGCCCAGGATGATAACTTTCTCCCGATCCGTGGGTTTTGCCTCGCTCTCTGTCTCGTAAGAGCTGTAGAGGTAAGGCGTGTAGGACTCGAATTCGGCGGCGCAGGTATCGACAACGTGATAGGTGGGCAGGATCTCTGCGGCGATTCGACGGGCACGCACGTCCTGCGCTTCGACATTCGGGGATTCCGCTTTGGGCGTTGGTTCAGACAGATCGGATTGCGACAGCAGCCAGGCGATGTGTTCATCGCTGAAGCCGGTCTGTTTGGCGGCCCGTAAAAGATCATCCGGAAGTTCTTTCAGCGATGGATATTCGACGAGCGATCTTTCCAGGGCGACGATCTCGGCAATCTGTGTTGTGAACCACAGGTCGAATTGGCTCGCTCGGGCGACTTCTTCCACCGTCTTCCCCTGGCGCAGCGCTTCCCATACGGCCCAAATGCGTTTATCGGTGGGATGTCCCAGGCTGCTCATTTTACCGTCCCACATGCGGTATTCGGCGGTTGGAAAGGGTGTCCGCGGCAGTTCAAGGGACTGTAATCCCTTTAGAAACGACTCACGAAACGTGCGCCCGATGGCCATCACCTCGCCGACGGATTTCATCTGGCTGCCCAGCGTGGGATCCACGCCGGGGAATTTTTCGAAGGCCCAGCGCGGCACTTTCGTCACCACGTAATCGATGCTGGGTTCGAAGGCTGCGACGGTGGTTTGGGTGATGTCGTTTTGGATTTCGTCCAGTGTGTAGCCTACCGCCAGCAGCGCGGCGATTTTGGCGATGGGAAAACCGGTTGCCTTGCTCGCCAGCGCGGAGGAGCGGCTTACGCGGGGGTTCATTTCAATTACCAGCACGCGTCCGTCTTGCGGATTGACGGCGAACTGGATGTTCGAGCCGCCTGTTTCGATGCCGACGACGTCGATGATGGTGCGGGATTGGTCGCGTAATACCTGATATTCCCGGTCGGTCAGGGTTTGTGTGGGGGCGACGGTGATCGAATCACCGGTGTGGATGCCCATTGGATCCAGGTTTTCGATCGGGCAGACGACGACGAAGTTTCCCGCATGGTCGCGCATGACCTCCAATTCGAATTCCTTCCACCCAATGAGGCTTTCTTCGATCAGAACGGTGTCGACCGGGCTTTCCTGCAAGCCAAATTTAACTTTGGCGGCGAACTCGTCTTCGCTGTAGGCGATGCTGCCCCCGCTGCCGCCGAGGGTGAAAGATGGGCGTAATAGAATGGGATAGCGACCGATTTCTCGGGCGATTTCACGCGCTTCCTTCACCGATCTGGCCAAGCCACCAATTGGGCACGCCAACCCTGCCCTTTCAACCGCCTCTTTGAAAAGCAATCGGTCTTCGGCAAGGCGGATCGTGTCGAGTTTGGCGCCAATCAACTCTACGTTATAGCGATCGAGAATTCCGCTTTCGGACAATTCGACGGCGGCGTTGAGCGCAGTTTGGCCCCCAACCGTGGGGAGCAGCGCCTCGGGACGCTCCTTGGCGATGATCATCTCCAGGATGTCCGCGGTGATGGGTTCGATGTAGGTGGCGTCGGCGAATTCGGGGTCCGTCATGATCGTCGCTGGATTGCTGTTGACCAGGACGATGCGATAGCCTTCGGATTTGAGCACCTTGATCGCCTGCGTGCCGCTGTAATCAAATTCAGCGGCCTGGCCGATGACGATGGGTCCTGCGCCGATGATCAGAATGGTTTTGATGTCGATTCGTTTCGGCATCTGATTTATACCGTCTCTTTCGCCATCATTTGCACGAACTCCGCAAACAGCGGATCGGCGTCGTGCGGTCCCGGCGCCGCCTCCGGGTGGTATTGGATGCTGAGCGCGGGAAGTTGGGTGTGACGCATACCCTCACAACAGCCATCATTGAGGTTGACGTGGGTCACCTCGATCGATTGGGGCAACGACTCGGGATCGACGGCGAAATTGTGGTTGTGGGCGCTGATCTCAACGCGTCCCGTCGGTAAATGCTTCACGGGCTGGTTGCCGCCGTGATGGCCGAACTTCAGCTTGTAGGTCCTGCCGCCAAATGCCTGCCCCAGGATTTGATGTCCGAGGCAGATACCGAAGACTGGCACTTTTCCCAGAAGATCCTTCGTCGTTTTCACTGCGTAATCGAGTATGGCCGGATCACCCGGACCGTTGCTGAGGAAGACGCCGTCGGGTTTTAATGCCAAAACATCCTCGGCGCTCGTTGCAGCGGGTACGATCGTGATGCGGCAAGCGTGACTTGCCAGCCGGCGTAAGATGTTGTGTTTGATGCCGTAATCGAAGGCCACGACGTGATAAGCGGCACTTTGCGGCGTTTCCCGGGTGAGGATCCAGCGCTCTTCGGACGGTTTTACCCAGGTGTATGCTTCGGAACAGGTCACCGTTTGTACCAGATCAATTTCACTCGTACCGTGCCAGGCTCGCGCCTGCTCGATGAGTTCGTCATTGCTGGGAGCGGCGTCGGTGCTGAGTACGCCTTTCAAGCTGCCTTTCTGGCGCAGGCGGCGCGTGAGGGCGCGCGTGTCGATTTGATCTATGCCGACGATGTCCTTTTGCAGCAGCCAGTCGGACAGTGAAAGTTCCGCACGCCAGTTCGAGACACACGGGCTGAGTTCGCGCACGACAAAGCCGCGTAGAAATATGCCGCCGGATTCGTAATCTTCCGGATTGATGCCCGTGTTGCCGATCTGTGTCGCCGTCATCACGACCATTTGACCGGCGTAGCTCGGGTCCGTCAGGATTTCCTGATAGCCGGTCATGCTGGTATTGAACACAACTTCGCCCACACGCGTTCCCGTTGCACCAAACCCACGTCCAGCCCACAGGCTGCCGTCTTCCAAAGCCAAGCGTGCTGCCGGTCGGTTTGTTTTCATGTTCGCTGCCTCTCTGATGCTGTGCGTTGTTCTCGGGCCAAGTTACATTCCCGTGCGAAGAAGTCGTCCCTCTTTGTGCGAATACCATCGAGATGATTCGAAGCTGGGGATCGAAAACTCACATTACAATCCGCCAGACAGCTTTCTCGTCAGGGCGGAAGAAAAACCTGCCGTACATGCTAACACCAAACCCCGTTGTTGGTTGTAGGGATCGGGGGGACATCAACACTGTGGGAGCCGCTGGATCACGAACGGATATGGTATCTCAGATCAGAATAATTTGTGAGATATAATGCAAGAATATTGCTACGCGACCCTCACCTGACGATGAAACCCTTCGGTCCGTTATTCTAACCGATCACGACGTAATTTTGTTGAGCGATTGGCGAAAATAAAGCGTATTTGGGGAAAGCGCTTCGGGCACTTTGGAGGTTGATTGAAGGCATTACTGGAGCAGCGGGGTAACCAAAACGTCATGAATTCCATTCAAAAGGTTTGCGTATTCTGTGGCTCGAGCGACTCGATCGAGGACTCCTACCTCGAGGCTGCCTGGTCTCTGGGACAGGCTTTGGCAGCGGGTGGAATGG
>Ga0315534_1000623_pt1 | contig 24814 bp, 17 predicted proteins | sample SalMarSW160240MG_FD_203094 | JGI IMG/M metagenome (GOLD analysis project Ga0315534, IMG submission 203094) | Salt marsh sediment microbial communities from the Plum Island Ecosystem LTER, Massachusetts, United States - Salt Marsh Sediment SW1602-40 ...
ATCAGTTCCACGCGGTCGAGCGTCGGGTTGTGGATCTCGACCCAGTCGGGAAGGTCGCCGTCGGAATCCGGCAGGTTCGTGCGGTTGCTGGCCATCAGCTCGGTGATCACCAGATCGGCCGCCAGCAATTCGCGAGACTCCAGAGCTTCTATATGGAATCGCCTGGGCGTACAGCGGCGAAATCGATCACGCTTGAGCATGATGTGTCGGATCTCCGGACGTCTTGGACGAGTTAATGGCGTCAAAAAAACATCAGAGAGGCATCATCCAAAACGGGAGTCTGTTGACCAACCGGCGGTTCTTTTTGAGAGGCTTTCATTATTGTAGTCGATCCCGATGCGGTCCATCAGCCGTCGCCATTTACGAGCCCGGGCGCGCCGTTCGGTCTGTTCGGGCGAAGAGCAAGTACATCGGTATCCCGAGCAGCAGCGGCACAATGCCCAGCAGCGATAGTTCTCGGGCATATGTCAAGCTCACGTACAGCATGTACACGCACGTCAGTGAGAACGTGAATGGGACCCACGGATACATCGGCACGACGAAGGGTCGCAAGGCACTGCGATCCTTCCGGCGCAATACGAATAGCGACAGGGAGATGAGAAGAAAGAACGACCAGAAGACCGGCGCGGTCCCTGCGACCAGCGCGTCGAAGCCACCGCCGAAGCGTTCCCACGGCACGCTATTCATCCCGGAGCCCGCAAGCAGCCGATCGATCGCCAGGCGGCCCTCACGCGTACCGACACTCACGATCAATGCGATAGTCACGCATGCCTGGGCAACCAGCGCCCCCCGCGGCGCGCGGCGCTGCGCCGACCAACCTGCCATCTTCCGCAGCAGAACGTAGTCGCCCGCGAATCGCGCGATCAGACGCGAGCCCGTCAGGATCAAACCATTGAGTGCTCCCAGCGCCGATATCATGACCAGCAGGCCGATGGCCGTGCTGCCCGCCGGTCCCGCCGTCTGTTGCAGGACCGCCGCGGCGGGCGCGGACGACGCCCGCACCCCTTCGAATCCCAATGCTTTGAAATAGGCGGCATTGATCAGGAGATACAACGCCGTGATGGCTCCGATCCCCAACAAGAGCGCCCGGGGGATATTCCGGCGCGGTTGGCGGACTTCGGACGCGACGAGCGCCGCGTCGTTCCAACCACCGAACGCATACAGCACATACACCATGGCCACGCCCAGGCCGGGCCCCGCGACTCGCGGATTCGTGGCGGCGGGAACGTGCCGGCTACCGTAGACAAGCCCGGCCCAGACGAGCATTGCCAGTCCGAAAATCTTGGCCAATGTCAGTCCGTTCTGCACGACCTTGCCCCAGGTCAGGCCGGTCATATTGACAACCGTCAGTGCCGCGACGCACAGCGAGGCACACCACACGCCGCTGGACGGCGGCAGGTTTGCCATCGCGATGGCGTAGTCTGCGAACACATACGCCAGCGCCCCGATGCTGCCGGTCAGAATAGCGACCAGTTGAGCCCAAACAAACAAAAAGCCGATTCCGCGGCCGTATGCACGTTTCAGATAGACGTACTCTCCACCCGACTCCGGATAGGTGGTCGCCAGTTCGGCGTAGCAGAGCGCACCGGCCAAGGCCAGGACGCCTCCCGCGCCCCATGCGCCTATGGCCTGGGCTACGCTGGATACGTTAAGAGCTACCAGTTGCGGTGACCGGAAGATGGCCACGCCGACAACGATTCCGACCACAAGACTGATGGTGTCCCATAGTCCGAGCGTGGGAGCCGGCTCTCGTCTGCATTGCGTCACGGAAGGAAAATCAAACCGGCACGACGAAGGCGTCCAGCGGCGGCGTCCAGCGCCCGGGCTCGTTGGTCAATGGCAAACGGGGACGGTCCGGGTATTCGTCTCGCGGTGTGCGGAAATCGGCTGGTCACGCTCGGCACTCCCGGCGACGTGCGTTCCGCGATGGGTGCACGATGGCGACTTCCTCCACAAGCACGATTTTGCGGTATCAGGTCGGATACTGCGAACCACGGTTCCCGCACAGCTGGACGAGGACCCAACTCACGCACACGCTCGCGACCAGTGCCCAGGTTGCGGGTTCCGGTACTGCGTGCAGCGGGTGCCTGAGCAGATTGACGAATCCGGTGATGTCATCGAAATCCAATTCTCCGTTGCCGTCGATGTCCCCTTTCGCGGCGGCCGACAGTCCCATGGCGGTTTCGTAGGCCGTGGGGTTTGTTAGCCCTAGGGCGAAAAAATAGATGTCGTCGAAATCGACGTCTCCGTCGCAGTCCATGTCTCCTGTGACAAACGGCACATCACTGTGCGTGATCGTGAACTGATCGATGACCGCTCCGTCGTCGGCGGCAACGTACTGAACCGTCAAGCTTTCCTGACTGACATCCACGCGGGCGAAACCGTATTCCAACAACGGATTCGTGTTCGTGCTGTAGCCGGCCGCGTTGAACGGGAATTGGCTGAAGTCACCCGAGCGCAGCGATCGGCCTCCGGCACCGGACACGAGTTGTATGAGACCCGCTCCCTGCCGATAGTCCTTGTCAGGATCCAGCACAAATGTTGCTTCACCGCCCTCTTCGCCCAACAGCGGATAAGTCCAGTGGAAGAGGTGGGAATGACCGGCCATGAATATGTCCACCCCCGCATCCCGCAACTGGCTCACGACCTGCCGATAATAGTTGTCACTCGGATCCTGTGGTTTGTCCGGTGCACCGGCGACTGGATGGTGAGCAAAAACAATCTTCCACCTGGCCGGAGATGCGTTCATGTCGGCGACCAGCCAATCCAATTGGTTGTCCAGCCGAGAAGCGTTAAGCAGACTGTTGCTGTCGAACGTTGCAAAATGCACGTTGCCATAATCGAACGAATAGTTGTGTTCGGGTGTTTCTCCCGCGGTGGGTCCATTGAGCGGTACGGAATAGTTTTCCTCGGAGGGTCGCCCATCGTCCGTGCCAGCGTCATGGTTACCCATGGCAAAGTAGTCGACATGGCTGGCAATGTACTGGGTGAGTTCCGGATTCACTGATGGATCCAGGCGAGCGTCGAACTGAGCGTGCGTCCCGGATGAATAGACGTTGTCGCCCAACAGCAGCGAAAATGCGACGCCGTGATTGGCGTCGAGCTGGTTGATCTGGTTCTGCACACCGCGAAAATTCTCGACGACGTTCAGGTCGGCCGAATCGCCGTAGGCCACGAAGGTGTAGCTCTGCGGGTCCCCAGGCGGCAGACGCGTGCGGAACGTATCCGAGTAGGTTGCCAGGTTCGACCCATTACGGCTATGGATCACGCGATAGTCGTATTCAGATTCATAATCCAGACCCGTGATGGACGCGAAATGGTTGACGCGCCCTTCGGTCCCCGTGTCCAGCGTGCCGATGGCGCCGGCATCGAGCCACGTGGTCGTGCCGGCCGGGCGGTACTCGACGGCGAAGGCGTCTTGCGTGCCGGCACCCGCCGGAACGGTTTGCCACAGAATATCGGCGCGGTCGGCGGGACTGCCCAGGGTCGCATCTCCCAGCTGCAAATACGGCGTGTGCCGCACTTCGTATTGAGAGCCCTCGCCCACCGAGCTGGACGATAGACTGCAGGCCGCCGCCCCGAAACCTAACAGGACAACCAGAAATTGCGTGGCACGCCAGCGACTTTCCAAACATTGATGGCTCATGCCTTTATCGTACAAGGAAACACGGACATTGCCCAACGAATCGCGTGGATTACGGCATTCCTTATTGCCGCCGGCGGTCCGACGATGCTTCGCGGCCAGGGCGGGTGGCGGAAGCCGGCAGTTTTCGTCCAACGACGACGAGCCATTCCGGCGTGTCTTTGATACGCCGATCGCAACAGACGGTGCCGATCTCTTCCCACGCGAAAGGCAAGTGTCCGGGCGTCTTCCACCACGTTCGTCCCCGGCCCGCCATGCGGACTCGTTCGGTGTCGTGCCGGTAACGCCGAAAACAAAAGTATTGCACGCCCGACGGCACGTCCTGCGGCGAGTCGGGCCAGGGCAGTTCGGCGATAGGCTGTTCGTAGAAATAGGCGAACCGGTGGTCGGTGGGCGTAAAGCTGTACAACGGCTCCCCGTCTGGAATGTGCTGTTTGATGGCGGCCACCGCGGGTCGGAGGTTGTTCCATTGAGCCGCATGCACGTGGACGACCAGTCCGACGTACACCCCGCCAATGCAGCAACAGAGCGTCACCACGGCGGCCGTGGCCGGACGCTCGCCCGGCATCCGCCCAAAACGCCAAAGCATCAAGGCCGCCACCAACGCCGTGGCGGAAATCAGACAGAGCAGCGACGCCGACAAACCGAGCGATCGTTCGAGCGCGGTGAACCAAGGGCCGAACACGCCCACCAGGCCGGCCGTGGCCGCCAGCCAAGCAGTGATCGAAAGGAAATTACGCCAATCTTTGCGCTCGTCGGATTCGGGAGACGCGTTGACGCAGTGCTGGATAATGGCACCAATCAGCACTGCAATGCAGGGATACAGCGGCATGAAATAACGACCGCGTGCGCCCGACGCGAACCACAGCGTGGGATAGGTCGCTGCTACGGCGGTCACCAAAAACGACATCATCGTTCCGTGCCCCGCGACCATGCCGCGGAGGCGCCGCCGCGCCAGCAGGGGCAACAGGGGCGACCACGGGAGCAAACAGGCAAATGTCTCCAACGGAAACGTGACGACATGAACCGCCAGTCGATCCAGCGAGATCCGGTCGGCGGCCAGTCCCGTCCAGATCGCCACCACGCTTTGCCAGTCCGTGGCAATGTAAAACGGAATCTGCCACGCCGCGATGACGGCCGCGTACACGGCGATTCCGACCGCGTGGGACCACGACAGCAACCATCGCCAGTCGCGTTGCAAGACAAGAAACACGCTCGTCGCGGCTGCAAAATAAACAGGCGGTTGCGGGGCTTTGACAAGCGATGCCAAAGCAGCCAGTCCGTAGCCCACCGACCATGCCACGACCGGTCTCCATCCTCGGGCGTAGCCCGCGTGCCAGGCCAATAAGGCGCCGGCCAGCAGCAGCGTAAAGAGCGCCTCCGATTCGCCCATGCGGCCCAGCTGCATGACTTGTCCCATCGTGGCAAAGGCCGCGGCCGACGCGAACGCGCCGAAGGGCGACAAAAAGTTTCGCGCGTAGGCGTACACCACCAACGTCGTCAACAGTACGGCCAGGACGCTCGGCAGGCGAACCGCCACGTCATCCACGCCGCCCCGAAGCGTGCCCATCAACGCCATCGCCCAACTGCTCATCGGGGGCCGCTCAGGAAAGACCTGGCCCTGCTGCCTGGGAACGATCCAGTCTCCCGACGCGAGCATCTGTACCGCGCCGCGCGCCCAGCGGCTTTCCTCGCCGACGATGGGCAGTGTCGTCAGCCGCGTAAAATATAGGGCCATCACCAGCGCGATCAGTAAAGCCACCTCGGGTTGGATCCACCACCGGCGACGTGCGGTGACCTGTGTCTGCAAATCGTGTGTCTCCACGGCCGTCCTCCTGCCAGACGCTACATGATTCATGATGATCGACGGTGGGTGTGCGGCGGAACCGCGTCAAGCGCCGGGATCCCTTGCCCATGTGGACGCGGGCCAGCGTTCACGCGGCATCCCGTGTCGTCGCACGGGGAGCAGCCGGCCGGCTCGGCGCGGCAGAATCGCCACTGGCGCGTCCCCATTGTTTGTGAAACGGTCCCGCTGACCGCCGAACAACGCGCAGTTCCCGCCGATACGTGCGGTAAATCGCAGCCAATTCAACACCGGCACGAAGCACGTCCCGAAACCGTACCTTTGATCCTCCCACATCACGCCAGACGTCCAGGGGCAGTTCGTAAAACGCCTCACCACACCGCGTAGTACAAGCCCGCTCCGCCGTCATCAGACGCGCCAACAACTCGACGTCGAAAATCCACCGGGACAGGAACGGTCGCTCCAGGGCCGCTTCGATTTGCGGGCTCACCCGCAGTAACTTCGCGCCGCATTGCGTGTCGAAGACGGGGAGGCCCAGCACCCACGACGCCGCGCGGGCGAAACATCGTCCCATTATCTGGCGCGCCGGGCGGCGTTGGATTCGGCGGCCCAAGAGCGGGATGCGGCTGCCGAACACCATTAGCGTGGCGGAACGCGCGCGGAGAACGTCGCGGAACTGACGGCAGGCTTCCAGCGGTGTCGCCAGGTCGGCGTCCCAGAACCCCACGTAGCACGGCCCGGACCGGATCGCCGCCCGTAAACCGCGACGGACCGCCTCGGCTTTGCCAACATTGCACGCCAGGTTCAAAAGCTGGACTTGCCGTGGGCTCCCGCGACGTAATTGCTCGAGGCACCCTTGCGTATCGTCCGTGCTGCCATCATTGACCATCAACAGTCCGGCATCCGGGCATTGCCGCAAGAAACGGTGGAAGGATGCAAGCGGCAAGCGGCGTGCTTCATTGAAGCAGGGAACGACAAGGACCAGATCGTGCATCGCGGTCTCCGAAACCAGAAACACCGCGGGTGACGAGCGGCTTCGGCGGGGCCCACCGCGGCAAGCAAGGAAGTAAAGAAACGATCCCGACGCGTCAAGACGGAAAAGACGCGGGATCAAGGCAGACGCGTGGAATTTGCTTGACGGTCTACCAGGTCGGATCTACTCTACGACGAGCACCGGTCCCCGCAGTTTGCCTTGTGGGGCGCAGATTATCATCGAGGGGGACGAATCGAACGGGCGAACGGCGCGCCGCCTGGTCGGTTGGTCAGGCTCCGCAAGATCAACAAACCAATGAGGATACGTCGGCGATGGGCAGGGTGGCGTCGCGATACATGCTGGGCTTGGTGGCTGCGACCGGCGTTGTGGGGCTTGCCGTGTCCCCGGCCGATGGTGCGCGGCCACCCAATATCGTGTTTGTTCTGGCGGACGATCTCGGATGGCGAGACCTGGCTTGTTACGGCGCTGATCTGCACGAGACGCCCCACATCGACCATTTGGCGGCCCGCGGGCTCCGCTTCACGCAGGCGTATGCGGCCGCCCCGATCTGTTCGCCCACGCGGGCGTCCATCTTGACCGGCAAATATCCGGCGCGGCTGCACATGACGATCTGGTACGAAGGCGCTCTGCGGGCGCCCGACCCCAGCAAGCCTCTGATCCCGCCGCCGTCCGAACCGAATCTGCCGCACGCTGAGGTGACGCTTGCCGAGCGGCTTCGCGCGGCGGGATACGTAACGCTGCACGTCGGAAAATGGCATCTGGGAGATGCGGCCCACTATCCCGAAACGCACGGCTTCGATGCCAATATCGGGGGGACGTTTTGGGGCGCGCCGTCCACGTTCTTCTATCCCTACGCGGGATACTGGAGCACGACGCGCCAGTGGCGGTACGTTCCGCATCTGGAACTGGGTCGCGACGGCGAGTACCTTACGGACCGCCTCACCGACGAAGCCATCGCGCTGGTGGAGCGGGTCCGCGACCGTCCCTTCTTTCTTCACCTGGCCTACCACACGGTCCACACACCGATCGAAGCCAAGGATAACGCGGTGGACCATTTTCGCCGCCGGATTCGTCCCGACATGGATCACCAGAACCCGGTATATGCGGCCATGGTTCAAAGCCTGGACGAGAACGTGGGTCGCTTGTTGGAGAAGATCGACGCGCTGGGAATCGCGGACGAAACGATTGTCATCTTCGCGTCGGACAATGGCGGTTACATCAATCGCTATCGCGGCGATGTCGTGACCAGCAACGCGCCGTTGCGATCGGGCAAAGGGTCTCTGTACGAGGGAGGCATACGCGTTCCATGGATCGTCTCCTGGCCCGGCGTCACGCGGCCCGGCCGAGTTTGCGCGACACCGGTCAGCACCATCGATGTGTTGCCAACGGTCATGGACATTGCCGGAGTGGGATCCACGCCACGGCCCGGCACGTCGGTCGACGGTCTGAGCCTGGTACCGGTGATTGCATCGGCGCTGGGTACCCTTGATCGCGCATCGCTCTATTTTCATTATCCGCACTACTATCCGACGACGACTCCGGTCAGTGCGGTACGGCACGGCGACATGAAGCTGCTGTACTATTTCGAGGACGAGCGGATGGAGCTGTACGATCTGGTTCAGGATCCCGGCGAGCAGAACAATCTGGCCGAACGCGATCCGGCCACCGCGGCCGAATTGCTTGCGCGTCTGCGCAAATGGTGGCACACCGTCGACGCCCGCCTGCCGCGAGCCCGTTAACTCTCGATGCGATACAGATGAGTGACGGTGCGCAGGTATAGGGCCGGGCCGATCGCGACCGGCGACGCCATGAAACCGGCGTCCAGACGGTTGCGGGCCAATTCTCGGTATTCGGGTCCGGGCCGGACGACGACCGTCAGTCCGTCTTCGTCGAAGAAGTAGATCCGGCGCGCCGCATAGAGTACCGATGACGTGAAGGAACTGCCGATCCGCCTCCGCCACACGACCTGGCCCGACTGGGGATCAACGCAGCAGGCCACGCCGCCCGTCGTCGCCGCATAGATCCTACCGTCGACGAGCACCGGGGAGCTGCGCTTGGGGACGAAGCGGCCAAGCCGCCAGGCGATATGCGTGTCGGTGACGTCACCCCGGCCCGTGGGGTCCACACCCACCATCTCGGTGTGACCCGAACCGGTGTTGAGGTAGACGTTTTGTCCGTCGAAGAGGGGCCGGCAGGCGGTCGAGTGTCCCTGGTGCCTGACCTGCCAGATTTCTTTGCCCGACAGCGGATCGTAGGCATAAAAGGCTTTCGCGGCGGGACTGATCAGCAGCCGACGGCCCCGCACGCGCACGACCAGCGGCGTGTTGAAGGCCTTGCGGAAGTCACCATCGCCCGCCGGCTTTCCATCCAATCCCAGGTCGCCGTAGTCGGTGGAGCGGTCGGTCTTCCAGACCATCCGCCCTGTCTGTTTGTCGAGCGCCACGATGTATTGGTGATCGCTGCCGTCCATGTGAAAAATGAGCAGCCCGTCGCACAGGACGGGGGACGAACCAGGTCCGCGAAAATGGTTGCAGGGCAGATCTCGGCGTTGCCAGAGCACGTCGCATGTCTCGGTGTTCAAGCAGGCGGTCCCGTAACTTCCGAAATGCACGTAAACGCGTCCTGCTTCGATGACGGGCGAAGGGGATGCGTAGCCGTTCATGTCGTTGCCCAGGGGCCGGGGATGGGGAACGTCGAAGAGTTTCTTGTCCCAAAGAATCGTTCCGCTGTCGCGATCGATGCACAGGACATACATCTTGCGTCCGTCCTCGCGGGCTGTCGTCAACCAGATCTGTTGGTTCCAGATGACGGGCGTTGACCATCCTTTGTCGTGAATACGCGTCTTCCAACGCACATGGGTCGATTCGGACCACGTGAGCGGAATCGAGGTGTTCGGGGCGTGGCCGTCACACGTGGGTCCGCGATACTCGGGCCAATGGTCGGCGCGGCTGTGGGCGATGGAGCAAAGGGCGATCGCGCAGGCGCAACACGCCAGCCGCCAGGGCCCGCCGCGCAACGGCGACCAGCACCGACCGGCGGTCCGCGTCTCTGGCCGGGAACCGGGAGATGGAGTTGTGGGAACGGGGGTTGGCATGGTGACCTGTCGGGGTCGGGAGCCGGCGCGGCAGGGCGGCGGTGCGGGGCGCGCGAAAGCGGGCTGTCTGGTTGTAATCGATTCCCAGGCCAGCGGCCAGTAAACACGCGAAGAGCCCCGGGGCGGCCTCGATAGCCCGACGCGGCCCCGGCGGGGACCGTCGGTCGGGGGCGACGGAGCGAGAGGGGCGGGGAGGACAAAAATGGCTTTTTGGGAGAAATCTTGTCCACAGAGGGTTGCTGGAATACGATACATATGTACACTAATCCTGCGGAAGGTTTGGTAACGGCAGTGCGGGGACCGGTACGAGGACGATGAACCCGTTCGATCGGCGGGTAGCGACTTCTCTGCGGGCAGGACAGCGATGGATGACGGCATCTCTGGCAAACAGCATGGGGGATCGCGGGAGCAGATCGTCCGCAGGTTGCGCGAGCGTCTGAGTCGGTGGGCCGGCCGTACACGGGGCGGGCAGGGGGTCAGCACGGGCTGCCTCGTGCTGGATCGGATGCTGCCTGGGCGGCGGCTGGCACGCGGGACCTTGGTGGAATGGTTGGAAGCGGAACGGGGCGGTGGAGCAGGGATCCTGGCGCTGGTGGTCGCGCGGGAAGCGGTGGGCGCGTGTGGCCGGCTGGTGGTAGTGGATCGCCCGCGGTTTTTTTATCCGGTGGCTGCCGAGCGGTGGGGAATCGACATGCAGCAGATCGTGGTCGTTCGTCCGCAGAGTGTGCGGGACGAACATTGGGCCTTGCATCAGGTGTTGCGGGCCGCCGATGTGGCGGCGGTGCTGGCGTGGCCCGAGCATTTGGATCCCACGACGTTCCGCCGTCTGCGACTGGCAGCGGAGACGGGCGGGGCGTTGGGGCTGCTGGTGCGGCCGGATCAAGCCCGCCGGGAAGCATCCTGGGCGGATGTCCGCTGGCGCGTACAGCCTCGGCCTTCAACCGCCGGAACATGGGTTCTGGGCGTGGAACTGCTGCGGGTGCGGGGCGGACCCGCGGCGCGGCGAGTGGAAGTGCGAATCGATGAAACAGCAGGCACATTGCATGAGGCGGATCCTTTGCGTATGGCTGCCCCACTGGCCCGTCCAACGGCTGCGCGTCGCCCGGCCGGAGCTTGAGTCGCAACCGCTGGTACTGTACGCCGCGGGTCGCGGAGGAGGCCGGCAGGTGGTGGACGCTTCACGCAAGGCCCGGCAGTGGGGCGTCCGTGCCGGGATGCCCGTGGCGGAAGCCCGCGGTCTGGGGCGGCAGCACGGGGCGGCAAGCCGGTCGGCAACGTTGCATTGCGTGGCTTGCGATCCGCGGGCAGACCGGGAAGCACTCGAGCGGTTATCGCGAATGTGCCATGCCTTCAGCCCGCTGGTCGGCCGGGAGCAAACCGAACCTCCCGACAGTCTGCTGCTGGATTTGACGGGACTGGCGCCCGGGCTGGGCAGCGAAGCGGCGCGGGTGCAGCAGGTACACCGGGCACTGGTGCGTCGAGGTTACCGTATTCGCATGGCGCTTGCCGATACGATCGGCGCGGCATGGGGCGTCGCCCATTTTGCGGAGGGCGCTGCCGGTCGACCGCTGTTGATTCGGCCGGGTGAAAGTGCCGACCGGCTGGCGCGGTTGCCGTCGGCCGCGTTGCGCCTGCCTGTCGGCCTGTCGCCGCTGCTGGCCCGTTTGGGCATCGAGCGTATCGGCCAGTTGATGCAGCTTCCGCGATCGGAGCTGGCCGCGCGTTTCGATCCGTGGCTGCTGGTGCGATTGGATCAGGCGTTGGGGTCGGCGGCCGAAACGATCGCTGCCCAACGGCCCGAGGCGGAACTGGTGGCCGAGCGGTCGCTGGAGTTTTCGATCGATCGCCGGCAGGGGATCGAGCGGCTGGTGGCGGTATTGATCCGGCAGTTGTGCGGGAAGCTGGTCGCATGTGGCCGGGGGGCGCTGGAGTTGGCCGTCCGTCTGGAGTGTCCTCCGGCCGCGCCGGTAACGTTCCATGCCGGGCTGTTTCGACCTACGGCTTCGCCCCGGCACCTGCAGGACGTGATTCATCTGCATCTCGAGCGCCTCCGCCTGCCGGCGCCGGTGGCGGGTGTGTCTCTGCAAGTGACGGCCAGCGGCAGAGAGGAACCGCGGCAGCAGAGGCTGTTTGCCGACGATCCGTCCCTGCCGGATCCGCGTCGATTCGCCCGGCTGGTCGATCGGCTGGCCGGACGGCTGGGCCGCCGGGCCGTGCGGGCCGTCCAACCGACGCCCGATGCTCAGCCCGAGCGGGCCTGCCACTACCGGCCGCTGGTCGCTCCCCGTAAACGCTCTCCCGCTCCGCTCCGCACGGACCGTCCCGGACCCCTGGAGCGGCCGCTGTGGCTGGTACCGCGTCCCCAGCCTCTGGATGTCGTGGCGGTCGTGCCGCTGGGGCCGCCGGTACGATTCCGGCTGGGGGGCACCCTCCATCAGGTTGTCCGCCATTGGGGCCCCGAACGGATCGAAACCGGCTGGTGGCGGCAGCAACCGGTGCGCCGCGATTATTACCGCGTGGAGACCGCGTCAGGGGCCCGCTTCTGGCTGTTCCGCCGCCTGCGGGACGCAAAATGGTTTTTGCACGGGATGTTTTGAAAGCCCCGTGTTTTGAAAGACATTTGAAAGACAAAAGGGCAAGACGCACTGTTTTCAGGTGAGCATGAACAATGGCTGTCGCGCGTGGCTTTCACGAGTTGGACGTGTATCAACGAAGTCTGGCAGCAGCACAATGCGTTTACGAACTATCCGAACACTTGCCCGCGCCGCAACGGCTGCCCTGGACCGATCCCGTGCGGCGGGCGTCCCGATCGGTGTGTGCCTGTATCGCCGAAGGATGGCAACAACGACATTCTCCATCGGTCTTTGTCCGCACGCTTTCGCGGGCGTGCGGCGAAGCCGCGGAAACTCAAATATGGCTCGATTTGGGACACGACGGTGGCTGGGTGTCCCGCGCCGAGCACAAAGAACTCAACCGGCAGTACCGCCATCTCCGTCTGCGACTGCAACGGATGATGGCCGACGCCGACATCTGGTGCTGCGGCAGGCAACCCGCATGTCCGCCCGGACCGGGGTAAACCTTTGGCAGATCGACCGGGACAGGCACGGACAAATCGATCGTTCGATCTATAAGGTGGGTTGCTTCGCTGTGTTTCGCTACGCCGAACTGCATTGCAAGACGAATTTCTCTTTCCTGGAAGGCGCCGCACATGCTCACGAACTGGTCGCGCGCGCGCGGCAGCTGGGCTACAGGGCGTTGGCAATCACGGATCGCAACAGCCTGGCCGGAGTGGTTCGTGCCCATACGGCTGCCAAGGACGCGGATCTGAAACTGGTTGTCGGCGCGGAAATCACGCCGGTCGACGCGCCCGGCGTGGTGCTGTGGCCCAGCGACCGGGCGGCCTATGGACGTCTGTCGCGGCTGATTACGGTGGGCCGCCGCCGCGCGGCAAAGGGATCCACGGTGTTGCGATGGGACGATGTGCTGCAACATGCCGACGGGCTGCTGGCCGGAATACTTCCCCCGGCCCGGCTTACCGGGTCCGCCGCACGACAGTTGCACGTGCTGCGGGAGGCCTTCGCGGACCGCGGTTACTTGCTGGCCGAACCGATCTGGGGACCCGACGATGCCGGACGGCTGGACCGGTTGGCCGCCTGGGCACGAGCGACACGATTGCCATTGGTCGCTGCCGGCGGTGTGCTCTACGACGTGCCGCCGCGCAAAATCCTGTGTGACGTGCTGACCGCGATCCGGTACGGGACAACGGTCGATCAGGTACAGGAACGGTTGCCGCCCAATGCCATGCAGCATCTGAAATCGCTGGAAACGATCCGCGCGTGTTTTGCGCGATATCCCTCGGCGGTGCGCCGGACGCTTGAAGTTGCCGAACGATGCGGATTTTCGCTCGACGAACTCCGGTATCAGTATCCCCAGCCGTCCGCGCCGGATGGAGAAACGCCGATGCAGCACCTCGAGCGGTTGGCATGGCAAGGCGCCCATCGCCGCTATCCCGGGGGCATTCCTTCCCGGGTGCGTACGCTGCTGAAGCACGAACTGGCGTTGATCGAGGAACTCGGCTACGAAGCCTACTTTCTGACGGTGTGGGATCTGGTGTGTTTCGCGCGTCGGCGCGGCGTCCTGTGCCAGGGACGGGGCTCGGCGGCCAACTCGGCGGTTTGCTATTGCCTGGGCATCACGGCCGTGGATCCCAGCCGGATGGATGTGCTGTTCGAACGGTTTGTCAGCCGTGAACGAAACGAAGCGCCTGATATCGATGTCGACTTCGAGCACGAGCGGCGCGAGGAAGTATTGCAGTACGTGTACCACAAGTACGGCCGCCGGCGCGCCGGAATTGCCGCGGAAGTGATATCGTATCGGCCCCGATCGGCCGTCCGCGACATTGGCAAGGCGCTGGGATTGTCGCTCGACCGGGTCGATACCCTGGCCAAACATCTGGAAGGCTACCGCGCCGAACCGGACTTGGCGCAACGTTGCCGCCAGTGCGGAATCGATCCGGAATCCAGGGTAGGCCGCCAGTTGATCATGCTGGTCGAACAGATTGTGGGATTTCCGCGGCACCTGTCGCAGCACGTCGGCGGAATGGTGATCACGCAGGACGACTTGTGCGAACTGGTGCCCATCGAAAACGCCGCCATGCCGGATCGCACGGTCATCCAGTGGGACAAGAACGACTTGGACGAACTGGGAATCCTGAAAGTGGATTGCCTGGCACTGGGAATGCTGACGGCCATTCGAAAATGTTTTGCCCTGGTCCGGCGGCACAGCGGACACCGGTGGACGCTGGCCACTGTCCCACCGGAAGATCCGCGCGTGTACGCGATGATTTGCCGCGCGGACACCATGGGCGTGTTCCAGATCGAGAGCCGTGCGCAGATGAGTATGTTACCGCGGCTGCGGCCGCGGTCGTTTTACGATCTGGTCATTGAAATCGCCATCGTGCGGCCGGGCCCGATCCAGGGCAACATGGTGCATCCCTATTTGCGCCGGCGCGCGGGGCGAGAGCCGGTCACGTATCCCAGCGAAGCGATCCGCGAAGTGCTGCACAAGACCTTGGGCGTGCCGCTGTTCCAGGAACAGGCCATGCGTCTGGCCGTGGTGGCCGCCGGTTTTACCCCCGGCGAAGCCGACCAGTTGCGGCGGGCCATGGGGGCCTGGCGAAAACCGGGCATCATCGACCAGTTCCGCCAGAAGCTTATCGAAGGCATGTCCCGCAACGGCCTGTCGCGCGAATTTGCCGGCAACGTGTTTCGGCAGATTCGCGGATTCGGAGAATACGGATTCCCCGAGTCGCACGCCGCCAGTTTCGCCCTGCTGGTGTATGTCTCGGCGTGGCTCAAATACACCTATCCGGCTGCCTTTACCGCCGCACTGCTCAACAGCCAGCCCATGGGTTTTTACGCCCCCGCGCAGCTGGTTGCCGATGCCCGCAAGCACGGCGTGGAGGTCCGTCCGGTCGACGTGAATGCCAGCCAATGGGACTGCGCGCTGGAGGCCGGCGGCCCCGAAGCCTTCGTGACGCCAGCCGCTGCCGGGCAACCCGGCGGGAGTCAGCGTCGCGCGGGACATACCCGCCCGGCAGCAACCAACGGCGGGTCGCCCCGTCTGGCCGAACGGGGCGAAACGTCCCGCTGGGCCCTCCGGCTGGGATTTCGCATGGTCATTGGATTGTCCCAATCGCACTGCGCCCGCATCGAGCAAACCCGCGCCGCAGCGCCGTTTGCATCGATCCACGATTTTGCGCAGCGCACGCAGCTCAGCCGCGCGGTACTGCAACGTCTGGCGGACGCCGACGCGTTTCAATCGCTGGGACTTGACCGCCGCGACGCTTTGTGGCACGTCCTGGACCAGCCGCCACGACCCGTCGATCAACCCCTGTTCGATGGCATCAGGAGCAACCCTCCGCTACCGGCGCAACTGCCGCCGCTGCCGGACTACCAGCAGGTATATGCCGATTACCGGACGGTCGGGCTGTCTCTGCGAGCGCATCCTCTGTCCTTTTTCCGTCACGAACTGGACCAGATGGGCATCACGGCGGCCGCGCAACTCAATACGTATCCCCCCAATCATCCGGTCGTGGTCGCCGGACTGGTACTGGTTCGCCAGCGGCCCAGTACTGCCAAAGGCATTACATTCGTAACGCTGGAAGATGAGACCGGCGTTTCCAATCTGGTCATCCACACGCATGTCTGGAAGCGTTATTACACGGTGGCCCGCACCGCGGGAGCCATGGTGGCTCACGGGCGCCTGGAACGCCGCGCGCATGTGATCCATGTCGTCGTCGACCGCCTGGACGACCTGACTCACCGGCTGCAGCGCTTGACGACGCGCTCCCGCGACTTTCATTAGAAGCGGTTTCAAAACGCCTTGGCATCGCTCCATGACCGGGAATTGTCCCAGCAAAATATGGTTTTGAAACCGGCTCTAGAGAATTCGCTCCCGTGTCACGCCGCGCGCGCCGGCTCGCCCGGAGCGCTCAGGTGCAGGATCATCAGCTTCTGCCAGATCTTCCGCGACAGCCCCGTGGTCAGGGCTTCCAGTTCATTGACCGCCGACAGCACCACGGCGTCGTCGAACTTCTGGACATAGAGCACGCCCATCTTGCCGACCAGCGACAGCATCTCGCTGCAGTAGTCCAAATACCTCCCCAACTCCGCCCGTGACATGCCAATCTTCGGCGATACATCGGTAATCACCGCTCGCGACAGGACGCGTTCCGGATCCTTGGTGAGTTGGTGCATGTCGATCAGGTGCGCGATCGAACGCAGCTCGTGCAGCGCCGCCATGGCCCGGCGTCGCTTGATGCGCGTTTCGATCGTCACGAGAAAGAACAGCGCGGCACCGGCCAGAATCAGTTCGTTCGTGGCGGATTCCAACACCTGAATGAATTCCACCAGATCCACGCCCTCGGCCTGCGGCTCCAACATCAGGAAGGTAAGCCCCAAAAAAGCGATCAAGGCGGCGACGACCGCAGCCGTCGCCAACCGCAACACCATCAAGGGGCGGGCGATCCATTCAGCGCGCTGCCGCGCCTGCGAACCAACATCGAAGAGCTGCCGGCAGACCTGCCCCAGTCCCGCGTTCGGAAAGCGGGCGTCCATGCGGCGGCCCAACGCCTCGGTCGTGGCCAGGATTTTCTCGGCATTCAGGGCAAAGGGCGGATGGCGCATCGTGGCAACTCCTGGAGGGAGCGGAAGCGACAACGGTATTAGACTCGGGACGCCGTCCCCGGCGGCTTGAGCCCGTCTTGCAGTAACAGTTCGGTCCGGATCACGCTTAGCCAACCAAGCGGCGGGCACCGGTAGCGGCTCGCGTTCCGCATCCAAAATCACTTGGGAGATAGCACCATGATTCGTCTGCCATTCCGCCGCCGTAACGCTGGCCCCCAGGGCACTTTCCGGCACGCGACGCCGGGCCGGACGTCGATTGAGCCCCGCATGCGCCAAGGTCGCCCTGCCCGTGATCGAACGGCGATGCTTCTTGGTCTCATCGGTCTGGCAGCCGTTCCGGCCGCCGCCATGGCCCAGGCCGCCGACGCATCGCTGTCGGAGACGCCCGTCGCCTTGCAAAAGATGGAAACGTTGTTCACCGGCCTGGTCGACTGGATGGCCGGTTGGCTTTTCTTCGACCTGGGCATGGGCATCCCGTTCATTGTGCTGTGGCTGATTGCGGGCGCGATTTTCTTTACGCTCCGCATGGGATTCATCAACATTCGCGCCTTCCGGCACGCCATGCACGTGGTGCGGGGGGACTACGACGATCCACGTGAACACGGCGAATTGACCCACTTCCAGGCCCTGACCTCGGCCTTGTCGGCCACTGTGGGACTGGGCAATATCGCCGGCGTCACGATCGCGGTAACCGCCGGCGGGGCGGGCGCCGTCTTCTGGATGCTGGCCGCGGGCATCTTCGGTATGTCCAGCAAATTTGTGGAATGCACGCTCGCGCAAATGTACCGCAAGGTCCACCCGGACGGCCGGGTATCCGGCGGACCGATGCAGTATCTCAGCCAGGGCCTGGCCGAACTCCGCATGCCGCGCGTGGGTAAAATGCTGGGTGGGCTCTTTGCCGTCCTCTGCGTAGGTGGTTGCCTGGGCGGGGGAAACATGTTCCAGGTCAATCAATCCTTCGAATTGTTTGCGTCCACTGTCCAACGCGCTACCGGCACCGACATCTCCGGCCAGGGTTGGCTGTTCGGCCTGGCCATGATGGCGCTGGTAGGCGTGGTGATCGTGGGCGGTATCAAGCGAATCGGCCAGGCGACATCCCGGCTGGTGCCGACCATGTGTGGGCTGTACGTCCTGGCTTCGTTGTTTGTCATTGGCACGCATGTCACGGAAGTTCCCGCGTTGCTCGCCCAAATTTTCCGGGACGCATGGAGCGGCCACGCCATGGGCGGCGGTTTCCTGGGCGTGCTGGTCGTGGGTGTCCAGCGAGCGGTATTCTCCAATGAAGCCGGCATTGGGTCGGCGGCCATCGCCCACGCCGCGGCCAAGACGCGCGAACCGGTCCGCGAGGGAATCGTGGCGCTGCTGGGACCTTTCGTGGACACTGTCGTGATTTGCTTGATGACGGCGCTGGTGATCCTGATCACCGGCGTCTCCACGCGCAGCGACCTCCAGGGCGTCACTGGCGCCGCTCTGACGTCTGAGGCGTTCGCATCGGTTATCGGCTGGTTCCCCTACGTGCTGACTCTGGCCGTAATGTTGTTCGCGTACTCGACGATGATCTCCTGGTCCTATTACGGGGAACGGTGCTGGGAATTCCTTTTCGGCCGCCGCTGGACGTTTGTCTTCAAGGGGCTGTTCCTCGGGTGCATCCTGTTGGGAGCCGTGGCGGACCTGGGCTCGATCCTGTCGTTCTCGGACATCATGATCCTGTGCATGGCGCTGCCGAATATCGCCGGCGCGATGCTCTTGAGCGGTAAGGTTCGTTCCGCCTTGCACGACTATTGGGGACGTTACCGAGCGGGCGGGATGCCGCGCCGAACGAACTGGTCACTCGGCGATCGTGCCGTGTTTGAGCCCTCCGCGATACAACAATCCTGAAAGGGATGTGCTGGCGGAAAGGCCGCGCGAATTGTTACAGGACGTGCGTGACCGGCAAGACGCGTGACCCCGTCATCCCGCACGCACGCCGTCGCCGCGCCGCGGATTCTCGGTCAACACCGAGTCCCCCGCGGCGTTGGCATTGCGGTGACGTACCTTTTTCTAACGGCGGCCCGCTCAGTGTTCGCGCCGGGTGAGCGCCATAAAATGATCTTGGTCATCGCGCGGTCCATTTATTACGATAGCGTCTATGTCCACGAGTGCTTTTGAAAACATGACCTCGTTCCAGCAATCCTGTGCCGTTCCGTTCCGTCTCCACGACGGCGTTCCGCAGTACTGTCTGATCACGTCGATCCGCCGCCGCCGCTGGGGATTTCCCAAGGGTCTGATCGATCCCGGGGACACCATTGAGGAAGCCGCCCTGAAGGAAGCCTTGGAGGAAGCAGGGTTGCGAGGCCGTATCGTCGGCGACCGGCTGGGCGCTTTCCGCTACAAGAAATGGGGGATGGTGCTCAACGTGGCCGTCGTATTGATGCGGGTCGATGCCTGTGAGGAAACGTGGCTCGAGGCGGACGTCCGCCAGCGCAAGTGGATGACGCAAGCCGAGGCGCTGGAGAAGCTCGAGCGTCACGATTTTAAGGAAATGCTTTCCGTCGCCTCGTCGCGGCTGGCCGGAGCCGCGAATAAAACCTGATCGAAGTGCTGTTCCAAGAGCCGCGCCCGTTCGGAGGTCCACCACACTCGAAACGCATCCATGTGGGCGGCCTTGTCCCGCGCGACGACGTCCAGCACCGCCTGCCATTGCCCTGCAGCATGCTTGCCGGCGGAACCGGCCGCCCCTTTGGCGGACGGCGTATCTTTCCACTCTTGCAGGCGCTGTTCCGCGACAGCCAGGTCGTTGATTGCGCCGAGGCGTTCCTGGACTTCGGCGAACAGCGGATAGAGTTCCTTGCGGAACGACGCGTCGAACGCGCCGGCCAACAGTTCCATGGCGTAGCGCAGTTGTTTTCCGGCGATGCGCATTTCGTGCAGGTTTTCGGCCACGCACAGGTCCCCGCGACCTGCCTCAAAGAAAACCTGTGCCGCCGAACGGAGCGCTCGCGGCGCCATGTCGTCCAGTCGCCTATCGTGAGACTTCCGCCGCTTGCGTATTCGGGTCAGCAGCTTCCGCACGGAGCGTCGAAGTTTACCGGGCCGCAGTCGCCGGTTGGCCTCGATGATCCACTGCTGGGCGTCCTGCCTTAAGAGAGAAATTCTCGCGACGGGCAGCTCGGCGGCGAGAAGCCCGCCGTCACGCAGGTTGGTGAACCGTTCGGCCAACACGTCCAGATCGCGCGCGGCGCCGGCGGCGCGGCGGACGCGCTTGAGGATTTTGGACATTCGCCGCGTGCGCCGCTGGGGCAGCACGTCGGCAAACACCTTGAAGGCGGCGTTGACGCGCCGGGTGCCGACACGCAATTGATGAACGTATTCACTGTCCTCGTCCGCGCGCAGCGCGGCCAGCGGCAGATAGTAGAGCACCGCGCCCAACCGATCCGCGAGGGCGCGGTAGGCCACATCGACGACCAGCGAATCGGGACGTGCCGTCTTGTCCCACTTGCGCTTGCGGTGCTTTTGACCGAGTTGTTTCACGATACTTGCATCTCGCGGCGTGCCGTTGTCGACCCCGTCGCACGTCGACGAATCGACTTGCATACTATAACTGTAACCGGGTCATTCAAGTTCGCGTGGTCGCCACAGGCCGACCAGTTTCGCCTTCTGGTCCAGATCGATGAGCGACCAGGTGGCCGCGGGCATTTCGAAACAGGCTACGGCAGCCGTCGGAAACGGTTCGTCGCGGCCGATGAAATGGCCGACCAGTTGCTGCATTCCCGGATTGTGGCCGATCACCAAGGCCCGCACGTGGGAGTCGTGCAAGGCGTGGATTGCGGACATGATTTCGTAGGACGTCGCCATATAGAGTTCGCTGGTCGTGATGATATCGCCGGAAAACGCACTGGACTCGGCCACAAGCGACGCCGTTTCGCATGCACGTACGGCCGATGAACTCAAAATGACATCAGGCCGCAGGTTGTTCGACTCAAGCAACGAAGCGATCCGCGGAGCGTCGCGCTTGCCTCGCTTGTTGAGCTTCCGGTCATGATCGGAGACGCCGGCTTCCTTCCAGCTCGATTTGGCATGCCGCATCAGTATGAGGGTTTTCATGGCGGCTGCGTCCATTGCCGGGGCGGTCAGGATGCCTGTCCGGACGCGCGGTGAGGCTGGAACAGGGTCGGCTGCGATTGTTCGAGGCGTTTTACGGCGTCGACAGCCTGTTGGCAGTGATAAAGCTGGCTGCGGAACAGAGCAGCGGAACCGTCCGGTTGCAAGCGTGTGTAGGAACCGTCGCGTTCCAGGCGGTGGCTTCTTTGGTTGTCTTTGAAGTAGGCGTCGAGGGAGTCGAGCAACCGCTGCTGACAGACGGGATCCTCGATGGGTACCAGCAGTTCAATCCGCCGGTTCAGGTTTCTCGGCATCCAGTCAGCGCTGGAGATAAAGACGAGATCGTCGCCGCCGTGGCGAAAATGCAGGATGCGACTGTGTTCCAGAAACTGGTCGATGATGCTTACCACTTTGATATTTTCGCTGAGCTTCTTGACGCCGGGTCGGAGGCAGCAAATGCCCCGTATATTCAGGCGAATTTTGACGCCTGCATTCGATGCTTTGTAGAGCGCATCGATAATGGCCGGATCGACCAGCGAGTTGAGTTTGGCGGAGATGGAAGCCTTCTGTCCCTGTCTGCGAAATTCCGTCTCGCTGGCGATCAGTTCCAGGATCCGGTCGCGCAGCCCGGTCGGTGCTGCTTCCAGCTTCCGATATTTCTGCGGTTGGGAATATCCGCAGATGGCGTTGAAGAAGCTGGTCGCGTCGGCTGCCAGATCCTCGCTGATCGTCATGTAGCTCACATCGCTGTAAATCCGGGCCGTGGCCTCATTGTAATTGCCGGTTCCAAAATGCACGTAACGCTGCACTCCGTGCGCCTCGCGTCGAACGATAATGCACGTCTTGGCGTGGGTCTTCAGGCCGCGGATCCCGTAGATGACCTGCACTTCCGACTGTTCCAGGCTCTTGGCCCATTCGATGTTGCGAGCTTCGTCGAAGCGAGCCTTGAGTTCCACGATCGCGGTCACGGATTTCCCGCGCTGCGCGGCGCGGGCCAGCGCCGCCGCGATGGCACTGTCGCGGCTGGTGCGGTACAGAATCTGCTTGATCGCCAGCACATCCGGGTCATCAGCGGCTTCTTCCACCAGCCGCACCACCGGATCGAAGCTTTCGTACGGATGGAGCAGCAGTATATCGTGATCGGTGATGCATTCGAACATGGTCCGGGCCGGATCGACCATCGGAGAGGGCTGCGGCTTCCAGGCCGGCAGTTTGTATTTTTCGAAGCCCGACACGGCGGTGAGCTGCATGAAGGCGGCGAGGTCGAGCGGCCCCGGCGACGCGTAGACATGACAATCGTCCACGTCGAGCACTTGTTTCAAAAAATTGAAGGTTCGAGACGTGACCTGATCCGAGATCTCCAGCCGCACGCAGTGGCTTTGCTTCCGCGCGTCCAGCACTCGCGACATCTGCACGAGCAGGTCCGCTGCCTGATCCTCCCGGACGCTCAAATCTGCGTTGCGGGTGATCCGGAAAGGGACGCATTCGATAATCTCTTCGCCCGGAAAGAACCGCTCGATGTATCGCAACAGGACGTCTTCCAGCAGCATGTAGGCGTAGCCCCCTTCGGAGGGCAGGGTCACGAAGCGCGGTGCCGCCCGGCCGAGGGGAATGATGGAAAAACGTGGCGCGTCGTCGTCCATGGGGCCGGGACGCAGCCGCACGCAGACGTTGAGCGTCTGATTGATCAGCAACGGAAAATCGTGGCTGGATGTGACTACCATCGGCGTGAGGGTGGGAAAGATTTCGTTGTCCAGCACGCGATGCAGGCTGTTTTCCTGCTGCTGCGTCAAGTTGCTGGAGTGGGTTCGCCGGATGCCGGCTTCGGTCAACGCGGGCTCCAACTGTTCCAGATAGCACACGATTTGGTCGCCTGTCAGGCGATGGGTGCGCTGGCTGATGGCGTCCAGCTGTTGCTCCGGCGTCATTTCGGACGCGTCGCGGTGGTTGCTGTCCTCGTCGGCCAGCACCTGCAGGCCACCCACCCGAACCATGAAGAATTCGTCCAGGTTCGAGCTGCTGATCGCCAGGAACTTGAGCCGCTCGAGCAACGGCAACGAGTCGTCGCAGGCCTGGTCGAGCACCCGCTGGTTGAATTCCAGCCAGCTTAGTTCTCGGTTGATGTACCTGGCTCGTTTTTTACTCATCGTGCCTTACCGGGTCGCGCCGCGCAGCAGCACGGGAACTCCGAAAATTTCTTCGAACAAACTGCCTTTTTCTTTCAAAGCCAGTTGCTCCAGCGACAGGTCTTCCACGTTGGGAATTGCAATTACCAGGCGTTCTGATTCGCGCGTACAGTGCAACTGCTGGATGCGGCGGCTCCGCGACCGGTCCAGCGCGTCGGCCACTCTCAGCAGGGCGGCCATTTTGGCCACCGCGATCCGGTGTTCGCGATCCAGGGTGGCATACAGTTCGTGACTGGCCTTGGGAGACGCCCGGCGGTGGTAGCGGGCTACCAGCCCCACCAGCGTCAGGTCTTCGGCTCGCAATCCAAAGATCTCGCTGTGCGTGATAAGGTACAAAGCGTGTTTGTGGTGGCTGACCGAATTGACGAACGTACCGACTTCGTGGAGCAGCGCGGCCACGTACAGGATCAATTCGTAGCGGGCGTCCAGTTGGTGTTCGTTCTGAAGTTCGTGAAAGAGCGTCTTGGCCAGTTCCGCGACGTGGCGCGCATGCGTTTCGTCAACGTGATACTTGCGGGCCATTTCCAGCGCGGATTGAATGACCGGTTTAGTAAACTCCTCCGTCCACCGGTGTGAAGCGACCATTTCCATCAAAAGACCGTCTCGAAAGGTCACATTGGAAACGTAGATCCGCGAAAGCTCGAGGGCCTGCGCCAATCGCATATAGGCCAGCAGGGAAGGGCCCAGCGTGTCCGCTTCAGGAAAGGTGATACGGTAGCGATGAACCAGTTCGTCTTCGGTCATCTCCAGTACACCGTCGACGAACCCTTCCAGCGCCGACAGCTTGACGCGTCCCAGCGCAGAACGATCCCAATCTTGAATCAATTGTCCCGCCGCGAATCGGATGTCGCCGCCCAGCGCGATCATCTCCGGGTTCTCGCGGCTGCCGATGCCCGCCACGATTTCGTCCACGGTCCGCCGGATGTGGTTGTCCATGATGCGGCGCAACTGCGCGGCCGGAGCCCGGTAGGCCTCCAACGTCTCCCGGAGTCGCAGCGATCCCAGACGATAGGTCTGGGAGAAAATAACATTGTCGTCGTGAACGACGAGCACCTCCGTGCTGCCGCCGCCGACTTCGATGACGATGGCGGTCGCATTCTGCAGTCGTTCGTCCTGGCGCAAATAAGGCTGGATCCCCAGGTAATTGATTCGGCTCACCTCCGCCTCGTCCGTGGGCTCGACCAGCAACCCGGTAGCGATGTAGATGCGGTCGAGGAAAGCCATCTTATTTGTCGCCTCGCGCACCGCGCTGGTAGCCACGACACGGATCTGATCGCTTTGGGTGATCTGGTATTCATCGAGGAGCTGGCGATAACTCTTGAGAATCCGCACGCATTGCTCGATCGTCGTCTTCTGGATGGTTCCCCGGATGAACGTGTCCTGTCCGAGGTTCACATCCTGGGTCAGTGTCTCCAAACGCCGGATGTTGCCGTCGGGGAGAATTTCGGCGACAGCCATGCGAATCGCGCTGGTCCCGATATCAATCACGGCAACCGGTTTCGCGCGCTCGACTGAACCGCTGGGTCCGGACAGCGCAACGGCGGGTTCTTTTGATCCGGTTGCCATCCTGTTGCTTCCTCGCCGCTTCGCGATTGTGTTTGGGGCGTAACGTCGCACGATCGCGGAGAAGTCTCTATCCCGCCGACACGACATCGGGCGCACGCATGCCGACGGCGCGTCCCCAGGCAGCGGCTCCCATGGCGGTGGAGTCATCCCCGAGTTCTGCAACGACCACGCGGAATGTGCCGACAAAGGTCGGCATGACGCGGCCGGCGGATGCGTGCGTGACCGTCTCAACGAACAACTCGGGCATGGCCTCGACGAGC
>Ga0315534_1000625_pt1 | contig 24798 bp, 33 predicted proteins | sample SalMarSW160240MG_FD_203094 | JGI IMG/M metagenome (GOLD analysis project Ga0315534, IMG submission 203094) | Salt marsh sediment microbial communities from the Plum Island Ecosystem LTER, Massachusetts, United States - Salt Marsh Sediment SW1602-40 ...
GAGGTGATGGTAAAGCTACCGAGTTCTTGTTCAGACGCGACCCTGAGTACATTGAGAATGAAAGACCTGAAGAGTCACAATGGTTCGCGTGGAGTAGATTGGAGGGAAATGAAGAATGGACCTCCGAAGGACTCCATAACCATGTCCTACGCTCATCGTCTAGCAAGATTAGTCTTAGAGCTTTTGGTCTGAATTCTAGTCATGATGTTTCAAGCGTGTCCATTCCATCTGTAGAGTTTCCCGATGCGCTTAAGGAAACGCTTCAAGAAACGATTAGTCGACTTTGCAGACAGCTGAGCTATGTGAAACATGTGCGGTTGAAACTGGAGAGGAGTGATGAGATGTGTAATATCGAGTTCTTGGATCCCCATAGTGGAAAGCCCATACATTCACTGAGAATGAAGAACACTGCTGACCTCATAGGGCTATTACGCTGGCCAATAACCGAGGGTAGACCACTACGACTCAGAGAAGACCTCCTCGTGACGTGGGACCCGTTTCATGACTTCTCACACCCGAGTCCTGACATAGACTTTGGAGAGGACTACAAGTCCTTAGAATCTCAACTCATCTCTCTGACTGACGGTGAGAAGATGATTCTCTCTCCAGCTCTCAGTGATTACAAGGTATTACAGATCACCATTAGTCACTATCCGAACCAATGTCCTATTGTGGAAGGTACTGGCAAAGATCATGCCTCATGTTGGGGGGTTGAGTTACTCTCAGAAACACAGCATTTGGATATGATAGACACTAAGCACCATCTCACAGACAGCGAGGTGCTAGAGGGTTTGAAGAAATTAGCTCAATTGATTGGTGTTAGACGTATTGCTATTGTGTTTGATCACGGTTCAGACAATGATGACCGACTTGTCTTCAACGAGAGTGAAATAATGAGAGAGATATCTAGAGAGTATCGAGGAATTCCAATGCAGAACTTTACACCTGGTCACACAGCGAGAATCAAGCTCAGGAAGAAACAACGAGATGGTGATGTAGGATTGTCAGATTTCATTCGGGGGACCGATGTCCCTGAATAATTCTGGTGTTCCAGAACTTGTGTGCTTTCCGTTTCTCATCTTTGGTTTCGAACTCTTCCAGACCATGATAGGTTGTGAGAATTACATGAACTTTTGAGTCTTCAACAGGGTTAACTTTCATGTTCAGCATATCTTCATTGAAGGATGCTATACGTTTGGACAGACCAGAAGGAAGTGATATTGTAGCCTTCGTTACATCTACATATTCCGAATCCGGATAGGACTGGCAGACATAGCCCCAGAATCTGTGATAATATCCAGTTGGGCCTTGGACTTTATGAATCTCGACAGGAACAAGTAGGATAGGGTGATTAGTCATGTCTTCATTCCATGTCATTCTCTCATAGACTGAATCATCATCAATATTTTCAATTGCATTCATACTGTCACATGTTATCGCTTGACACTCGGAGGTTACTCGGTCTAGTATTCCGATATCACCGTCTTCAGGTTCTTGATCCTCATATTGTTCCGGATACCAATCAAGATCAATAATAATGGCTCCACCCTGCATTTCTCTGAGAATCATCTCATCTTTCTCATTATCTGCCACAACAAAACCTCCATTGTCTATCCGGGTGTGAAAATTTGACAACGATATTAGGATATCTATCATTAGATTATAGAAAATTGTAGACTACTAGACTCTTGATATCGTTGTATTCATCTATACACATGTCACAACGTTTTTATGGTTTCCAAAGCGATGCTGCTTCTGAGCCCGTCGGGTTCAGCACTAGGGCATATCCCAAGTTCTGATTGTTCTGAGAAGAATTATCCTGTCAGGCAAGGAGCGTCTTGAATTGTACAGTATAGTCACGGTAAAGGATGTCGTTCGTATTCCACCTTCGCAGTTTGGATCACCAATCGAAGATGCAGCGATAATCCACCTGCGAAAGCAGCATGAGAATGTGCTAGATAGAGACATAGGTCTCATGATTGCTGTCATTGGTATAGATAATATTGGTCAAGGTCGCTTGATGCCAGGTGATGGTGCAACATACCACTCTGTTGCCTATCGTGTTCTCGTTTTCAAGCCACTACGAGGAGAACTTGTTGAAGGCAATGTTGTAGAACTCATGGACTTTGGAGCATTCATTCGAATGGGCCCTCTTGACGGTCTTTGCCATGTGAGTCAGATTTGTGATGACTTCATCACTCAAGATGCAAAAGGTAATTCCCTTCTTGGAAAAGAAACTGGAAGAACCCTCACTGAAGGTGACATGGTTCGTGCCAGGGTCACATCAATTAGCTTTGAATCTGGTAATAAATCTGGAAAGCTTGGTCTTACTATGAGACAACCATTCTTAGGTAAGATTGGTCCGGATGCCTCATGGGTTGAGGATGATGTGAAAGCAGCCCGTGGAGAAACCAAGAAGAAGAAGAAGGAATAGGTGGGAATAGAAATAGCAAAATTAAAAGCTTGTAAAGCCTGTCACTATCTCACTAATGAGAATATGTGTCCCAATTGTAAAGGAACAAATCTATCTTCTTCCTACACAGGAATCGTTGTAATTCTTCCCGGTAAAGAACATGAAGACCCACGGAAAGGGTCTTACATTGCCTCTCGTCTTAACATCGACAAGCCAGGTAAATACGCACTGAAGGTCCGTTAGAACCTCAAAACTGTGTCACTGGTGAAAGCTTTATTAGACAACTAAAAGTCGAATGCCTGACCCACATGAAGTGTGGTCTGATTCTCAGTATGTGATGCCAATGAAGGTTGAGATTCTAAGCGAAAAGGAGAACAAACCTCTCGGAAGGAAAGAAATTGCCTTCCAGATTGACCATGAAGGTGCAAGCACTCCTAGCAGAGCAGATATTCTTTCAAAGATTGTAGCACAATTTAATGCAGATGCATCATCTGTAGCAATTAGTACACTCGACACTCGTTTTGGAATTGGCATAACAAAGGGTTCGGCACACATTTACACCGACGCTGCACAGATGAAGAGAATCGAACTAGACCATATGGTCAAGAGAAACGAGCCCAAAAAGAAGGAGGGCGAGTAAGAATGCCCAAAGCACACAATATGTACAAAGTCGACAAGTCTGGAAAGGTCACTAATAACAAAAGATCCTGCCCCAGGTGCGAAAAGGGCACATTCATGGCAGAACATTTTGATAGGTTCGCCTGTGGCCGTTGCGGCTACACCGAGTTCAAACGCAAGGATAAGTAGAGTTCTTTTGATTTAGTATGCTGTATTTTGTTCACATCAGAGGATAGTCTATTCACCGACTATTGCCATCACCCATCTAATAAACAGGAGCACCCCAACAATCATAGTAAGCAGGATATCAGCCAAGAAAACTCCAGGTACTGTAATCTCAAGAATAGCTGACACAATGAGAGCTAGTGGGAAAGTCACTATGAAAGGGAGTGTAGCAACGGTGAGGGAAATCTCTTCACTAGAGACCATCACATTCACAAGAAGCACTATCCAGATGGCATAGATTGCAATGAGAATTGATGCCTCAACTAACATGTACACTGACTCCTAGGGAGATATTTGCTATTTCGATAGAACAATGTGTGTATCACAAAATCTCTCATTCTATTCGTACTATCGCCTCGTTCTTTTTCAATTCATATACAGTGCAGACTAAAATTGTCACTCCCATCCGAAATAGTCATAAAAATTGTGAATTTAATTCGTAATTTTTACTGTGAGTAACATTTGTGAACTATTGGCCATCCTAGATGCTTGCACCGCAGTTTTCGCACTTTCTGGCATCTTCCAAGTTTCTATAACCGCAATAGGGGCAGGACAAGAGGACAGTCTTCTTCTCCTCATCAGTGAGAGAGATGCTCTTAATTCCCAGGCGTTGCATGGTTTCAACAAGTTCTTCCTCATCCATCTCAGAGATTGGTTTGCCAGTTTCACTCTCGATTTCCTTTGCGTCCTCATGCTTTAGCTTTACTGCTTGGTCAGTACCTGCAATCCTGTATAGGAGAAATGATCCAATACTAAGACGAAGCAGTCGCCGAGCTATGCGTCTTTTACGCGCGCGTCGAATTGGAAACAATGGGCGTCGATTTAATTTTGGTCTTCGGCCAGGACCTCTTCCTCTACCTCTCATATCTTACACTTCTATACTTTCGTTCTGAAACTACGGTTATAATCTTTCATGAATGATTCGTACATCGAAAATCTAGTAAAATCATTCGCCTTTTAGAATTCTTTACAAAACAGGGTCATCTGGGACGTGGCAGGGCAAGATTCTACCTATCATCCTATTTATTATCGTTAAGCTCTACTAGATAATGAAGAGAAATAAAATGAACCCGGCAAAGATAGTAGATGGAGTCTACTGGGTGGGCGCTTTAGATTTCAATGTACGTCATTTCCATGGATATAGTTATTCAACACACAATGGAACAACGTATAATGCGTACCTAGTGATAGGAGAAAAAGTAGCACTTGTTGATGCAGTAAATGGTCCTTTTTCAGAAGAAATGTTTGAGAGAATATCAAAAATCATTGACCTTTCTAAGATTGACTACATGATCTCAAACCACGCAGAAATGGATCATTCCAGTACAGTACCCGAAGTTTTGAAGAGAGTGCCTAATGCAAAGCTAGTATGCACTGAGAAGGCAGTCGGTGTATTGAAGAAACACTACTCAGACGGCTGGGATATTCAGACTGTTAAGACTGGAGATGAACTTGATCTGGGAGGTAAGACCCTCCGATTCTATGAAGCGCCAATGCTACATTGGCCTGAAAGCATGTTCACATACTATGTTGAAGAAGAACTCCTGATGCCCAACGATGCCTTTGGTCAGCATTATGCAACGGAGAAACGGTTCGCAGATGAGGTAGACCAGCATGTTCTCTGGCGAGAAGCAGAGAAATACTATGCAAATATCCTTTGGCCGTTGAGTCGTATGGTTCAAAGAAAGATTGAGGAGGTACTTGAACTCGGTCTGCCAATCAAAATCATTGCTCCATCACATGGTCTCATCTTTCGTAAAGATCCTCTTCAGATTGTGACAAGGTATCTCGAATGGGCAAAGGGTGAACGCACCTCAAACAAGGTCGTAATAACATGGGATACCATGTGGGAAAGCACAACAAAGATTGCTCGCGCCCTTGCTGAAGGAATCAGTGATGAAGGGCTCACTCCGATATTCAGATTGATTCCCCATAACGACCGTTCTGATATCATGGCGGATCTGTTAGAAGCTAAGGGAATACTTGTGGGGAGCCCTACACTCCATAACGAGTTTTTGCCAACTGTTGCACCCATTGTTTCTGATTTGGAAACACTGAAACCCGTGGGAAAGAAGGCGGCTGCCTTTGGCTCCATAGGCTGGCGCGGCGGGGCAGCTGAGAAGATCCAGGAGTATATGAAGCGTGGCAAAATGGATGTGATCATGGAACCTTTTACTGTTGCATGGGTGCCTACCAAGGAAGAACTCGAAAAGGCTCGAGAATATGGGCGAGAGTTTGCAAGGAAGGTAAAGTAGACTTACCTAGTGCTGGTCTTTGTTCACAATCAAAACAATCATGAAAAACTTGGTTGATTCAAACTTACAGTAAAGAGATTGTTCTTCTTTCAATCTTCATCTCTGTTAGATTCTCGGATAATCTGCTCAATGGATCTTCATCAACAACACAAGGAGAATCTAACCCAATCCTTTTTGCCAATCCATACAGAACATCAATACCACCATCAGCAAAATCACAGACATACTCGTGAACTACTCCCCAACCAGTCGTTGCAACGCTTTGAGTCGTATGATGGGGGAGACCAACATGAATGATTTCGATACCTGAATTATGCAAATCTTCTAGAAATGGCTTTATGTGACTATCAGCATTTCCTGACCAACCAAGAATTAGTATTTGTTTTACATCATTTTTCTTGATATCAGCCACAAATTCATCACAAACAGACAAATTTGAAAATGGATGTCTCTTTGGCCAGATGATTTGGGTCGGTTCTAGGGTTATACGCGCAGAACCATGAGGTTTGAATATCTGACACTTTGGTTGCCCCACAACAATCTGCTCCACCTGTTCTTCGCCATCATAAATCAATGATTGATATCCTAGTTTACACATGGCTAGGCAATACTCCACATGACAGTTGTAGTTGAATGTGAGAATCGATATCACAAGTCCTGCTTGAACAAGACTAGGAATCATAGCATTGCCATATTTTGGCTGAACCTTTACTCCCCCAAGTGAATAGAGATCGATAAAACCATCAACTTGGTCAGGTTTGGTAGTCAGTGTTTCATAGGTGTCTTCGTATTCTTCCCATCTGCTATTGAAAGGACCTGTAGTGGAAGATAATCCTGCTCCAAGGATAATGGCTGTTTTTTTGTCAACTATTCTTGACAGGAATCTACTGAGTTTGGTATTTGGCTTAAATTGACTGAATTTCTCTTCAATATCTTCCGACCAATTGCTGTACATATCACCGTACTTTTCTATTATATCATCTGGAATCACCGAAACTATACCCCTCGTCATCTATTCTTTAGTTCACTTCGACAATCCTTATAAACACTCACCCGAATATTTATTCGTAATAAACAAAAATTACGAATTTAGAATGAATTTGAGGTGATTCGAATATCAGAATTGAAGATTCCCAGATTAGATTCAGAAATCAGAAAGGAATTCTCATCCATTATGCGCCATATGGAAAGTGTTTCATCAATTACGTTCAAGAATTCTTTAGCTGAGATTGGTCAGTTTATCAACATTGTACGTTCAGAGCTACGAAAAAAGAAGATTGAACCCAGCGAGCCTCGAATATTAGCCATAACACTTGAGAATGCTTTACCAATCTATAAAGAGGCCAGTAGCTATTTTGAACAATATTATGATGAATCAAGCAAAATACTTCAAATGCTAAAAGACGCACGAACGCTATATTCAGTCTACCGACTCTGGAAGCCTGGAATAATGATGATCCGGGAACTTGCGGAATTTTCTGGAGAAGAAGAAAATATTGCTTCCAACGTCACCAAGAAATTAGTGAATGAATTAGAAATTCTGGCACGAGAAACACGTGGTATCTACGGGCGTGGACGCTATGGTCACTTAGCTATGAACTTGTTTGCTATCATGGTTGTGCTATGGAGACGAGTAAAAGATCGGTTTTATGATTTAGCAATAGAAAGTGTTGCAGAACCTGTTGAAATGGTCATTTCTTTCAATGGATGCCTTACGGAAACTCTTGAACAACTACCTGTTCTTACGGCGATCAAAAAGCCAATTGTAGTGGAAAAGACACCCAATGAATTGTACTATCTTAATCCTGACGTATTATCTGTAAGATTTGATATGGCAATAGATAAGTTTCTAGATACTGAGAGAGCTAAACCTAGCTTGACAAACCCAAATATCGATTCGCTCTTTCGAGCGATTGAGTTGTTCAATCCACGAACCAAGATACGTAAAGCATACACCACAGCTATCAAGGATAGAGGCTTGATCTTCACTAGAAAATCCGATGAGTATCAATTTGTATCGTTGCAGTTTCCTTTCGGTCAATCAGGACCTTAGGTCTCCAGAAAACTCACAATTCTTCAGAAATGTGACACCGCAATTAGATGCGAATCCCAGCCCTACGAGTAGGAGAATTCTAGTTGAGAAATTAACCAAAACATTAACATCTTTCAGTGATGTAAAAAATTACAACTGATTCGTGTATTTGGGGGTAGGTTTCAATCAAAAATAATCGCATATTGGAACTTGTTGTTCTGGTACTGATAGGATGCTCAATGTTCACACCTCTCAGCAAGTCCACTGTAGCAAATGATGGGATATCCGAATCAGCACCAGTATCACTCCCCTCGCAAGAACCGGTTGTCAAGACTTGGCATCATGATTGCTCGAATGCCTCGGGATTTGAATACATGGAGATTCCAAATGATATGTGGAAATATTCATGGACATATACGGAAACCGAACTGCAATCAGATGGGCAAAGTTTTCCAATGCCAAGTATTGCAAATTCATCTCCCGTTTACGATTACTGCGGTCCTGTATACGCCTACACGTTGCCTGATATCTTCCCCCTATCTGGATTGCGTAACTTCAGTGTGCACATGGAACTCAACAATAGTAATCCTGCATACTGTGGTGTTGTCAATGTTGGCCTCCTCGATGTACAATATAATCCAGTCATAACAGCAAATATTCTGGATTGGCATGGGTATAATACCTTTGGATATTGTGATTGGAAATATTACTTGCAAAATTGGTCTATACAACATCACGTTCTAGATAATGATGATGATTACAATTATGAGCGAGGAATGCTTTCTGGGTGGGTTGAATTCGTTAATGGAATATTCGTATCGGGGTTTGATCAAAGACATGGATTGAACGTAAGTACACCTCAAGTTGAATCCTCGATTGAAACAAGACCTGCTTGGAATGGTACCATCATCAAAAATGAAGAGGCTGAAACAGCACGGACTATCAAATACGTAGTCATTGCATTTGGGGGATACTACAAGTATGAGTATCTCCCACCTCTTCCAGTTTTTGTGCATGATATCTATCTAGAGTATGAACTTGGAGATGTTATCGACACATCACCACCCTCATTGACACCTCAAGGTGATATGGTCTATGTTGTTGGAGAAACTGGAAACACAATAGAATGGAGATGTGATGATGACAATCCCTACAGATACTGGTTGCTTGATTACAAATATTCCTATAATTTCGAAGATACTAACAGACACGAAGGACTTTGGAACGGTTCTCCTTATGCTGTATCAGTAGATGGTCTACCTGTAGGTAACAGAACCTTTCTTTTGATACTTCAAGACAAAGCAGGGTTCATTGTCTGGGACAGGGTAACCGTGACGGTCATTGAGCATCCGTTCATAAGTTTCCTCAGAGCGGACGCTATGGTCCTTGGTCTCGCTTCATTTACAGCTTTAGTGTGCATCATATGCTATTGGGATGATAGAAGAACATCTCGTTCAACAAAGAAACTGGTTCCAGCGCAAGCAGCTCCTTAATCAACGAGTCCTACGAATAACTTTAAAACTCAGGCTGGCAAATCTAGCTGCTATAGCGGGTTGGGGAAGCCAGTCCTGTGCGGATTCGTCCGTGCTTGGGCAAAGCCTATCCCGCGGGGCTCATAATGCGGCGACGCTTCGAGCTCCCGCATCGGAAACCCCGAGATCAATGGTTCGGCGGTTTATGATTTCCATGAACCGGACCAAAATCCATTACCCGCTACCATCATTTTTCTTAACCATAGTTAATATTTATTTGTGCTCATCATACTGGATAGGGAGGTACAAGAGAGATTCGTCTTCCTTCGTTATTGTCTTGAAATACTCATTTTCTAGATGTATTGAGAAAACAGAGTATTAGGTTTAAGGTGTATTTCGGGATACATCCGCATCGAGCTCGTGGAATATGTGGCGTTGAACAGTAGCTTAAGATACGAACTCGAGTCTTACACACTATGTTTCATCCAGGTGTGGGGACTCCCCAGGTACAAGAGATCGCTCCAGGGGTATTCGTTTTCACCAAACTAGTCCACTTCTTTCACAAGATAGGAGTGAATGCAGGCATCATTCAGACACCGGAATCCATCATTTTCATTGATTCTGGTATGTCCGCTTACTCAGGTGCATATCTTTGGAACTTTGCAAAAGAGAGAATGAGGGGTGATGAAGATCTGTATCTTATTCTCACCCATAAAGATTCAGACCACTGCTTTGGAATGGATGAGATAAAAAAGCACGGCGCAACGATTATCGCTCATAAATATACTGCACAAATAATTGCTGAGGAAGGCAACCTTTCTAGCAATAAGATTGTAAAGATGATCAAAAGAACTTACACCCAGGAAGTCTTAGGTGTACCAGTTCTGAGTGTTCCCGACCAAATAATCAATCATGATACTGTTCTCAATCTAGGGGATGAAATCCGTCTTCTTGTAGTTCCAGGACATACTCCCGGTGATATTGCTGTCTATTATCCACGTTCCAAAGTTCTTTTTGCAGGTGATGCTATTCTTGAGGGGATAGACCCATATCTGCGTCCAGATTCAATCAGTTCTGTGACATGGATAAAGAACCTAGAACGAATGAAGAAACTGGATATTGAATGGATACATCCCGGTCATGGCGCACTGTCTAAACCTGATATCATTGATTCTAATATTCAATTCTTGATGAATGCAAACCACTATGCAAGAATCATATCACGTGGAGAATAGGTTCCCGTATCAAGTACATGGTCCCAGTAAATAGAATCATCACTATCGAAATCGGGAAGTCCTTCGCTACGACCAAGCCATCGCCAACAAGGAATAGTACCAACAAATTCTAGCTGATAGAGATTGGCGCGTGTGGCATTGAATCTAACTTCAAGGAGAGTTCCTTCAGGAAGGGTATCAATATCTACAACATCGAGAAGGGATTTTCCATTGGACAGCTTCTTTCCACATTGTGATAGGTAGTATCGAATCTCTTTTCCTGAGTGTGCATCAGGTAAAATGATAGCAACGTGTGGTCGAGCAACAGGATCCCACCATCTGGGAACTGCAGGTCTTCTAATTACATAGTCAATGACTGTATCAATCCGTGTGGAATAGTCCAGTTGAATCGTCATCCTCTCCGAGTAACTCATCTCTTTCTCTGTATATAAGGAAGGTTCGAGTATTACAGAGTCTCTCTGAGTTAGTTGTATGCCCCCTAGACTCGCTCTAAATTGTTAGTAATACAAAGATGGCCATACAGGCTGCAGTGGAAGTAAGGGGAAGTAAGGACCCCTTATTTTCATACTTAACAAATGGCCATGTCCACATGCTAAGATTAGTCCTCGATAGGTAGTCCTAACACAAGAGGGCGGCCTTCAATGATAGAACGGGTTACTTTCTCTCTGGCGCTTACTAATAGACGCCAAATCGTGCCTCGTGAAACACCCATTGCAGAACCTGCTTGTTCTTGATACATACCTTCTAGATCAACAAGTCTCAATACTTCGACTTCCGCAAGATCAATATATATCGACTCACCACTCCCCTTTGGCTCAGGCGTCATCTTTTTAGCAAGTGGAGTACCCATAATTTTTGGTTGTATAGGAAACCTACCACGGCCTCCTTTTCTTTTTCTGTGCATCTGCATCCCAGATTATGATGTACGACCTCTCTTATTAGACTTATTAACCTAAAATAATTGGTAAATTTGTTCCAGTGCACATATTTTTGAGAGTTTTTTTTTGCATTGTTCAATTAACTGAATGAAGTATCTACTCCAGAAGCATCTCTAAAATACGATTCCAAACTTTCCTAAGAAGATGTGAGATTTCATGATCAGGAGCGAATTCAGGAAGTGTTTGAGCTGCCACCATTGACTTGGTCATAATAGGATCAAATTTTATCTTCCCAAGAACTTCGATATCATTGTTCTTGCAAAATCGTTCTATTGCCTCTGTATTCTCCAGATTCAAATCATACTTATTGATAATGACTGTAGTCTTGACTCTGAATTTTTGCAAGAGTTCTGAAACCCTTTGCATATCATGGATACCTGACATTGTGGGCTCAGTTACAATAACACCCAGCTTGATTCCTGTCACTGTTGCAATCACAGGACACCCAATTCCTGGCGACCCATCAATAAGGACAATTGAGATACCTTTGTCAGTGGCAATTTGTGTACTTAGTTTCCGTACTTCAGTCACCAATCGACCAGAGTTTCCTTCACCAGGAAGGAGTTTAGCATGAACTAATGGACCAATTCGCGTATCTGAATCATAGAGATTTCCAGACTGGCGTTCTACCATTTCAATAGCATTCTCAGGGCAGATGTGAGCACAAACACCACAGCCCTCACAACCAATTGGATCAACTGTAGAGTCAGTAATTGCGTGAAATCGGCATGCTTCTTCGCACAATCCACAATCTGTGCAGAGATTCTCATCAATCACAGCAACTTTTGATGCTACAAAATCTATTGCAGAATTGATAGAAGGATTTAGGATAATGTGAACATCAGGAGCATCAACATCACAATCAGCCATTACTACATTACCTGCAATTTTACCCAGAGCTACACATACTGTTGTTTTTCCAGTACCACCCTTTCCACTGATGACTGCGACTTCATTTACCATTGTGTATCAACCTCTCTATGTGAGTATACATGTCTGTGAAACGCTGGTGCCACTCAGGCATCTCTTGTACAAATGGAACCCCACGCGAGTAGAGTTCAGCGATTTGTCTGTCAAATGGGATTTCAAGAAGGATGGGTATCTCATCTCGTTTACAGTACTCCTCGACTCCGTCATCACCTATGCCCGCTCTATTGATTATCACTCCAAATGGAATATCTAATCCCCGTACTACATCAACAGCCATGGACAGATCATGCAAACCAAAGGGAGTTGGTTCTGTTACTAAGATTAGGAAATCGCTTGCTTTCATCGTTTCAATTACTGGGCAAGCTGTTCCTGGAGGAGCATCAAGGATATTGATTTTCTCAGGTACAATGCGCTCTTTTACTGCATGAATCAAAGTAGTTGCGATTGGCTCACCAATGGTTAGTTCTCCATATGCAAGAGTTATGCCATCTATTGTAGATTCGTGAATTTTCCCGATTGGCCTTGGAGTTTCAGTGATTGCATCTTCGGGACATACAATCGCACATCCTCCACATGAGTGACACATTTCATTGAAGACCATCGTCTTGGTCTTGCCCACAAAGATTGCATTGAATTGACAAAATTCAGCACACTTTCCACACAATGTGCACTTGTCTTGATCAACGACAGGAGTAGGAACGGTTACAGTAGTTGTGCGAATTTCTGTTGGATGAAGAAGAGTATGCACATTTGGTTCTTCAACATCGCAATCCAATAGTTTCTCAGGACCAATTGAGAGAGCCAAGTTAACTGCGACTGTAGTTTTTCCAGTACCGCCTTTTCCAGATGCAACTGTAATAATCATTATCCAACACCTATGACTAAAATGCTAACTTTTACTTATGATGAGCGTCAGCGCACCCCTCAGTAAGCTCGTCCAATGCATTCTGATTGAAAGCTTGGATTATCTCTTGTATCAATTTACTATTTGCTCGTAGTACTGCGATATTTTTTGATTGAAATCCCATGATACCGCGAGGACCCATACCCTGTACTATGATTGCTTTAGGATTATAGAGTAGGACATTATCATGAGCATGACCCCTTCCACCAGAGTGTTCACCAGTATTGGGATGAATTGCCATCTCAATGGCGGTCCCATTATCATCCAAGTCGATTACTGTAAAATAGGGAGCTCTTCCGAAGTGATCTGCAATTTGAGTCCCATTCATATCTTGTGTCGGTATAAGGACACGAGTGGTCACTAATTCCTGCCTCCACGATGTCTACCTCGACCACCACCACCACCTCGGCCGCCTCCACGACCCATACCCATGCCCATACCGCCACCGCGGCCCATGCCTAATCCACGACCAGGACCACCCTGGCCTTTGCCTACATTTGCAGGACCGGGAGTTGAAAGTTCTTCAAGGGACCCACCTGTATAGTTCTCGATTGAACTCTTGACAGTTCCTGAAACACCCACCAGGATTTTTATCCCTGAGTCTTGTAGTGCAGGAAATGCATTAGGACCTACACTTCCAGTCAGAACAGCTTCCACGTTTTGAGCTGCCACGGTCTGTGCAGCACGGATTCCTGCTCCTCCTGACGCTCTAGCGGCATCATTTGATATAGCCTCAAACGCCAATGTTTTTGGATCTGCGATAATAAAGTAAGCACATCGTCCAAATCTTGGATCAATAGCTGATTCAAGTGTTGGACCGGTTGATGTAACACAAATTTTAGTCATAATTCACATCTCTTTATAATGAATATTGATTCACTATGTATATGAATCCTGATTCATTTAAAGTCATCGGTATTTACATATAATTAGTCGAGATATCTTCTATAAAGTTACAAAGTGAAGTGTTTATCTCTTGGTATGAGAATAGAAGAAGTACTACTGGAGAGAGATATCATGGGATTCAGCGTAGGAATCGTAGGAAAACCATCAAGTGGAAAGACATCATTCACTAATGCAGCTTGTATGACAGATTTCAAAGTAGGTAGCTATCCATTTACAACGATTGACGCAAATGTAGGAGTGACTCATGTTAGAACTGTCTGTGCTTGTACAGATTTTGATGTTACTGACAATCCTAAGAATTCGATATGTATCGATGGTGTTCGACTTGTTCCAATCAAACTGATTGATGTAGCTGGACTTGTTCCTGGAGCCCATGAAGGTAGAGGCATGGGAAACCAATTCTTAGACGATCTAAGACAGGCAGATGTGTTGATCCACATTGTAGATGCCAGTGGCGCTCTTGATTCAGAGGGACAAGAGGTTGATGCAGGCACTCGAGACCCATCTGATGATGTACGATTCTTGGAAGAAGAGCTTCTGGAATGGATACTTGGAATTGTAAAGAAGGATTGGCGGAGACTGACTGGTCGTGTGAAATCAGAAGGAGCAAAATTAGATGAATTGCTTTTAGAGAAGCTTTCAGGTTTGAAAATCACTAGAGCGCACATTCTGATGGCATTAAGAAAGGCGAATTTGAAACCAGAAACTGTTGACAAGTGGACCGATGATGAAACAAGAGAATTTGTCAAAATACTCCAACAGACTGCAAAGCCCATTATTATTGCAGCAAACAAAATTGACAGACCTGGAGCCGAAGAAAATTACAAACGACTTCAAGAAGAATTCCCTGACTACCTGATTGTTCCTGTAAGTGCTTTGGCTGAAAAGGCGCTCAAAGACCTAGAGCAGAAAGGTGTAATCAAATATATTCCTGGAAACGATGATTTCGAAGTTGTTCAAAAGGATAGCTTGAAAGAAGCTGAATCTGCACAATTAGAGAAACTCAGAGAAAACCTTCTGAAGAAATATGGAGGGACTGGGGTCCAAAATATTCTCAATAAAGCAGTTTTTGATTTTCTCCATATGATAACAATATATCCTGTACACGATGCGAATGCTCTTACTGATAGCGACGAAAATGTGCTTCCAGATGTCTTCTTAGTTCCAGAAGGAACTACTGCAAAGGAGTTTGCAGGTATTATTCACACAGATCTAATGGAATCCTTCGTACACGGTATTGATGCTAGAACCAAGATGAGAATCTCTGACAAACATGTGCTCAAGGACAGAGATGTAATCAAAATCGTGAGTGCTAAGGGACAAAAATAGGAATACTATCATACAATATTCTCCTATTTATCCCCATACTGAAAATCAGTTAATATACTAGAGAAATTGATGGTCAAATGGAGTTCTAGAGAGAACTTTTGGCTTTACCTCAATATGTAACGTTCTCCGAGTTCGGTAGAGTATGATTGTGAAATAACTATTCAGCTTTGGTGAATTTGATGGAGATATTTTCGACATTGGAAGAAGCTAGATCTACAGGAATGTATCTTGGAAGATTTGGTCAATATCCCACGATATACAAACGTGGTACGACGGGCTACATTGTAGTTGAGAAAGGAGAATGGCCTCCATCAAATTCGTGGCCCTTTCTTAAATGGGATGGGGATAATTGGGTACCAGTTTTAGCTAAACTTGAAACCATTGAACAGGCGCAGGAGGCTTCAGATCTCTTTTCTCTTCTGGGTCATAATACAGTTATCGTTGAGTTCCCTGGGATTACATTTGATATCTTCTTCAGAGAAGCTCATGTACCATCAGGAGCTTGGATAATAAGTGAGGCAGACACCCACTGTTCAGTCAGATACATGAAGCCTCCTGAATTCAGTGAAGATATTGAAGATGATGACTCTGAAGTCATAGACATTGAGATTGTTCCTATGTAATTATCGCAGTTTTTCTCCAAGTGTCCAATATTGACCATTGAGAGGGAGATAGGTGAAAAGGGTGGTTTTTGAAGCGTCGAATCTTCCTTTTTCGTCAAGAACCGACTCGTCAATATGGGCAGTAACTACTTCTGCAATGAACAAATCATGTGCCCCAAGTGGAATTATCTCTCTAGTTCTACATTCGATACTTATGGGACATTCTTTGATCATTGGCGCCTTGATCTTAGAAGCTGGTTCGGGAGTGAATCCACATTCAGAGAATTTGTCATAGTTTCGACCTGACTTACTACCTGCAAAGACTGTACCTTCAATCTGCTCCACTGAAGGTATGTTCAGAACGAACTCTCCAGCATCCTTCACAAGAGTATAGCTGTGTCTTTCAGGGCGGATTCCCACAACTATTGTAGGTGGTTTACTACAAACGTTCGCCGCCCATGAGAGCGTGATTATGTTAGGCCTATCAGGTCCATCTACACTCAAGAGAACTACGGGGCAGGGAACCAGTACTGTCCCAGGATTTATCTCACGTTTCATACCCTTCGGGAGTACAAACTCGTTTAAGAAAATGTCGTCTTCGTCAACTTTAAGATGAAGCTACAGACCGAGAATACATCAATCCATGAGGTTATGCTGATGGGACGCGTACTTGTAGCAGATCCAATAGCAGAGTCAGCTGTTGCTAAGTTAGAGGCGGCAGGACTCGAAGTTGTAACAAGAAATCATGACACAGATGGACCAATTGAAGAACAGATCAAGGGGTTCGATTGTGTCGTTGTAAGAAGTGCCACTAAAATTACCAAAGAAGTGATTGATGCTTCTGATAAGTTAAAATTAGTGGTCAGAGCTGGAGTCGGTCTTGATAATGTAGATAGGGCTGCTGCAGCAACAAAAGGTGTTGTCGTTCAAAACACCCCTGAAGCACCAACAGTGTCAGTGGCTGAGATGGTATTTTCATTGATGTTCTCTCTTGCAAGGAATATCACTCAGGCAGATAGCTCCATGAAGGATGAGCGATGGGAAAAGAAGAAACTTCAAGGCACAGAATTATGGAACAAAACTTTAGGCATCGTAGGATTTGGTAGAATTGGTCAAGAAGTAGCAAAGAGAGCCAAAGCCTTTGATATGGACGTTCTAGCATACGATGTTATCGATATAGATGAAGCATGTAAAGAAGTTGGAGCTAAAAGGTCGGATCTTAACACCATCATTGAACAAGCTGATTACATTTCCCTTCATGTGCCATTGCTTCCACAGACAAAAGGTATGATTGGAGAAAAAGAACTCAAGACTATGAAAAAGACAGCATACCTCATCAATACGTCTAGAGGTGGTGTTGTGAATGAAAAAGCGCTCCTTGATGCACTAAATAATGCAGAAATAGCAGGTGCGGCATTGGATGTTTTCGAAAATGAACCACCGGTTGACTGGCAATTGATTAAGCATCCTAGATTTGTTGCAACTCCACACTTAGCATCATCTACAGGAGAAGCTCAAGTTCGAGTTGGTGATCTTACTGTTCAGAAGGTCATTGATGGTTTGAAGTAACTAGTTTGACCCTAGAAAGGACAAAGCGTTACACCTTTAAGCGAATGTCCTCGAGTTGGCCTGGATACGGCATGCGTGCTGTACCAGACCATTCCTTTGTGTTGGCGGATACGTCCGCATGGGATGTGGCCCTTATGGGCTGAACCACAAACAAAGCGAATCTATTACGACAAAGGATGGAAACATCAATGCCAACAGCATACAAACACATGAATGAAACATGGCTAGAAGAGCAGAAAGAACGCTCTGATATTGTTAGAAGCCGACTTATTATCTGGAGAAAACAGGGTAGTATGGTCAAACTAGACAGGCCCACCAGGTTAGGTCGTGCTCGATCCCTTGGTTACAAGGCAAAACAGGGTTATGTCATTGTGAGGATTAAGACAGGTCGTGGCCCACGTGAAAAACCAAGACCTACAAAGGGTCGGAAGCCGAGAAGCATGGGTGTAACAAAATACACGCCTCAAAAATCACGACGTTGGATTGCTGAAGAACGTGTAGGCCGAAAATACCCGAATATGCGAGTCTTGAACTCATATTGGGTCGGAGATGACCACAAGTGGGTCTGGCATGAGGTAATACTTGTTGATCCCAGTCATCCAGCAATTGTCAATGATCCTAACATCAATTGGATATGTGACCCAACCCAGAAGGGTAGGGACAACAGAGGTCTTACTTCTGCTGGTAAAAGAAGTCGCGGTCTCAGGAAGAAGGGGCGAGGTGCTGAAAAAGTCAGACCTTCCCTTGGAGCAAAGGGTAATGTCGCAAAATAGCGGACATTTCTAAGCTCGAGGGAGCGGCTATGCCGTTCATATTTAAAATCGAAGCTCGTGCTTATGCACGAGCTACCGAGATTTCTGAAAGAGTATCTACTGCAATACGTAGTATCTTCCCAGAACATGTCAGAAAGAATGTATCTATCTCAGAGGAGAGAGCTGAAGGGCAGTCTGGGGACTCAATTTCAATTATATCCGGATTATTAGATAATAGAGATGAATGTGAAATTTCGTTTGACTCTGTGCTCAAAAAAATGGAAAAGAAGGACCTTCGTGCAATAAAACGCACACTTGATTTACGTTTGAGTAGTAATTGTGTCTTTTTTCTTAGGATTGATAAGCAAGGAGCGTTTCTTGGGAAGATAAGATTGTCTGATAATGCAGATGTCATAAGAACCAAGATTTACTTCAGAGATAATCCACGTTGTAATAAGAAGGATGCAATTTTACTAATTGAAAAACGTCTTCAAGATGCGGAGGAATGAGTGTGTCGTTTGATTTAGGGGTTCTAGCAACAGATGCCACTGAGATTGATGCATTTAGTGATATGGCCAGTAAGCTAGGACTAATCGGATTTGCAATAATTGGATTACACTCTGAACCACTCAAGACAATCACAGAAAATCTCCAAGTGTGTAACCGGATTATCCTTCATGGGAAGAGTATCAATTCAGTTAGGTCTCAAATCGATAAGATTAGAAGAAAAGCGATGATTGTTTCTGTACCGCTTAGATCTATAGATGTAATTAACTGGGCTGCAGAGGATAAGCGTGTGGATCTTCTGACTGTTGATTCAACACTGGACAATCGACTACGAGATACTACATCTCGATTAGCTGCGGCGGGAAACACATACTTAGAAATCCAGATTGCACCACTTCTCAAATCATCCGGTCTAACTCGGTCAAAAATTCTGAAATCTTATCGCGAATCTGTAAGTACCGCAATGGATGCAGGAATGGGTGTGGTTCTAACAAGTGGAGCAATTCATCCAATGGGACTGCGATCATCAGTTGCAATGGCACACATTGGGATACTTCTGGGAATGGACAGAGCCTATGCAGATAGTGCAATAGGTAGTTTACCCTGGTCAATCATTGAAAGAAACATGAAAAAGTTACAACCTGGCTTTGTAAGTAATGGAGTAGAGGTTCTTCAAAAGGGGGAGGAGAAATGAAGAAAGTAAGAAGGAGATACTTACTTTTCAAGCTTCATCGAGATAGACCCGTAATAGAAGATAAACAATTAAGTTTGGCAATCTGGAAAAGCCTGCTTTCATTATACGGTGAGATACAGGCTGCAGACTCTAAACTGTACATAATCGATTATAATGAGTCAACAGGAGAAGGAATACTTCAATGCACTCTGCCCTCTTTACAACAAGTAATAGCAGCTGCGGTTGTTATTGGTGAAATTAACGGAACTGCTGTTTCATTTGAACCAAAGAAGACTTCTGGAACTATCAAAGGTCTGAATCGATAGAATTTCGATATTTTATTGGAATCTCATCTGCATTTTCATGTTCTAGAATGTATGCTTTAGTAATCCAATCTCCAGTTAGTTTTGAAGCAATAAGCCATACAACTGGATTCAGGCGCATGTTACCTAAATCTGTTTTAGAGGGTTCAGGTGGTGCGGGATGAGAATGATAGATACCAACTAACGACTCGCCTCGGTCCTCTGCTTCGATTAACAACTGATATTCGCTTTCAGGATTTATAGAGAAAGCGGTCCGACTGGTCTTCGATTCATTTTCCAGTAATTTAACACGATTAACACGCACAGTTTTTTCTGAGATTACTCCAAAGAGTAGTGCTACAGCTTCATCAGGAAGACAAGTTTCTGCGTGTTGTAGTAATCGAGTAAAATCCTGTTTAAACAAATGCAGTTCATATTGCATTATCAAACACCAATGTCTGAAAAGACTGATTTGACTTCTTCAAGTACAATACAGGTTTCAGCATCCCCAAGACCTTCAATTGTACCAAGGCGTTTTTCGAGGAATTGATAGAGTTCCGTTAGATCATCCACAGTGACCATCATGATGAGTCCACATGCTCCATCTAGAAAATAAGCTTCATTGACTTCTTTGAATTTTCTAAGTTTCTTGGAAATGGACGTTGCATGTTTCATTACTGTCTTTACACGGATTATCGCGCGGATGCTCTTGCCAATCTTCATCGGGTCTAATACTACTGTAAATCGTGTGATGTACCCTTCATCCATTAATCGTTTAACTCGACGACGTATTGTGACTTCTGTTCTTCCAACAACCTGTGCAATGTCACTGAAGGAGCGCCTACCATCCTCTTGAAGCATTGAAATAATCTCGGAGTCAACATCATCCAGTTTCATGAACGTAGACCTCTATCACACAATGTAACTGCCGCAGTGTTCGATACCGTGCATATATACTAGCTGATTTGTGCGAACTCGGAAGTTAATATATCTGATATTGACAAGAAGAAATACACTTAGAGGACTCTCAACTCTTCTTTGAGAATTACATCTTCTTGTGGTAACATTATCGCATACAATTCGATGTGGTCAATCAATCCCTTTGCATTTCGAATCTTCTTTTCGAGAAGTTCCTGTATTTGAAAGATACCTGAAACATTTGTCATCATTACTTCAATTCGGACAGTTTTAGACTCTCCCTTGCGAATCTTCACATCTTGTATAGCTAAAGCACTTGCACTATGGATATTGATACTTCCAGCCTCGAATGGAATTCTTGCTCTTCCCTTTGTCATGTCTAAAGCATCTGCAATGCCAACAATTCCGCCTTCTATAGTAAGCGGTGGTGCTACTACATCGTGACAGTAGATTGCATGAATGATATGATTACGAATATGTACCTGTTTTTTACGATCTTTCGGATACACTTTTCCTAAAATTCTATCAAGTATAGGAATTGCTATTACTACAGAGAATTCATCATGATTTGTTCTCCCTACAACCATTCCAATATCATGAAGGTAGCAACCTAGCATTACAATTAATGCAGCATCATTCATGTCACCGGTTCCTTCTTGGACAATTGTTGGAGCAACTCCATTGCTTAATTCTTTGAGCAATTTCATTCCATTTAGAGTGACAATAAGTGAATGCGTATGACCGTGATCTGAATATCCCATTCGGTCTATTGCCATTCTATTGCTATCCTCTAGTAAAGTCTGCACTTCAATATCTTTCTCAATTTCGTTAAAAGCACGCATACAAATCTCGTTATCCTTCAATAACTTACGAACTCTGTTCTTTAGCGTGTTTCTTTGTTTTGGGCTTTTTGCCATTATTATTTTGCCCCCGTATTCTAATTCTTAATTCAAGTCTGGTTATCAGCTAATTAGGTAATAAATGAGATACTGGCACAATAGACTACCAGATTCTTATTCGAATTTCCCTCAGTCTATACTGAAACATGAGCTGAGTCAGATTCTATTTTTCGTCTATTACTAGTGATTGTTCTATCTCATATGAACTAATGGTATTAGGCAGGAAGATGGTGCGACATTTCGCACCCTATCCTATTCCTATGAAACTGTGAAGTCTGTTTTACAAATCTCACCAGTTTTTAGATCGATTTTACTTAATTGAGGGGTTTTTCCTGATACTAAACCAATAGCACCTCGTACTAATCCGCCAACAGGACAAGCAGTATAACCTTCGAGATCATATCCACCAACTTTGCGTGGACAGATCAAACAATTCTGGACCACAACATGTGCAGTATTACCAACCATCTCAACAGAGAGATCCTCAGCAATTCGTACTTCCTCAAGCATTTTTTCAAGTACTTCTTCTGGAGATGATGTTGGTGTGATGACCTTCTGATTAAGAAGTTCTTTGGCAATCTCTTGGCCCATCCATGTAGAGAGAACATCCATTGCACCCTGTGGGCCAAAATCAGGATTAAGGATTGCATCGCGTGCCTTTACTATTCCAGCTCCAAGTCCAATCGCCATCCGATTGAGATAGTTCCGACGAGGGTCCTTCCTTCGTCTAAATCTGAAAAAGCTCATAAATAATAAAAATTCAAATTCTTTTTATTAACCCTTCTTGGACATATCTTTCGCATATAGTTTCAATCTGAGGTAGGTCAATACGGTCTCCCAGTGCTTTTTCCAAGAATGCAACTTTCTGTCGAATCTTACCAAGGCAAATTACACCTGAATCACATATTGTGCGAAGAATTGTCTTATCCAGAATAAAAGCAGTCTTTTCACGTTCTTCTATTTCAGAAAAGGAGTAGAGTGCCTGAAAACAAGGTTCACCCATCGCCTCTGAAAGGTTCTCTGCAACTTCAGAAGCAGACACAACAGATTCTGCTCTCTCACCCTCCATTTGGAAACTATCTGAAGCCTCAACACCACGAACCCGAAGGTTTCTATCAACATACACGATTATCACATGAAGAGGATCACCATGAGCCAGTGCCACACGAAGAATACCATCTCTCTGCTCTCGAATCTTTTCCTGTGAAACCTGAAATTCAATTGGTTGATTACAGATATCACAAAGGACCTTGATGTTACCAGATTCTGCTGACAAAACTCTCAGCTCCAGAAAAATAGGTTTCATAGCACAATATTAAACTATGTAGTAGAAAAAGCATCAGGATTCATTGTCATTGGTTTCACAACAAATAGACTTCAAGCGATCTATAAGTTGTGAGAAATTCTCTCCGGTCTTGGAGCTTAGCAGAATGTAATCGATTCCATAATCGTCTGCTATCTCCTGAATATCTTCAATGGGAATTCCTGAACCCATATCTATCTTGGTGCCAACCAGTAGTTTATTGTTATCAGGTACTCCAATAATCATATCCATCCATTCACGAATCTTCATGAGCGACATATATGAATTACAATCGAATACGATTAGTGCTGCTTTAGCTCCAAGAATAAGGGACCCCTGAAAGAAGCGGAATTGCTTTTGTCCTCCAAAATCAAAACATGCTACTTTGATGGCTTCGGAATCACTATTGGTGGAGATGGTCCAAGATTCAACATCAAAACCGACAGTCATGTTTTTGTCAATGAACTCGCCTGTCGCTAATCGGGAGATAAGTGTTGACTTGCCAACTCCACCATCACCTACAACAGCAAGTTTCACTATCTTGTACGTAGATGCGGCAGTCATTGTAATCATCCCTCTAACTGGCGTGGATAATTTTTCTTAGAAGATTCGATATATTAAGTTATTATGTCGGAATCTTATACGATTTCTAACTAATAACAGTCGTATCATATGAGATTGAAACTAAATTGATCCGCCTCGCAAAATAATCATCTATTCAATGAACCGCTTCATGAATACTGCGACTTCAAAATCAGTAATATCTTTGTTAGTATAATATGAGAGATCAATCGCTCCAATCTCGAAACCCACACTTCGGTAAAACCTGATTGCTGGAACATTTGTGTTCTGTGTCTCACATACCATCACCCGGCACCCAGCTTCTTTTCCGACCAATTCAAGTCGGTCCATGAGTTGCCTTCCTAAGCCTCTTTGACGGTAATCTGAATCAATATGGAACTCCCAGACCCAGAGAGTTCTGTTCCATTCTTGCTTCTCAACAATAGCAATTCCTACCAGTTTATCTTCATCGTAGACTCCTAAAGATAGACCTTGTTCCACAAATCTGCTATAGCTGGTTTCTTGTTCTCTTGTAGATTCCCATTTTTTAACATGAGGAGTTGAAAGTTCTATCAGGTCCAGTGAGATTGTAGTATGCATATCGTTCTCACTCTTTGTAACCTGATACATTGTAGTCGATGTATATCCCGCGCCAAGTTCTTGAAAACGAACCGAATCGAACCCAGTAAGCGGCCTAATCTCGATCATCATCCTCACTTACATTGAGTATCTATGAAATTGCTAAAACGCTTTTGTAGAAGTGATAATTACAATCTAATCGGGTTAGGTCCAATCTTGCGAATCTCATCTGCGAAGTCATTGATCTCCTTCGCAAGCATGCGATTCATCGGTAAAAGCGGGCTGCGTATGATTACCCGGGATTCCGCCTGATGTCAGCTCTTTGCCTTTCACAACCCGGTATTCCAGAGCTTCTCTATTCATGGCAACGAGTCCAGCGATGATTGCGAAAAGGCCGATGATTCCTATTACCACTGCTGTGATAAGTATCGGCAACAGAAAAATGGGATATCTAGCAACCAGAATGATTGCAATCACAAGGATTACACCAGCTAGAAGTGGATGCTCAGTCTGGAACACATTGAATAGCGGAATAAAGTCGCGCTTTTTAGAATTCATTCACCAACACCTCTGTTTCTCGATGAATACATAGTGTCCTATGCTTAAGAACTATCACTGCAATCGTTAATGGGGAAGTATGGTACTAGAACCCTGAGTTTGTCTGAGTTTTTCACTTTTGGACATAGAGCTTAAGTTCGCATGGAAGTATAGTGAATGATAGGGTGGTGTTTTTGAATCACCATAAAGCAAGTGGGAAACTGGTGGATGAGCCTCCTTAGTATGTACCAGAACGCACTAAGAACAAACTGTATCTGGCACTTGGTTTCATGGTCCTTCTCATATACGTCTTGCATATCGTAGTGACACCTCTTGGGT
>Ga0315534_1000626_pt1 | contig 24766 bp, 20 predicted proteins | sample SalMarSW160240MG_FD_203094 | JGI IMG/M metagenome (GOLD analysis project Ga0315534, IMG submission 203094) | Salt marsh sediment microbial communities from the Plum Island Ecosystem LTER, Massachusetts, United States - Salt Marsh Sediment SW1602-40 ...
GCCTGTCGTAGCTTCCGTAGCGCTTCCTACGCCTTTTTTGACAGCGCAGATGGCGATGGAGCTCTCCTCCGGCCCGTTTATCGGTGAGAATGTATTGGTAGATCCATTCGTGACTGATTTGAAGACCGCAGTTTTCGTTGAGCCAGCCCGACACCTGCTCTGGGCTCCACTCCTTGCGGATCATGGATTCGATTATACGCCAGATGGATGTATCGATACGATATCTGGCCCTTATGCGTCTGTTCAAGGCGAATTGATGAGCTTGTTTTGGTCGATATCCCCTCGGTCCGCGATTCCGTCGGAGTTCTCTGCTAATCGTGGACTTGTGAACGTTGATCAAAATCGCAATTTCGGTTTGGTTGTGTCCCGCTTTCAGAAGTGCATAAATCTGGTATCTTTGTTCCTGGGTAAGCTGCGTGTAGATTCTCATCAGTGCTCCTTTGACTTTGGTCGGTCTAAGAAGCTCTGATACTACCGCAGCTTACCTCTTAGTCCAACCTTCAAAGTTGCACTTCGGAGTTGAATCTACGTACTAATGCTGGCAGGAGAATGGATTGAATCCAGTGTGATGAACAGATTCATAACATTAGATTTGTATTCGTTCGGCTACCATTTAGGATAAATATGATAAGAATTCTACCAAATTAATCATACCTTGAGATATTTGAACTCGATCGTTGGAACCAGCGAATCCGCGTTAATTCAGTTCATCGAAGAAGCAAATCAGAGGTGTCCTGTTCCGCTTACATTCTGTCCGGAATTGAGATTCACGATGGATAGGTAGATGAACCAATTATTCGATCTCACGGATTGTCCACGTGTGTTTCATTCAGGTTGACGTATCACCTCGAATGCCGGAAAATACCTTCCCACTTGTTTAATCTTTTCTTCAGTCGTTACGACCTCACCAAAGTCTACAGGATGAAGAAAAATTACCGCTGTCCTTCGACGTTTTCATCCACCATCATTGTTGCCCATGCGCACGTTATTGGACGATTCGATCAACAACCCGGCTGCGCTTTCTGCATTTCCTTATTCCCTTTTACTATCGTGAGCTGAAATCACAGATCGGTTCCGATTCTCCATGCCTGAGATTTCTTCTCCATCGCTTTCGAGATCGAGGTTATCGCCCGGACCTGGGTTGGGCTGGATCCAACTGCGTCCATCTTGGGCGATGAGGACCTCGGCGGCTTCCGGCCCCCACGAGCCCGCACGGTAGTTCGGGAAATCGACAGGTGTATCTTGTTCCCACGCTTTTAGCACAGGTGTGATGATCGACCATGCTGCTTCCACTTGATCGGCGCGCATGAACAGCGTGGCGTCGCCGAGCGTTGCATCCAGCAGTAAAGTCTCATAAGCTTCCGGTGGGACCGTATGGAATGCATCAGCGTAGCAGAAACGCATTTCTACCGGGCTTAGTCGCAGATGAGGTCCGGGCTGTTTGGCCTGGAATCGCAGCATGATGCTTTCTCTGGGCTGAATGCGAATGACCAATCGGTTGGGATGCCAACTCGGGATGGAAGCGCTGGGAAAAGATTGATGCGGTACGGGGCGAAACTGAATCACCACCTCGGAAGCTCTCACGGGCAGGCGTTTCCCCGTACGCAGGTAGAATGGAATTCCCTGCCAGCGCCAGTTATCGACGAACAATTTCAAGGCAGCGAAAGTCTCGGTGGACGAATCCGAAGCTACATCCGGCTCCTGGCGGTAGCCCGGGACTTTTTCCCCCTCCACCCATCCAGCGCCATACTGACCGCGTGCAGCGTAAAGGTGGGCTTCCTCCACACTGATTGGCCGGATGGCGCGCAGCACGTCGACTTTCTTGTTTCGAATTTCGTCATCGTTGAAAGATACCGGAGGTTCCATGGCGATCAAACAGAGCAGCTGCATTAGATGATTCTGGATCATGTCGCGCAGGGCACCCGCATTTTCATAGTATGCCCCGCGATGTTCCACTCCGACTTGTTCAGCGACCGTAATCTGGATGTGATCGATATAGCGCCTGTTCCATAAGGGCTCAAACAAAGCATTGGCGAACCGAAAAGCAAGAATATTCTGGACCGTTTCCTTTCCCAGGTAATGATCGATTCGATAGATCTGCCTTTCTTCGAAGCACTTGCCGAGCAAGCGATTCAACGCTCGAGCCGAATCAAGGTCCTTGCCGAAAGGTTTTTCTACGACAATCCGTGCCCGACTGGGGTCACACGCCAGACCGGATACTTGCAGCGCAGGTGCAATCACGCGGATCATGGAAGGTGGCGTGGCCAGATAGAACAAACGCGTTGCTGGACCCCCCCAGGCTTGTTCACGAGCATCGAGATTCTTGGCCAATTCTCGATATGTGTCAGCTTTGGAGAAATCAGCACTTATATAGTCACCGATATGCTCAAGGAATGCTTGCCATTTTTTTGCTTCCGTTTTTCCGTGTCTCGAGAATCGATCCACGCCGTCACGTAGGCGTTTGTGAAAAACCTTTTGATCCATTGCTTTACGATCCACGCCAATGACGGTGAATCGCTCAGGTAGCCATTGATCGAGGAAGAGACTGTATAATGCCGGCATTATTTTCCGCCAGGCAAGATCTCCTCCTGCCCCAAAAATTACCAATTCCGTGGGATTGGGTCGTAGATTGTTCACGATTTCTGCTCCTTCCCCCATTGGGTGTGAAAATCTCCCTGGGCATCCACACGTCGAAAAGTATGTGCCCCGAAGTAATCCCGTTGTGCCTGGATCAGATTCGCCGGAAGCCAGGCACTGCGGGTCGCGTCAAAATAGGCCAAGGCGGTCATCAATCCGGGAATCGGAACCCCCAATTCGGTAGCCAGGGTGACGATTTTCCGCAATTGCCCCTGCCGGGAATCGACTTTCTGCCCCAATTTGGAATCCAAGAGCAAGTTGGCTAAGTCCGGGTGATCGAGGTACGTTTGTCGAATGGTCGTCAATAAGGCGGAGCGAATGATGCAGCCCCCACGCCAGATGCGGGCGACTTCTGCCAGATCCAGTCCATAGTCGTAGGTTTTCGAGGCTTGGTGTAAGAGACTCATACCCTGCTCGAAGACGAGGATCATCGCCATGTAGACTGCGTTGTACAGATCCTCAAGGTATTGCCCGCCATCTTCGGGAAATGTGTGATCGGGACCGGAAAGGATGCGGCTTGCACGAACGCGCTCCTCTTTCTCTAGCGAGAGATTGCGCATGGCGACGGCAGTGTCTATCGTCATGGCCGGTATGCCGATGTCCATGGCATCCTGTGAAGCCCACTTGCCCATGCCGGTCTGTTGCGCTTCGTCAAGGATGACATCCACCAGGGGTTTGCCCGTTTTTGGATCGGTTTCATGGAACACGTCGGAGGTGATTTCCATGAGATAGCTGTTCAGCTCGCGCTCGTTCCAGGCGGTCATGACCTCGTCGATCTGCTCGTTCGACATGCCCAGGCCACGTTTCATCAAGTCGTAGCTTTCTGCAATGATTTGCATCAGGCCGTATTCGATGCCGTTGTGGACCATTTTGACGTAGTGTCCCGCAGATCGAGGACCGAGGTAGGTCACACAGGGTTCGTCGTCTACTTTGGCCGCCACCGCTTCGAGGATCGGTTGGACGAGCTTATATGCTTCCTCGGGACCACCAGGCATGATGCTGGGACCGTGACGCGCGCCATACTCGCCGCCCGAGATCCCGACTCCGAGGTAGTGGACGCCGTGTTTTATCAACGATTCAGCCCGTCGTTCTGTGTCGCGGAAATGCGAATTTCCGCCGTCGATCAAGATGTCGCCTATTTTTAGATGGGGCTTTAGGCTTTGAATGACCTCGTCGACGGGCTTTCCGGCCGGGACCAGGATTATGAGGACGTGCGGGATTTTCAACTGCGCAATGAGATTTTCGATGCTATCCGCCGTCATGATCTCCGGCCGATCGGTTTCATCGCGGAGTGCTTTCACCTGATCCGGATCGCGATCGTAGCCAACAACCCCATAACCATGATCGGCGATATTCAGAACCAGATTGCGTCCCATGGTGCCCAAGCCGATCATGCCGATATCTGCCAAGTTTTCCATTTTTATGACCCCTTTGTTCCATGCGTTGTTTGCCCGTGGATCTATGTGGGCAAGTTCGCGAGGTTCTCTGTCCGGATTTACCGATTGATTCACAATTCCACTTACCCATCGAGAACGAAGCCCATTTCAGCCAGCGCGGCCTTCGTGGTGTCAAAGCCTTTGTGAACGATGCCGCGAATCCCTAGCGATCCTGCAATTTCCACGAACATCGCCCGATCATCGACATACACCACGTTATGCGGGTCGACCTGGGCCACATCGAGGGCCAGGCGGTAGATATCCAGGTCCGGTTTGCGGACATGGACGAAACACGAGCCGATGAAAAAATCGATAAACGCTTCCAGATCGAATTTTTTAATTCGATATTGCATCAACTCGCGGCCTTCGTTGCTGACGGCGCCAATCCTCAGCTTGTAGCGCTGCCTGAGTTCGTGCATAAGTTGAATCATCTTCGGAAACGTACGAGTCTGATCGAGGATGTACTGTTTGAACTCGTCCTTCGTGAATGGCCGTGTCTTGTAGAAAACGACACGATCGAGATAGGTATCCAGGCTGAGTTTGCCTTCTTCGTACGTGTCGTAGGTCAAGTGGTGCCGCTCATTTAATTCGTTGATGTCGATGCCGAATTTTTCAGCCGTCTGACTGCGAAGATTGTGGTCCCAACCGTTCGTAAGCAGCACGTTTCCGATGTCGAGAAAGAACACCGTAGGTAATGAATCTTCTAGCATAGGATTACCTCCTGCCTCCGTCGCTGGAAAGCGTTGCTACACTTCTTGCTGCGAAGAATCTCGGTTGAAGTCTGGCAGCCGTAGCCAATCAAAGCGTAAGTCGAATGATGAGATGCGATTTCCATGTTTTGGTTGCGCAGTGCCGCTGACTGGGATCTATGAACTAACCAGGCATTCATAGTATTTCCTGTAAATGCTCTTCCAACGTTGTCAAGCTCCTGCATAAGCTGCCGTCGAGATGGATATGTAGTATGGGAACCTCCCGGCGCTGCAGAGATTGAAGGTCGCCCAATGCCTCAGCCTGTTTCATCATGCCGAAGGTGTATTCCGCGTTGGGAATCCCGGGATCGACGTCGTCGTCCGCGGTCAGTTGCAGGAAGAGTCCGGATGCGGGACCGCCCTTGTGCAATTGACCGGTCGAATGTAGAAAACGAGGGCCATAGCCTACGGTCGTTGCGATGCGCAGGCGATCGCGCACGATGCGGCGGATCGACTGCAATAACTGATCGGTCACTGACCGCTCTTCCAAATAGGCCATGATGGCGAAGTAAGAGTCGGAATTTGTGTGAGCAAAGAAGTCGCTCAAAGCGTGATCCAGGCTGGTCTCCGCTTCCCCCGTGAAGACGGTTAATCCCTGTGCTTCGAACATCGGACCTTCTGCGGGCAGTTGTCCTTCCTTCTCAAGCTGCGTAAGCAGGCGATCGGTGTTGTCCTTGCTCTCCTGTACATTGGGTTGGTCGAAGGGGTTGATGTTCAAGATCGAACCGGCGACTGCCGTAGCGATTTCCCAGCGGAAAAATTCCTGGCCCAGGTCGAGTGGGTCGTCCAACGTGATGGCCAGGATCGGGTTTCCGGCCGCCCGCAGGGCTTTCACACGGTCGTCGTCAGCCAGAGGCTGATCGCGCAGCTGAATGACGACGAACAAGCGATCTTCGCCGTAATTTTCCGGCACGCCGAGCGGTTCTCCGGCTACGGGTATCAATCCCGTGCTGTCTTTGCCGGTGCTTTCGGCGAGTAATTGTTCCAGCCACATGGCGAAGCTTTCCATGCGAGGATCGACGATGAAAGTTACCTTATCTCGACCCTGGCGTGCAGCCTCACCCATCGCAGCACCAAGGACGATTCCCGGGTTTTCCGCCAGGGGAACACAGGCATCGCAGGCATGCCGCATACGCAGGGCACGCTGAAGGAGTTGATCCACGTCTACGCCGTGTAAAACAGCGGGAAGCAAACCGAAAAATGAAAGCGCCGAGTAACGACCGCCGATGTCAGGATAATTGAGGAAGACCCGTCGATAGCCCTTCGACTTTGCAAGTTCGGCCAATTGGGTGCCCGGATCGGTTATGACGACAAAGTTGTCTACCGCTCTGGGGCCTTTTAGATTGGAGATCAAATGGAAGAAGTAGTCCCCCAGGGCCAGGGTCTCGGCGGTCTTGCCCGATTTACTGGCGATTACGACGAGCGTATCCTCGAGGGGAAGTGTCTGCTGCAATTTGAGGATGGTGGCCGGAACGGTTGAATCCAATACCGTCAGCGGAAGACCGTGGCCGTTGGTACTGAAGATGTGTTGAAACACGGAGGCGGCAAGGCTGCTTCCACCCATGCCGATATGCAGGACGTGCCGGAAACCTTCCCCGATCACTTCGTCATAGAAGGCATGCAATTGGTCGAGCTGATTCTCCATTTGTTCGGCGACGTGCAGCCAACCGAGGGCATTCTTGATCTGCTGCTGTTCTTCGAGCTCGTCACTCCACAATGCGGCATCCTTACGCCAAAGGCGCCGATGGAAATCTTGTTGTTGCAAACGATCCATCCACTCCTGTATATCACGCTGTGAAGATCCGCTGTGGATGATTTGTCGATCCAATGGATCGGAAAGCGCTGCCTGTCGCCTTTCCTCCAGCGTTTTCATCAACTGGTCGTACGGTTTGATGAATTTTTCGATGCCTTCTTTTTCAAGCTGGGCTGTCACCGCATGTAGATCGACGCCGGCCTTTTCCAAGTGCGCCAATTTGTGCTGTGCCGCATCGATGCCCTGCTCGAGACGCGGTTTCGGATCGCCATGATCACGATAGGCGTTCAATGTGGAAAGGGGCAAGGTGTTGACCGTGTCCGGACCGAGCAGCGCTTCCACATATTTCACATCGCTGTAGTTGGGGTTCTTGGTGCTCGTACTGGCCCAGAGCAGGCGTTGTGGTTTGGCCCCCATTTCGCGCAGAGATTGGAATTCGGATGCGTGAAAGGCCTCCTTCCATATCTGGTAAGCCGCTTTCGCACTGGCGATCGCAATCTGGCCGTGAAGTTCTTCGGCAACCGCAGCGTTCTCTCCCTTTGCGTCCGCCCGCTTTTCAAGCATGGGGTCGACCAGAACGTCGATGCGGCTTAAGAAGAAACTGGCCACGGAAGCGACGTTGCCGAGGGGCAATCCAGCGTCTCGGCGGTCCTCAAGACCGGCTAGGTAGGCTTTGATCACCTGGCGGTACCGATCGAGATCGAAAAGCAAGGTTACGTTGACGTTGATGCCCTCTCGAATCAATTCCCGGATCGCCGTGAGACATTCTGGCGTACCCGGAACCTTGATCATGACGTTCGGCCGATCGAGTCTTTCCCAAAGTCGACGTGCTTCAAGCACGGTGTCTTGCATATCCCTTGCGAGATGGGGAGAAACCTCCAGGCTGACGAAACCATCGGCTCCTTCGGTTTGTTCGTATATCGGCCGGAATAAGTCGGCCGCCCGGCGAATGTCCTCGATCGTCAAAGCGTCATAGATCTGGGATACAGTTTTTTCTTCCAAGGCGAGGGTTTGAATTGCTTCATCGTAGTCGTGGCTTCCCGCAATCGCCTTTTCAAATATGGAAGGATTCGAGGTGACACCTTTCAAACCGTCTTCCTCGATCATGCGCTGCAGTTCGCCCGATTCGATCATCCCGCGGCGGATGAAATCGAGCCAAACGCTCTGGCCGATTTGCGCAACTTTTATCAGTGGGTTTACTTTCATCGTTTTCCTCCATAGCGGTTGATATCCGCCGTTCTGTTTGGTCGTTCCTTCGCCTGAAAAATGTGTTGCCGTTTATTGGTTCGCTGGTTGTCCCCGTGGACGACGAGCGCCAACATTGGATTACGGTCTATGTTGATGGTAACATTTGGGAGGTGCCTGTGTCCTTATTGCTGGATAGAAATTGGATAAAGAAAATCTTAAGCGAGATCGAGACCGGGTTTGCACACACGCATTTGGATGCGTGAGCGGCACGTCGAAAATGCCCAATAAAATGAGCCCGGCGATCGGAAGGGATGATGTCTGCCTTTGGCACGATCACCAACGCCCAACCGCCGGGCTGATGAAACGGTGGTGCGTACACCTTCTTGAAAGCGCTAGGCTGGAGGTTGGCCGAGGGTCAGATCGATTTGGATCGAATCCCCAGCGCGGAAGATCGAAAGCGTTACTTGCTGATCCGGGTGCATCTGCCCGAGTAATGCCTGTAGATCCTCAATCGTCGCCACCGCAGTATTGTCAATCGCCAGGAGGACGTCGCCGCCGATGGTGATTTCTTGGCCCCCAACTGTGATAATTTCATCGCCGGCGACCAAACCGGCTTGATCCGCCGGGCTACCGACTAGCACCTGCTCGATCAGTACGCCACTCAGCGACTCAGGCAGATCCGCCGCTTGAGCGATCTGCGTGGTCATCGCGACGCCACGGATACCGAGATACGCCCCCGTCAGGTTGGTTTGCTGTGCCGTTTGCGGCGCTTGCGTGGGACGTGCTTGCAGCTCGACCTGCACGGTCATCGGTTTGCCATCCCGGATGATGGACAGTTGGACTGTCTGGCCGACTTCGGTCTCCAAAGCCAGATAGGAAACCAGGTCATCGAAGGATTTCACGGGGTGCGAGTCGATGGCGGTGATCACGTCACCACCGATAGGAAATTCCTGATCGTTAATCGTGGCGGTGCTGTCGCTTCCTTTTATGCCGGCTGAATCAGCTGGACCGTTGGGGGTCACGTCGATAACCAGCGCCCCCAGCTGTCCTTCAGGCAGCTGCATGGCGTCAACCACTTCGGGAAACAGAGTCGTACCGGTGATGCCGATATAGGGATGCTGGTACTGGCCGGTTTCGATCAAGGCCGGAACGACCTTGCTCACGATCGCGGCGGGAATTGCAAAGCCGATGCCCGCAGATGCGTCGACCGGCGAGATGATCGCCGATGTCACGCCGATGACTTTACCCTGGTCGTTGACCAGAATCCCACCAGAATTCCCCGGGTTGATGGGTGCATCCGTCTGGATGATCCCGGGAATGGTGTAGCCCGAACTTTGCGTGGATGAGCTTTCTACCGGAAGTGATCGGCCCAACGCCGAAACGATTCCGAGCGTCATCGATCCCTGTAAACCGAATGGGTTGCCGATGGCGATGGCCAGTTGTCCTACCTTCACATCATCCGCTGGAGCCATTGTCACTGGAGGCAAGGCCTCGGATGGGCGGTCCACCTTGATCACTGCAAGGTCACTATTGGGATCTGCTCCAACGACCTGTGTGGGAACGACCGCGCCATCGGAGAATGTGACGCGTATATCCTGGGAGTTCTCCACGACGTGATTGTTCGTTACGATATAGCCGTCCCGATCCCAAATAAATCCGGAGCCCGTGGCTTCTTGTTGCTGCGGGGTCAAGAAGCCGAACAAAGAAGTCGCCATCGTCTCCTGGACCACGCGGATATGGACGACAGAGGGGCCGACTTGTGTGTAAATATTCTCCAGTGATCCCTCGAGAGAGGCTAACAACCCCGACGCTGACTGGGAAGGTGCGTTGACTTCGGGTGCAATGGTTGGTGTCGGAAGTGCGGTCGTCGGCGTCGATACCACACAACCCGAAACCATTACGCCTGCCAAGACGACTGCGCTGAATATGACTGCAGTTCGAAAATGGATAGTGTTTCTTTTCATTGGTTTTTCTCCTTGTTTCTCTTCTGATATCGAAGAGGGGTTATTGAAGCTGGGTTTGAAGCTGCGTATTCGGGACGCGGGGCGGGAGGCGTCTGCTCTGCATCCGCCGGAGGCCGGTTCCCTAAAATGTTTTTCAATTCGTTCTGGCCGATCGTTTCTTCTTGGAGCAACGTGTCGGCGAGTTCGATCAGCTTTTCTTGTTTTACGTTGAGAAGTTCACGGACGTAGGAATGCCTTTCGTGAAGGAGCTCCTGGATATCGCGATCGATATGGGCGGCGGTCTCCTCGCTGAAATCGTGCCCTCGGGCGAGTTCGTATCCCAGAAATGGTTGTTCATCGTCGCTGGCGAAGGCCATCGAATCCAGAGATCCCATACCCCAGCGGGTGACCATGCGCCGGGCGAGACGAGTCGCCTCGACCAGGTCGTTTTCAGCGCCGGTGGTCGGATCTCCGATCATCAATTCTTCCGACGTTCGGCCGCCCAGCATCACCGCCAGGCGTGCCAGAAGGTAGCCGCGGCTGTAGTTGTAATGGTCTTCGCCGGGAACTTGCTCCGTCACACCTAAAGCCTTCCCGCGTGGGATGATGGTTACTTTGTGCACCGGATCTGCAAGCGGTGTGAACCAGGCAACTAGCGCGTGGCCGGCTTCATGGAAGGCTACGATTCTGCGTTCGTTGGGATCCAGCAATAACGGTCGAACACCACCAAGGAGAACCTTGTCCACCGCCTCCTCGAAATCGGTCATGGTGACCTTTTCGTGTTCATTTCGGGCGGCAATCAGTGCCGATTCATTACACAAGTTGGCCAGATCTGCGCCGCTGAAGCCCGTCGTAGTGCGTGCGAGGAGATCGAGGTCGACGTCTTCTGCGAGGGGAATCTGGCGCGTGTGAATGCGCAGGATCCCTTCCCGACCGGCTCGATCTGGCATGTTCACAACGATGCGCCGGTCGAAACGCCCTGGACGCAGCAAAGCCGGGTCGAGAACGTCCGGCCGGTTAGTGGCGGCCATGAGGATCAGTTCCTGGTGCTCGTCGAAACCGTCCATTTCGACCAAAAGTTGATTCAGGGTTTGTTCGCGTTCGTCGTTGACCGCTCCCAGACCGGCACCACGTCTGCGCCCAACGGCATCCAGCTCGTCGATGAAAACGATGGCAGGGGCAGCGGCTTTGGCCCGCCGGAATAAATCCCGGACGCGGCTGGCGCCCACGCCGACGAACATCTCTACGAATTCCGAGGCGCTGAGGCTGAAAAAGGGAACGCCAGCTTCACCGGCTACAGCACGCGCCATTAACGTCTTGCCCGTTCCCGGCGGGCCTACCAGGAGGACGCCGCGCGGAATGCGGGCTCCCAGTTCGTGGTATTTCTTCGGGTGGCGCAAGAAATCAACGACTTCTTGTAGATCGCGTTTGGCTTCATCTGCTCCGGCTACATCGTCGAAGGTGACATTCTCCCGCTGTTCTTCGTACTGGCGGGCCTTGCTTTGTCCGAAATTGAAAATGCCTTTTTGGTTCTGGGCAGCCTGGCGTCCCATCCAGTAAAGCACACCGAGCATCAATAGTATCGGTAAACCGTTGCTGAGTAATACGATGAACCAGGGTGTCGAAGAGGGCTCAGCCTGGATGATCACGTCGTGCGCCTTCAAAATCGACAGGAGTTGTGGATCGCCGACGCTTTCCGGGAATATTGTAGTAAACCCTGTGTAGAGCACCGGTTCCGGGTTGTCTGAATTCACTGTCCCGCTGGGAGTTGGAGTTATATTTGCTGTCGTTAAATCCGATGCGGGAAGCGCCTGGGGTTCGCTGAACTCTCCCTGGATTTGACTCTCGTGGATGGTTACGCTGGCGATGTGATTCTGCACGACCTGATCGATGAAACCGCTGTAGTTCAAATCTGCTTCGGCCTGGGTTTGCGGCCAAAACGTTGCCAGGTTCCAGATGATCAATGCCAGCAGGATAAGCCACCACAGCCCGTAGAAACGAGGGGGATGTTCTTGATCCTTATTGACATCCAACATATCGTCCGTCCTTGATTGATCTCGAAGCCATACATGTCGGGTATGCCTGATCGTTTATCGTTTCCAGGTAAATCGTCCAAAGTGAATCGAGTCTGCCCGGAGACGATCACCCAGCTTTTTAGCTTCTTCTTGCTTTATACCCAAGCGAGGGCTTCGTCGTCCTTAAGCGAGGCTGTTTGGAAGTTAAAGGTTGTTTAAAGCAAAATCGATCGTCGTTTTGGGCTGACGGCTCAAGAGGTCTGCGAGCGGGTGAGCGGCAGACGAATGGTGAAACGAACGCCTACCGGAGGGATATTGCCGGCTTCGATGGCGCCACCGTGGGTTGTGGCGATATCTCGGGCGATGCTCAATCCGAGGCCCATGCCCTGTGGGAAACGCGTTTCCTGGTTTCCCCGGTAGAAGGGGGTGAAGATGTGCGCCAGGTCTTCCTCGGACAGCCCTGGTCCATTATCCTCGACGTGAATACATACCTGCTCATCGCAGATTTGGGCGAAAACCCGGACCTTTCCGCCCTTGGGTGCGAATTTGATCGCGTTGCTGACCAGGTTGCCGATCGCTTGCCCCAATCGCACGGGATCGATCCACATCGCAGGAAGGTCTTCACTTTGCACTACGAAATTAATTTGTTTGTCTTCCGCAAACGATTTCCAGGGCGCCATTGTCTGCTGCAGCCAGACATTGAGGCCCAGGCGTTCGCGCTGGAGTTCGAGCCGGCCCGCAGAGCTGTCGTACAAGTTGGTTAAATCGTCCAGCAGTCTTTCGAGGCTGTGGGTTTGCTTCTCCATCCCGGCCAGAAGTTCCTGCCGCAGTTCGAGGTCGTCCGCGGCACCGTGAATCAAAGCCTGCGCGCTGGAACGCAGCGCACCGATCGGTCGGCCTAATTCGTGGACCAGATTGGCGAGCAACTTCTTCTGTTGGCTTTCGAGCGCGTGCAAACGTTCGACCAGGTGGTTGAACGCTCCAGCAAGCTGCTGCAGCTCTTCCGGTCCGTGTATATCTATGTGTGCGGGTTTGGCTTTCCATGCCATCTCGTGTAAAGATGAGGTGATCGTCTGCAGAGGTTGCTCGAGGCTTATTGCCAAACCTAAACCGATCAACGTGCCGATGACTAACCCTGATAACAGAATGATCGCCACGACAAGACGGAGCTGCATTAGATCGTCGGCGATACTTTCCAATGGTTGTGAGATACGCACGATCCCTTCTGGCATCCCGTCGTCGTTTTCGACGGTTTGCCAGACGTCGATGATTTCTGTAGCGAGGTTCCGGTTCACGAATACGGTTCTTCGGGATTCGAGCACCTCTGTGATGTGGGGGGAATCGATTGCGGAGCCGACGAGGTTCTGCTGCGTAGTAGAACTGGCGGCCAGGACGATGCCGCTCGGATCGAGCAACATCAACTTCCAGGGTGCTTCTTGAATATATTCATCGATGAAAGCTTGCGCACGGCTTGCGTTTCCGAGGAGCGAAGGATCATGTTGAAGCATCTCTACAATCAGGTCGATTTCGGCTTCGATCTCCGAGCTGTAGCGGGGGATGAAGATCAGCCTTTCGACAGAAAAAACGAGAATCAGACCCAGCAGGGGAAGGATGATGAGAAACGGTAAGACATTGCCGAGAATGAAGCGCCACCTCAGATTCAACGAGGCTTACCCCTCCTGTGGATCCAATCTGTATCCGACACCGCGAATCGTAACGATTCGTTTGGGGGTGTGCGGATCATCTTCGATTTTCTCGCGAAGCCAGCGGATGTGGACATAAACCACTTGCGGCTCGCCGACGTATTCCGGCCCCCATACACGCACGAGCAGGTCTTCGGCCGAAATTACTTTGCCCGCTTCCATTGCCAGGGTATGAAGCAGGTCGAATTCCCGGCGGGGTAATTCGATCTCCCGCCCTGCGACCGTGACGGTGTGTGCGCGGGGATCGATGTGTATGTCGCCCAGTGTCAACGGATGGTTTTGTGGGGGTGGAGTATGAGGGGTTTGGGTGCGGCGAAGCACGGATTTAATGCGAGCCAGGAGAACGTCCTGGTCGAATGGTTTCGTGACGTAATCATCGGCACCCAATTCCAATCCCAAGGCTTCGTCCAATTCGCGCCGGCGTGCCGTGAGGAAAATCACCGGGCAGACGATTTCCTCCCGAAAGACTCGCAATGCATCCAGGCCGTCCATGCCCGGAAGACCGATATCTAACAGGACGAGATCGGGTTTTTCTCGACGCGCGACCGCAATGGCATCCTCCGCTGATTCCGCCGTACTTACTTTGTATCCGGCTTGTTCTAAATTGAAGCTGAGGCTGCGTCGCAGCAGGGCATCATCGTCAACGAGAAGCAGTCGTGCAGGGTTCATGAATGCGTACCTTCTTAATTCAATGCAGTGTGCGGATATTCTTTCGGCACATCATATTTTATCAGCAAGGTGAGGCAAGCATGCCTATTTTACATCAGAACGAGGGCTGCAATGAAAATCGCCAGAACTCGCTTAATGTTTACTTAATATCGCCATAAAGGCGAAGCCTGGGCGGGTATGCTATGTTGTAGATGGGTTTCGATGGGGGGGTAAAGGCTCTCGATTCGGATGAGAAATGGTTGAGCTGGATATACCATTCAGCGTCTTGTTTACACTTTGTGCCTTATTGATGGTCGTTGGGGTGTTTTGCTTCGTCTGGTTTAGGGGGCAAAGGATGAGCAATGACGAGCAAGCTTCTCAGTTCGACGCCAGTGAAAGTCTCTTGGTCTGCCTCACGGTTCTCGCGGTGATTGTCCTGCTCGGTTCGATGCTCCTGTTGTTTTTCGAAAGCCACTTCTATAACTGACACATAACCATCGGAACGCTCATCCTGCGGTGATCTTCAGGATTCGGCGGTCGGCGAAATCCATATGGCTTCTTCTTTAAGCAATCTGTTATTCGGGATTGGAGTGCAGGTTGTCTTTAGCTTTTCTTTGGCTGTTTATAAAGACGAATCAATTCCAAAGGCGGGAAAATGTATAAAACAAGGAGGTTCGTATGTCGAGTGAGAAAATGTTGAAAAATCAGAGAAACGACGAACATCTTGAAGATCCAGCCTTCGTACGAAACCTTTTCAGCGGCGTCAAGTTAGCCTGGATTTGGTTGCTCGGATTGTACTTGGGTGTGAATTGGCTGCATGCCGGATGAGGAAAAATCACCAATCCTGCATGGGTCGGGAGTGATGCCGGCACTGCGCTAACGGGCTTTGTGCAGCACGCCCTGATGAAAGCGAGCGGTGAACATCCGGACGTTCAAGGTTGGTATGCCACTTTCTTGAAGCAAATGGTAGTCACGCATCCAGCCTTCTGGAGCTATTTGGTCGTCCTTGGGGAAACCCTGGTAGGTATCGCTTTGATCCTGGGTATCTTCACCGGCGTGGCCTCGTTCTTTGGGCTATTCATGAACGAAAGTTTTCTCTTGGCAGGCTCCGTCAGCCTAAATCCCATCATGCTTCTGCTAGCCGTTCTTACCGTCCTTGCTTGGAAGGTAGCGGGATGGTGGGGAATTGACCGCTGGCTTCTACCACTTCTGGGGACTCCCTGGGAGCCCGGGCCGATCTTTCATAGGACCGAAGACATTGGCCACAATCAAAAGGCACACCAGGTGATGAGGCCGTGATTGTGCCGTTGATTCATGTATGAATAGGAGTGTCTATCGCATGAGTAACAAGCTGGCGATGGGACATGTTAGCCGGTAGGGTGATTTGCAATGATCACGAACAAGGAAACCGATCCTTCCCGAGTTGCCTCGTAGGGTACTTCCGACTGCATTAATCCTGCCTTGGATGATCACACGCCGTCGCGAGTTGATGGGTGATCTAGCCAATACACGCATCACCAGCGTCGTGCTTGGCATCTTGTTGTTTTTGATCGTCGCACCCAATGGTTACTTTTTCATTGGCATTTTCAGAGGAGGTTGATCTGTGCTGCAGAAAGGAATGTGACTTTGTTGTGTGTCGTATTCACGCATACTTGAACCGAAGATTATTTCCTTACAACTTGCCTGGCAGGGTTTCGCTCTACCATCGGTTTTCTTCATTTAATGTCGCAATCTCATGTCCGGCTTGCACGGACCATTTGTTTACGATATAGTTAAGAAGTGTGCGGGGTTTTACAGAAATATAAAAAGACCCTACGCGAAGCATCGATATTTCGATCTCAGAAGCGACGGTCGGATTTAAACCAACGAATGGGGGATTTAGCGACTCTTGCCTTAGCAGACTTGGCTCCGTCGCCTCGGAGAAAATCAAAAATCGCCAATTGTGTCTTCATATGCTGAGGGGCAATCTCGACCAGAGCGTGCGATGGGATTCGAATCCGATTTGCCGTTGGCATGGAGATTTTCTAGTGCGGCCCTACCACCTAGAATTCAACGATCTCTAAATCAGGGCCGTTCAACCCACCGCCAGGTTAATCGGTGCGGTGCGCAATTCCTCGCAGTCACGATTTTCGTTTGAGAACCATGAAGCCACCAGCCAATTGTCTTCTGGCTGGAGCAGATTGTGGATTTGTTCTGTCAGATTGAACGGGGACCGCTCGGCCCGGGTATGCGCTATCGGCGCATCGTAGTACTTACCGTTATCGAGGGAGGCATCGACCACATTTAAACTTCGCTTAAGCTGAATTTGTGATTCAGATAAGGATTTGATCTGTTGTTACATGATAATTTGAGAGAGATGCAAATTTTCTCGTTTTAGGATGGTATCAACGGATATGAAGATCGGCGTACAAATATCAAGTGGCATTTTTCCGAGAGGACATACCCCGCCGGGATATTCCGAAGCTGGAGTCAGGAGATCGCATGCTTGCGATCTCCTTGTTTTTAATTAGTGTTAATAGATAAGAAAAGTCTAGAATTACCCTCGTGCAGCATCGCAATTTTCGCAGCACCAACTGCAGAAGGTGGGACCGGAGCGACACTTTATCCAAGGAGTGAAAGATGGGCGAAAAATTTGATCAGGAACTGGATTGCAGCGGTTTGTCTTGCCCGATGCCGATCTTGAAGACCAAAAAGGCGATCGACGCACTGAGCGCGGGGAAGGTGCTCAAGGTCATTTCGACCGACCCCGGATCGGTACCGGATATGAATGCCTGGACATCGAAGACCGGGCATAAGCTTCTCGACCACGAGCAGCAAGACGACAAATTCATTTTCTACATCAAGAAGAAAGCGTAAATCAATTATGGGCGGAAGTTTGTCTTAATTTACACCCACGGGCTGAAGGATCCGAAGCGTCCAACGTGTAGGTTTATTGATCGTTGGCCGGTGAACAGGAGGAAGGTATGTCTAACGAAAGTGCAAGTCGCATGGCGATCATCGCAGCACACGGTACGCTCGATGCGGCTTACCCGCCGCTGATCCTGGCGACGACTGCTGCAGCGCTCGAGATGGAGGTGGCGATCTTCTTCACCTTCTACGGACTCGAACTATTGAAGAAAGATCATATCGATCACCTGCAGGTGGCACCGATCGCCAACCCGGCGATGCCGATGCCGGTTCCGAACATCATCGGTATGCTGCCCGGCATGACGGCTATAGCTACAGCCATGATGAACAGCATGATGAAGAAGGCTGACGTGAGTAAGCTGAGCGAGCTGCTCGAGGCGGCGCTCGAGATGAACGTGCGCCTGATTGCCTGCCAGATGACGATGGGCGTGATGGGCGTCAAGAAGGAAGACTTGATCGACGGCATCGAGATCGGCGGCGCAGCGACCTTCGTCGAGTATGCATCGCACAACGCCATCACGTTGACGTTCTGATCGAAAGGATAACACCCATATGGATGAAGAGCGAGTACTGATTGTGATGACCAGCGGCACGGACACGCCGCGCCGCTGTGCGACTCCGTTTTTTATGGCGACTCTGGCAGCGGCGATGGACTACGAGGTGGATATGTTTTTCACCATCGACGGCGCGCAGTTGCTGGTAAAGGGAGCGGCCGACAAAGTTTTCCCCAAGGAAGGCGGGCGCGCGGCCGGTGGCTACCTGCAAGACGCGCTCGATGCCGGCGTGCGTTTCAAAGCCTGCACGGCCTCGATGGAGTTGCACGGTTTGAAGAAGGAAGACCTGATCGACGGAGTAGAGATGGTCGGCGGTGCGTCGATGTGGGAAATGGCCGACGCCGCCAAAATCGTCGTTAGTTTCTAAGGAGGCAAATCCATGGCAACGATCAAGGGCTGCGAACTGCCGGACGATCTGTATTACTTGATTAAAAAGCACGTCTGGGCGAAGGAGATCGAAGGCGGCGATGTGCGCGTGGGCATGACCGCGCCGGCCATAAAGCTTGCCGGCGGTAAATTCATTGCCGTCACACCCAAGCGCAAGGCAATCGGCCAGAATCTGGTCCAGGGTAAAAGCATGGCCACCGTCGAGAGCAGCAAGTTCGTCGGGCCGGTACCGGCGCCAGTGTCGGGTGTGTTGACCAAGGTAAACGACGCCGTAGCCGAGAATCCCGACTTGGCTGTAAGCGACCCCTACGGTGAGGGCTGGATTGCCGAGATCACGCCCTCCGACTGGGAGGGGGAGAAGGGTGAACTGGCGCACGGCACGGAAGGGCTCGAAGCATACCGAGTCCAACTTGAATCGGATGGCGTCGACTGCAGCTCGTGAATGACCTGCAGATCGGGGAGGTGAACATGACGAAGCGTGAAACGATCCAAGAACGGCTGTCCCGTCAAGGAGTCGGCCGGCGGGAATTCTTCAAATTGAGCAGCGCACTGGCGGCCTTTCTCAGCCTGCCCGTGCGTGACGGCACGCGGGTGCTGGGAGTGGATACGATCACACCCAGGCCGTCGCTCGTGCGCCAGGTGCGGCACGCCCTGGAGACCAAGCCGCGCGTGCCCCTCATCTGGCTCGAGTTTCAGGATTGTGCCGGATGCACCGAGTCGATCTCGCGTTCGCTCTCACCGACGCTTACCGACTTGGTGTTGAACACGATCGATATCGAATACCAGGAAACGTTGATGGCCGCCGCCGGAACACAGGCTGAAGCGGCCAAACAGGCCGCGATGGATAAATACGCCGGCCAATACCTGCTCGTGGTCGAAGGCAGCGTCACGACCAAGGACGGCGGCGTATATTGCACCGTCGCTGGCAAGGCCAACGATGCATTGCTGAAAGAAGCAGCCCAAGGCGCGGCGGCGATCATCGCCGTCGGCAATTGTGCCTCCTTCGGCGGCATCCCTGCCGCTGCTCCCGCTCCGACGCAGGGCCTGGGAGTCGACCAGGTCATCACCGACAAGCCAGTCATCAACTTGCCCGGCTGCCCCGGCATCCCTGAGGTGTACACCAACACCGTCGTGCACTACCTGGTTTTCGGAGCGCTGCCCGAGCTCGATGAACTCAATCGGCCGAAATCCTTCTACGGTGTAACGATCCACGACCGCTGCCTGCGGCGACCGTTCTATGAGGCGGGTAAATTTGCCGGTAGTTTCGACGACGAGGGGTACCGCAAGGGGTATTGCCTGTATAAGTTAGGCTGCAAAGGCCCGACGACGTACAACGCCTGCGCCTCCATACGCTGGATGAATGGGTTGAGTTTCCCCATCCAATCGGGTCACCCCTGTTTGGGCTGCTCGCAGCCGGGATTCTGGGACGGGGGTGGGTTCTACCAGGGCCAATCGGCACCGCTCGAGCGTCCGGACTTACTGGCGATCGGCGCAGCGGCAGGGTCGGGCCTGGCGCTGGGCGCAGCAGCTGCGGCCGCCAATCGGGCGCAAAAGAGGCGCGCCCGAACCGAAAGAAATGAGTCGGGAGGCTGAAATGACCTGGGATGAAGTACTGCGCTTTGCGCGCGGACCGTTGTTTCAAGTCGCGCTGTTGATCTTCGTCGGTGGCATGACCTACCGCCTGATCCGGGTACTGTTGCTTGGTTGGGAACGTGATCGCGTGCCTGCCATGGGCAGCAAGAGCGTTGGTGTGCTGAAGTCGTACCTTAAAGGAATATTGATCTGGCCGTTTATCCCATGGGTGAAGGATACATTCAAGCGCAACCCGTTGATTTACGTCGCCGGCGGGTTGTTTCACCTCGGGCTGTTCGTCGTCATTTTCCTCGGTACTGCACACATGCTGGTCTGGAAGAGCCTGCTTGGTTTTGGTTGGCCGACGCTCTCACTGCCGATCGTTGATTGGATGGCGGCCGGGGCGATCGTGGCCATGCTGGCACTGTTCATCAACCGTCTGGTGAACCCGGTGCTGCGCATGATCAGCGGTCCGGCCGAGTGGCTGAACTGGGGTGTGGTCTTCTTGCCGTTGGTTACCGGCTACATCATGACCCACCATCTGTGGTTCGGTTACACGACGCTCTTCAGCCTGCACATGCTGGCCGTCGACTTGCTGTTGATTTATATCCCGCTTAGCCGGATTTCACACTTTATGTTCTATTTCTTTTCGCGCACGATCCACGGTACTGAATACGGTAAACGTGGCGTGATGCCCTAGGAGGTCGCCAATGCTCGCGACACAAGAGGCGCTTAACCAATTCGTCGAAGAAACGGGAGGCTGGATTGCTTCGCAGCTCGAAGCCTGTACGCGCTGTGGTATGTGCACAGAAGCCTGCCACTTCTACCTCAGCAGCGGCAATCCCGCATACAGTCCGGTCTGGAAGATGGAATTGCTGCGGCGGGCTTATGAAGGTCGCTTCACGCTAAGCGGACGTCTGAAGCTGGCTCTGGGGATCGAAAAGCCGATCTCGGATGCCGATCTCGAGGTCTGGCGCACGATCGACTACGAAGCCTGCACACTGTGCAACCGCTGTTCGCAGGTCTGTCCGATGGGTATTGACATCGGATCGCTGATCCACGGCGTGAGAGGCGCGCTGGCTGCGGCGGATATGGTCCCCAATGACCTCGAACAGGCTACCCAGAAGCAAATCGAGGACGGCAGCCCGCTGGGAGTCGATCTCGACACCTGGAAAGACCGCATGGATTGGATCCAGGACGAATGGGACGTGGAGCTGCCGATCGATGTGCAAGGGGCTGATACGATGGCCGTCTTCACTTCAATCGAGTTGATGAAGTTCCCCAGCAATATCGCCTACATCGCCAGGATCATGAAGGCCGCCGGCGAGAGCTGGACGATCAGCAGTAAAGGCCGTGAGGTGGTCAACTTTGGCCTGTTTGAAGGCAATACCGAGCACACCGTCCTGTTCTTGAAGCGCATTTTCGACGCCGCCCAGGAATTGGGCGTGAAGCGCGTGATGGTCACCGAGTGCGGACACGCCTACGAAGCGCTGCGATGGACGTCTTTCAATCTGATGCAGGTGCCGGAGGGGCTGGAAGTGACACACATCACCGGCATGCTGGGTGAGTTTCTGAACGCAGGCCGCATCAAACTCAAGGCAGGTGCAATGGACGACCGCCCGATTACGTTTCACGACGCTTGCAAGATCCAGCGAAAGGGCGGCCATATCAAAGAGCCGCGCCAGATTTTAAACATCCTGGCGCCGGAAAACTTCGTCGAGATGACGCCCAATCGGGAAGAGGGCATCTGCTGCGGCGCTGGAGGCGGTGTGATTTCGATCAAGGAGGCCGACCAAAAGCGTTACGACGCCTTCGAATTGAAAATCGACCAGATGGACCAAATCGGTGCCCAACGTGTGGCAATGGCTTGCTCCAACTGCCGCCTGCAGTTCACCGACTGCGTGCAGCATTTCGATCTGGATTGGAAGGTCTACGGACTTTCGCAAATGGTCGCCGAATCGCTTGCGGAATGATTTCCTTGTATGCGGTTCTGCTTGAGCGGGAGGGATGAATAATGGCTTCATTTTCCTTGAGTCCTGTCGAACGAGGGGTAATGCGCTGCAAACATACTGGCAGCTTCACCTCAGAAGATGTGCGCTCGCTGGCACAGTTTTTTGAAGATTACCGCGGTAAGTTGTTGATCGACCTCAGCGAAACGACTGCCGAGGAGTGCGCAAGGCATCTGAAGCACATGCGGCCTATGCTCCCCACCAGCGCCATTTTCGGGACGGAACTCGACCCCGAACTTTTGGCTGTGCCTGAATCGTATTACCTGCATGAGGTCCGCTATTTCGACACTGAAGAAGAAGCACTAGCTTGGTTGCGCGAGCAGCCCCGATAGGAGATACAACATGAGCCCACGTCTGGTAATCGATCCACTGACGCGTATTGAAGGCCACCTGCGTATTGAAGCGGAGGTGGATGACTCGCAGATTGTGCAGAAAGCGTTTTCCTCCGGCACGATGGTGCGCGGATTGGAGATCATCCTGAAGGATCGCGACCCGCGCGAAGCCTGGGCTTTCACCCAGCGCGCCTGTGGAGTGTGTACCACGGTGCATTCGTTTGCTTCGATCCGGGCGGTGGAGGACGCACTCGACATCCGCATACCGACGAACGCCAATCTGATCCGCAACATCATGATCGGCCAGCAGTACGTACACGATCACGTGATGCACTTCTATCATCTGCACGCGCTGGATTGGGTCGATGTAGTCGACGCGCTGCAGGCGGATCCGGCCGAAACCTCGCAGATTGCCCAGTCGATCTCCTCCTGGCCGAAGAGTTCACCCGGATACTTCAAGGACATTCACACCCGGCTGCAGGGGATCGTAGACAGCGGTCAACTCTCGATTTTCGCCAACGCTTACTGGGGACATCCGGCCTACAAGCTTCCACCGGCGATCAACCTGTTGGCAACGGCGCACTATCTCGAGGCGCTCGACTGGCAGAAAGACGTCGTCGCCGTGCACACTATCTTCGGTGGGAAGAATCCACATCCGAATTTCCTGGTGGGCGGCGTGCCCTGTCCGATCGACATCAACAGCGATGAAGCCTTGAACGCCGAGCGACTCTCCGTCGTCGGAGGAGCGATCCAGAAGATGATCGAGTTCGTCGACCAGGTATATTTACCCGATCTTCTGGCGATCGCGCCCTTTTACAAAGACTATGCCGGACTGGGTGAGGGTCTGGGGAACTTCCTGACGTGGGGCGAGTTCCCCGGCGGCGATATCGAGGACGCGAGTAAGTTCCTCGTGCCTCGTGGAGTGATCCTGGGGCGCGACTTGTCGAACGTGATCGAGCCCGACCCGAAGGATTTCGCTCAGGTGCAGGAGTTCGTCTCGCACTCGTGGTACGAATACGGCGACGGGGATTCAACCGGTTTGCATCCCTTCCAGGGTGAGACCAGGCTGAATTACACCGGTCCGCAGCCGCCCTACGAGCAACTGAATGTCGACTCCAAGTACTCCTGGCTGAAAGCCCCCCGCTGGAAAGGCACGGCGATGGAGGTCGGTCCGCTGTCGCGCGTGCTGATGATGTACGCGAGCGGTCATGCACAAACCCAACAGCTGGTCGAAACGGTTCTGGACACGCTCAACGCACCGGTGCAGGCCGTGTTCTCGACGCTTGGCCGCACGGCCGCAAGAGCGATCGAAACCAAGGTCTTCGTCGATGCCATGCAGGGGTACTATCAGGATTTGTTGGCGAACATCGCTTCCGGCGATACGCAAACCTTCAACGGCGAGCGCTGGGATCCGCTGTCCTGGCCGGGGCATGCGGAGGGCTTCGGGTTCACCGAAGCGCCGCGCGGCGCATTGGGTCACTGGGTGGTGATCGACGGCCGCAAGATCAGTAATTACCAGCTCGTCGTGCCGACAACATGGAATGCCTCACCGCGCGATGCGCAGGGTCAGGCTGGTGCGTATGAAGCCTCGCTGGTCGGTACACCGCTGGCTGTGTCCGATCAGCCGCTGGAAATTCTACGCACGATTCACAGCTTCGACCCGTGTATGGCTTGCGCTATCCACATGGTGGATGCGCAAGGGAATGCACTTACGCAGGTTTCGACGGATCCAGGGAAAAATGCCTGTCACGTTTGATTCGAAGTTACAGGTGGGAGGTATCCAATCAGAAGACCGATAGGAGTTTTATTCCTTAAGTCCGTAGAAAAGCCGCGTTGATACCTTTATTCAGAAGGGAAGTCTGTGGTCGAGTCAAAGGCGATCGTACTCGGTATCGGGAATTTACTAAATTCGGACGAGGGGCTGGGTATCCATGCAGTGCGGAGATTGGAGCAGAAATTCGGGCAGCCTGGCATCGATCTCCAATTCGTGGATGGCGGGACGCTCGGTTTGAACTTGCTGCCTCTGATCGAAGACGCAAGCCACATTCTTTTGCTGGATTGCGTGAACGCCGGGCAGCCACCAGGAACGGTCGTGGAACTGACGAAAGACCAAATCCCGCTGTACAGCGGTGTAAAGATGTCGGTCCATCAAACGACCTTTCAAGAGGTGCTTGGGCTGGCCAACTTGCGAAGTCGTTTACCGCCTCATTTGCACCTCATCGGCGTACAACCCGCTGACCTGTCCGTCGGCGTCGAACTCAGTCCAATTGTTGCCGACAAGCTTCCGGAAATCATGAAACGGGCGGAAGAAATCCTGGTCGAGTGGGGTATTCTTCCCACCTGCGAGTCCGGTTGAATGTCTCCATCGGATCTCGTGCGAGACGGCTTGAATTTACGAGTTCGGACCCTCGATCGCCAGGAGTTCAGGGATCTCCATCTATTTTCTTCTCTCGCCCATCAAGGGAATCGCCACGCATGGTTCGAGGTAGTTGTACGAAGCCATCCATAGTGACCTGACTACGCTACGAGGAATGAGGCGATGGATTATTACTTTTTGGATCGAGTTCCCTGGCAAGACAGTCAGGCGATTTATCATGCAGCCGCCGATCTTCAACGAGAAGCGCTGTTCATCCTGCGTCCAGCGACGCCTTATGTTTGCCTGGGTTTTCACCAGGATGCAAAAATAGAGATTGACCTGGAATTCACTGAGCAGGAAGCCATTCCTGTCTTTCGCCGTGAAGTCGGCGGTGGTGCGGTTTATCTGGACGAAGGCCAGTTGTTCTACCAGCTTGTCCTGCGCCGCGACCGTCCGCAGGTGCCGGCCAGCAAGGCGGACTACTTTCGGAAATTCCTGATGCCGGTCGTGGAGACCTATCGCGCATTCGGCGTTCGAGCGGAATATAAACCGGTCAATGATATTCTTGCTCACGATC